>Ga0129308_1001579_pt1 | contig 23073 bp, 24 predicted proteins | sample L827metagenome_FD_94440 | JGI IMG/M metagenome (GOLD analysis project Ga0129308, IMG submission 94440) | Ring-tailed lemur group fecal microbial communities from Wisconsin, USA - L827 metagenome | ecosystem: Host-associated > Mammals > Digestive system > Large intestine > Fecal | place: USA... | reverse complement strand
TGAGCGCAAAATTGTCACATTTCGGTAAAAATAGAGGTTGTAACCTGCCGAAAGTCTGGTATAATAATGTTGCGCAAAATTTCGCCAGTCCATGGCAAAACCCTATTGATATTTTTATGTTACAACATTTTGGAGAAAATCGCAAGGTTTTCCCGCAAGAAACAAAAAAAGAGGAGACGTAAAACATGAACATTCTCGTCATCAACGCTGGCAGTTCTTCCCTGAAGTATCAGCTGCTGAATCCCGAGACCGGTGTTCTGCTGGCCAAGGGCCTGTGCGAACGCATCGGCATCGACGGCAAGTTCACCTACAAGCCCCAGGTGGAGGGCAAGAAGGTCCTGGACGCCATCGACATTGCCATGCCCACCCATTCCGAGGCCATCCAGGCCGTGCTGAACGCCCTGGTGGACGCCAAGAACGGCGTCATCGGCTCCATGCAGGAGATTGACGCTGTGGGCCACCGCGTGGTGCACGGCGGCGAGGCTTTCAACAAGTCCGTCCTCATCACCGACGAGGTCATGAAGGCTCTGGAGGATTGCATCCCCCTGGCTCCTCTCCACAACCCCGCCAACATCACCGGCATCAACGCCTGCACCGCCGTCATGGGCAAGGACGTGCCCCAGGTGGCCGTGTTCGACACCGCCTTCCACCAGACCATGCCCGCCAAGGCTTACATGTATGCTCTGCCCTATGAGTACTATGAGAATGACAAGGTCCGCCGCTATGGCTTCCACGGCACCTCTCACAAGTATGTGGCCGGCCGTGCCGCCGCCATGCTGGGCAAGAAGCCCGAGGAGCTGAAGCTCATCTCCTGCCACCTGGGCAACGGCTCCTCCGTCACCGCCGTGGACGGCGGCAAGAGCGTGGACACCTCCATGGGCTTCACTCCCCTGGCCGGTCTGCCCATGGGCACCCGCTCCGGCGACCTGGACGCCGGCATTTTGCAGTATCTCATGAACAATTACAACATGAACATCGACGAGATGCTGAACGTGCTGAACAAAAAGTCCGGCGTGCAGGGCGTTTCCGGCGTCAGCTCCGACTTCCGTGACCTGGAGAACGCCCACAAGGAGGGCAACGAGCGTGCCGGCCTGGCTGTGGATATGTTCAACTACGGCGTGAAGAAGCTCATCGGCGCCTATGCCGCCGCCATGGGCGGCGTGGATGCCATCATCTTCACCGCCGGCGTGGGCGAAAACTCCGCCAACCAGCGTCTGGCCATCGCCAGCGGCCTGGAATTCATGGGCGTGAAGATGGACGCCGAGGCCAACAACGTCCGGGGCAAGGAGACCGTCATCTCCGCCGCCGACTCCAAGGTGAAGGTCCTGCTGATCCCCACCAACGAGGAGCTCATGATCGCCATGGACACCGCCGCCATCGTCAAGGGTTGATTTTTTCGCTGAAAAGCCCGCCTCCGTGATCACGGAGGCGGGCTTTTTCACGCTTCACGCCTGGCGCTCGCAGAGCATCTCCTCCACGATTTCCGCCGCCGTGGCAGCCAGGATGGAGCAGTGGTCCGTGATGCCCAGTTCCTTTGCCGCCGGCGTCCTGTCGTCCGCCGTCAGCTCCATGGGCAGCAGGACCTCGCAGCGCACCGCCCCGAAGCGTTGGGAAAAGCGCCGCAGGAATTCCCGTCCCTGCGCCACGGCGCGGAGCTTGCTGTTCACCGGGTCATTGGTATCCACAGGCGTCAACATCCCCAACACCATAATGGCGCCGGAAATGGCTCCGCACAGCTCCCCGGAGCCCGCTCCCCGGCCAAAGCAGCCGGAAACGCTCAGGCTTTCCGCTTCGCTCAGTCCTGTCACATCGGAAAACGCCGCCAAAAGGCTCTGGCTGCAATTGTAGCCTTTCATATGGTATTCGTGGGCTAATTGGCTGTGGTTCATGATAAACTCCCTTCCCGGCCGAAACGGCCACATGATGCATTCTTTTGTTCTCTCCACTTCCATGATACCTTGTTTTGCTTGTTCATGTGGTATATAATCTGGAAAAGAACTATCACGATTTTCGATAGTTGAGGTGAGCGCTGTGATCGACCTACGCCTGCTGAAAACATTTTTAACTGTTCTGGAAACGGGGACCTATTCCCAGGCCGCTGTCGAGCTGGATTATGCCCAGTCCACCGTCACAAAGCACATACAGCTGCTGGAGGGCGCCTATCACGGCACAAAGCTGCTGCGGCGGCAGGGCGTGCATATGGTGCCCACGGAAGAAGGTCTTGCGCTTCAGCGCTATGCGGAGCAGATCCTGCAGCTGTATGAGGCCTCCCGCCGGGACATCGCTCCTTCGGAAAAGAGGGTCATCCGCATCGGCGCCACCAACACATTGGCCGATACCTATCTGCCGCTGGCTATTTCGCAGCTGAAAGCCGCCTGTCCCGATACCGCCATCCACCTCACGAACGGAAACCCGCAGTTTTTATATACGCTGTTGAAAAACGGACAGCTGGACGCCATGTTTGTCATCGACACGCAATGCCGCTATCGGGATTTTTCCGTCAGGCAGATTCGCCGGGAGCCCATGGTCATCGCCGTACCGCCCCTCCACCCGCTTTCCAAAAAGGACACAGTGTCTTTCGATGACATCCGGGACGAGGCCTTCATTCTGACGGAAAACGGATGCAGCTATCGAAAGCTCCTCCTGAACGAGTTTTCCAAACATGGCCTTTCTCCCAGAATCGTCATGGAATTGGACAATGCGCAGGCCATCAAGCAGGCCATTTTGCAAAAATACGGCATCGGCTTCCTGCCAGCACTCGTGGTCCGCAGCACGGACCTCCTGGTCCCTGTTCCTTTCCGCTCGGAATACGCCCCGGCATACAGCTGGATCGTCTATGCGCCGAATGGCGTTTGCACACAGCCTCTTGTGGACCGCATCGCGGACTCCGTTCTGCAAGCATATCCGGAATAAACACGCCATCCCTGGGCGGGATGGCGTGTTTCGCCTCATGTCCGGCAGTATGGCTTCTTCCGCGTGAACAGGCGGAGCAAGCGCAGAAAAAGCCCCGAAAAATTTTTGAAATTTCAAGCAATGCGTGATATACTGAAAAAGACGTGTGGCAGAACTGCGTAAATCCAGTTGCGCCACACGTCTTTTTTATCTCAAAATCAGGAGATGCAATATGTGGAACTATGCGAAAAAATACCTGTACTTCGCCATTCCCGCCGCCTTGTTCATGGTGGGAGAGGTCTCCATGGACCTGCTCCAGCCGGGACTGATGCGCCAGATCGTGGACGATGGCGTGCTGAAGCTGGACGCCTCCGGCGCGGGCGGGCTGGAGCTGATCATAAGGCTGGGGCTCATCATGATCCTGCTGGTTTTATTCGGCGGAACATGCGGCGCCCTGAACAATATGTTTGTACATCTGACCAGCCAGAACATCGGCAATGAGATTCGAAAAGACTGCTTCCGGCGGATCATGACCTTTTCCTTTCCGCAGATGGACCGCTTCGGAACAGGGTCTCTGGTCACCCGGGTCACCAATGACATTACCCAGGTGCAGAACCTTGCAGCGCAGTTTGTCCGGGGCATGATCCGCACTACCATGCTGATGGGCGGCAGCATTTTTTGCATGTTCCGCCTGAACCGGCAGTTTGGATGGATGCTTTTGTGCGCCTTCCCCCTGCTCGCCGGCTGCATGGGCCTTTGCCTGTACAAGGCCGGGCCCCAGCTGCTGCGGCTTCAGGAGCAGCTGGACCGCATCAACAGCATTTTGCAGGAGGATGTGTCCGGCATCCGGGTTATCAAGGCCTGCGTGCGGGAGGGCTACGAAAAGCTGCGCTTCGGAAAGGCCAATGACGCCCTGGTGGGGACGCAGCTTCATGTGCTGATGATCTTCGCCTTTATGAACCCCGTGATGAACGCGCTGATGTATATCGTGGTGGCGCTGCTGGTGCTGTCGGGCTCCTATCAGGTGACGGCCGGTACGACGACGCCGGGCACCATCATGGCGGCCATTACCTACACCACCCAGATGCTGAACGGGATCTTGAACCTGGTCATGCTGTTTCAGACCATCTCCAAGGGCATCGCCTCCTGGAAGCGGGTGCGGGAGGTCCTGGACAGCCAGCCGGATCTGGCGGACGGCAGCTTTGAGGGAGAACCGGCAAAAACCCGCGGCAGCATTGAATTCCGGGATGTCTCCTTTGGCTTTCCCGGCACTGGGCGCACCGTGCTGCGCCATATCGACCTCACCATCCGGCCGGGGGAGACTGTGGCCATTATGGGCGCCACCGGCTGCGGAAAATCCGCCCTGGTGGGCCTAATCCCACGCTTTTACGACGTGACAGCGGGGATGGTGCTGGTGGACGGCGTGGATGTGCGGGAGTGGCGTCAGAAGGCGCTGCGGGACAGAATCGCCGTGGCGGCGCAGAAAAGCGAGCTTTTCAGCCGCTCCATCCGGGAGAACATCGCCTGGGGAGACCCCGGCGCGCCGGAGGAGGCGCTGCGTGCCGCGGCAAAGGCCGCCCAGGCAGACGGCTTTATCTCCGCCGCGCCGGAGGGATACGGCACCTTAGTGGCCGCGCAGGGCAACAGCCTCTCCGGCGGGCAGAAGCAGCGCATCTCCATTTCCAGAGCCGTTCTGAAGCCCGCTGAGATCCTCATTTTCGACGATTCCACCAGCGCCCTGGACCTGAAAACAGAAGCAGACCTGTACGGGGCGCTGAACGCGGCCAGGCCGGAGGCCACGAAGCTCATCGTCGCCCAGCGCATCGCCTCCGTGCGGCAGGCAGACCGCATCGTTGTCCTGCGGGACGGGCAGGTAGAAGCCTGCGGCACACATGACGTGCTGCTCCAATCCTGCAAGACGTATCAGGATATCTATTGCTCTCAGATCGGAGAGGAGGGGACCGACAATGGCTGACACCAAGCTGATGGAACGCAATATTCCCGGCATGAACAACCGGGCCACCCGTTTTGCGGAGGTAGAACATGCGGAGAACGCCGCGGATACCCTGCGGCGGGTATCGTCTTATTTTTCCCGGGAGAAAAAGCTGGTGGCCGGGATGCTGGCCGCCGTGGCACTGGGCACCGCCTGCGGCGTCTACGCGCCCAGCCTGCAAAGCCGGGCCATCGATGTCATCGCCGGAGCGCGGCCCGGACCGCTGGCCCCTGTCCTTCTGTGGATGCTGGCATCTTATTTCCTGTACAGTGCCAGCCAGCTGGTCCAAGGGCGGATTGGCGCCCGCCTGAGCCAGAGCATCGTCAAACGGATGCGGGAGGAACTGTTCGGCAAGATTGTGGAGCTGCCTGTGGGATATCTGGACACCCACTCCCACGGAGATATCATGAGCCGTATGACCAACGACATCGAAAACATCTCCACCACGGTGTCCCAGTCCCTGCCCTCCCTGTTTTCCGGCGTCTTGATGGTGTGCGGTACCGTTGCCATGATGCTCTGGTACTGCTGGCAGCTGGCGCTGTTGAGCTGCGTCACCGTGCTGCTGACCGTTGGCGCCACCAAATTTCTGTCCCAAAAGGTGCGGAAATTCGCCCGCCGCCGCCAGCAGCTTCTGGGCGCGCTGAACGGCACGGTGGAGGAAATGGTCTCCGGCTACCGGACAGTAGTGGCTTATAACCATCAGGGGCAAGCCACAGACGAGTTCTGCGCCACCTCGGACGCACTGACGAAGGCAGGCATCCGGACAGATATTTTCAGCGGCGTCATGGGGCCCATTATGAACTGTATCGGCAACATCGGCTTTGTCATCATCGCCGTGTTCGGCGGTTGGTTCGCCGTCCGGGGCATGATCTCCGTGGGCGTCATCTCCGCGTTCATCGTATACGCCAAGCAGTTCAGCCGCCCCATCAACGAGATCGCCCAGATCTACGGCCAGGTGCAGACCGCCATTGCCGGCGCCGAGCGGGTGTTCACCCTTCTGGATGAAGCCGACGAGGACAAGAGCGGCGACGCTCCGGCAGCGGAGGAAGGCGCGGCAGTCTCCTTCCGGCACGTGACGTTTTCCTACCAGCCGGGCCATCCCGTGCTGCGGGATTTCAGCCTGGAGGTGCCGTCGGGAAAGAAAGTGGCGCTGGTGGGTGCCACCGGCAGCGGAAAGACCACCGTGGTCAACCTGCTGATGCGCTTCTACGACTCGAACAGCGGCGAGATCCGGATCGGCACCCAGAATATCCGGGACATCGCCCGGGGCGGCCTGCGAAAGGAGATCGCCATTGTGCTGCAGGATACCGTTTTGTTTTCCGACACCGTCCGGAACAACCTGACCTATGGAAATCCCGACGCCAGCCAGTCCCAGCTGGACACTGCCGCGGAGATGAGCCGCTGTCAGGAGCTGCTTCGCCTGCTGCCTCAGGGCTGGGACACGGTCCTGACCGGCGGCGGCGCCAGCATCAGCCAGGGCCAGCGGCAGCTGCTGGCCATCGCCAGAGCATTCATTGCGGACCCCCGCATCCTGATTTTGGACGAAGCGACCTCCAACGTGGATACCAGGACGGAGAAGGCCATCCAGGACGCCATGCGCCTGGTGATGAAAAACCGCACCAGCATCATCATTGCCCACCGGCTGTCCACCATCCGGGACGCCGACCTCATCGTGGTCATGGACCAGGGGCAGATCGTGGAGCAGGGGACTCATGGGGAGCTGCTGCAAAAGCAGGGAACGTATTACCAGCTGTACATGACGCAGTATGCTGGGTTTGCCACCTGAGCATTCCCGCCGCAAAGGCTGTTTGCGTGACTTTTTCACCGTCCGGTGGTACACTGGGGCCAGCAAGGAAAGGAGGCTGGCCCCATGGCATCCGTGGGCAAACATATCAAGCATCTGCGGACCGCGCGGCACATGACCCAGGAGCAGCTGGCGGAGCGGCTGTTCGTCACCCGGCAGGCGGTGTCCGCCTGGGAGACGGAAAAGGCCCTGCCGGATGTGGATACCCTGGAGCGCATCGCATCAGCTCTGGACGCGGAGGTGACGGAGGTCATTTACGGCGTGTCCCAGGCCCGGGATTTGAAGCGCATGAAGCGCCGCTGGGCGCTGATCGGCGGCGGATTTATCATTATATTAGCTGTTTTATTAATTATACTGCTCCAAAATGGAGCTTATGGCACATACCGCGGAGGCTTATCCTTTCAGTTGCACGACTCCAATTACGAAATCTCCTATCAGGACCTTCCCGGCAGCTGGTCCGTGGAGCTGGATCTGGAAGACCTGGAGAGCAATGCGGGAAAGGTACTGTACGAGGACGAAAGCGGCTGCCGCATCATTGTCCAGGAAGTTGATTTTAACGGCAAAACGCGGGAGGACGGTTACCGGGTCTGGTTCCGGGCCTATGGCATCTGTGACCGCGGCGGCGGACAGCTGGTGTCCGGCTGTCAGTCCATGTCCGTGGACAAAAACACGTATACCCTGTCTTCCTCCGCTTCCATGACCGCTGCTGTGGGCGGTATCTCCTATCCCTGCACCGAAGCGGGGGCAAGCGGCCTCATCTATCAGGATGGCAATATGTTCGGCTTCCACTTGAACCCCCGAACCCCGCAGGACTTTCAATACATTTCCATCGACGGTCTGGAAAAAATCACTGTCACGGTATCCGGTCTCACCCGCTTTTCCTCCCACCGGATCTCCTATTGGGATATCTATTGATTTTTCCGCGTTTTTCTTCCAAAAACCGTTGACAAATCCCTTTTGCATTGATATACTTGATAAGCCGCTTTGAATGGGTCTACAAGTGCGCCCAGGCGCCGCCCCCGACAGCGAGCCCGTAAATGAAGGAGTTGAATCAAGCAATGAACGCAATCATCGTGACCGGCGGCAAGCAGTACAAGGTCGCTGAGGGCGACGTGGTCTACATCGAGAAGCTGGACCAGGAAGCCGGCGACACCGTCAAGTTCGACCAGGTCCTGGCTATCCTGGACGGTGACAAGGCCACCTTCGGCACCCCCGTTGTGGAGGGCGCTTCCGTGGAGGCCAAGATCGTCAAGAACGGCAAGGGCAAGAAGATCCGCATCTTCAAGTACAACGCCAAGAAGGGTTACCGCAAGCGTCAGGGCCATCGTCAGCCTTACACCAAGGTTGAGATCGGCAAGATCTCTGTCTGAGCATGACCACCATCACATTCCGCATGGAGGGCGACCGGATCACCGGTTTTGACTCCCAGGGCCACAGCGGCTACGCCGAGGAGGGCGCGGACATCGTCTGCGCGGGCATCACCAGCGCCATCCGCCTGGTGGAGGCCACCATCAACGACGTGCTGGGTCTGGCGGCATCTGTGAAGGTCCGGGAAAGTAATGCGTCCATCTCCCTCCGCCTCCCCGGGGGCCTGGCTCCTACGGCGGAGAGCACCTGTCAGGCGCTTTTGACGGGACTGATGGTCTACTTTGCCGAGCTCCACGACGAGTTCCCCGACAACATTGAAGTTTTGGAGGAAGAATAACTCCTCTCCATCATTCTAAAGAAAGGATGGTCCGTATCATGATTCGTATTGGTCTTCAGTTCTTCGCCCACAAGAAGGGCGGCGGCTCCACCAAGAACGGCCGTGACTCCGAGTCCAAGCGCCTGGGTCCCAAGCGCGCTGATGGTCAGTTTGTCAAGGCCGGCAACATCCTGGTCCGCCAGCGCGGCACCCACATCCATCCCGGTGTGAACGTTGGTATCGGCACTGACGATACCCTGTTCGCCAAGGTGGACGGCGTGCTCCGTTTTGAGCGCCTGGGTAAGGATCGTAAGCAGGCTTCTGTTTACGTCGCTGAGTAATCAGTCACTGGAGAGCCCCGAACAGCATTGTTCGGGGCTCTTTTTCCGGTAAGGCGTCCGCATCCGAGCATATGCCGTGAGCGTGTTTTGGGATGTGTGCGCCTCTACGGGTATACTAGAAAAAAGTTTTGGAGGTGTGTTCCCTATGGCAACTTCTTTCATCGACAAGGCCCGCATCACCGTGAAGGCCGGCAACGGCGGCAACGGCGTGGTGGCCTTTCACCGGGAAAAGTACGTGGCGGCCGGCGGCCCCGACGGCGGCGACGGCGGCCGGGGCGGCTCCATCATTTTGCAGGTGGATGACAACCTGTCCACCCTGATGGACTTCCGCTACAAGCGCAAATACGTGGCCCCCAACGGCATGGACGGCCAGAGCGCCCGCAAATCCGGCAAGGACGGCGCGGACCTCCTCATCCGGGTGCCCCGGGGCACCCTGGTGCGGGACGCCGAGACCAATGAGATCATCAAGGACATGAGCGGTCCGGAGCCTTTCGTGCTGTGCAGGGGCGGCCGGGGCGGCTGGGGCAACATCCATTTCGCCACCCCCACCCGGCAGGTGCCCCGCTTCGCCAAGGCGGGCCTGCCCGGCGAGAGCCATGACGTCATCCTGGAGCTGAAGCTGCTGGCGGACGTGGGCCTCATCGGCTTCCCCAACGTGGGCAAGTCCACCCTTTTGAGCGTGGTCTCCAAGGCCCAGCCCAAAATCGCCAACTACCACTTCACCACCCTGTTCCCCAACCTGGGTGTGGTGTGGGTGGACGAGGGTGTCTCCTTCGTCATGGCGGATATCCCCGGCATCATCGAGGGCGCCAGCGAGGGCGCCGGCCTGGGCCACGATTTCCTGCGGCACATCGACCGCTGCCGCCTGCTGGTCCACGTGGTGGACGTGTCCGGCAGCGAGGGCCGGGACCCCGTGGCGGACTTCGACGCCATCTGCGAGGAGCTGAAGCAGTACAGCCCGGAGCTGGCGGAGCGGCCCCAGATCGTGGCGGCCAACAAGGTGGACATCATGGAGGACCCGGAAAACCTGGAGCGGCTCCGCGCCCACGTGGAGGGCAAGGGCTATTCCCTGCTGGAGATCTCCGCGGCGGCTCACCAGGGCACCCGGCAGCTGGTGGGCAAGGTGGCGGAAATGCTGTCGACCCTGCCTCCCGTCACCGTGTATGAGCCGGAGTATGTGCCCCGTCCCGAGGTGGTGGACACCTCTGCGCCGCTGGACATCCGCCGCTCCGACGACGGCACCTGGCTGGTGGAAGGTCCCTGGCTGCAGCGCCTCATGGGCAATATCAATTTCTCCGACTACGAGAGCCGGATGTACTTCGACCGGACCCTGCGGGAATCCGGCCTGTTCCGGCAGCTGGAGGAGCGGGGCATCCAGGACGGCGACACCGTGTCCATGTACGATTTTGAATTTGAATACCAGCGGTAAACGCACCGGCGGGAAGAAGTCAGCTTCTTCCCGCCTCAGCCTGTCGAAAAAGTTTTTTCGACAGGCTGGGCAAGTTTTTTCGAACTTTATAAAGTTCGAAAAAACTTAGATTTAAAACGAAAGACACCCCTCCTGGGTTTCTTTCGTAACTATCTTCCTTCCCGTTATCCCAGGTTTTCGTCTTTTTTGACAGTCTCCGGCGGGAAGAAGTCAGCTTCTTCCCGCCTTTCCATAGTTCACAATTTTCCCGGAACATTTTTCCCGCAAATTTGTCATATCCGCAAAATTTGATTCTCAGGCATTGACAAATGATTTTTGCCGGAGTACACTTGCGCCAAGTTCAAAAGAACGAAACCGATGACGCAGACGAGTAAGCAGAACGCATCTCTTTCAGAGAGCCGCCGGTGGTGGGATGGCAGCAGAGAGGCCTTTGCGGAATGGACTGCGGAGGGCGGGCTGAACGGGTCTTTTCCCCAGTAAGTACCGACGGGCTTTTCCCCCGTTACCAAGGAAAGACGTGTGTTGGCACGTCGCCGAGCGGACGAGCGATCGTCAATTTGGGTGGCACCGCAGAAGTTTTCAGACTTTTGTCCCAAAGGAACCATTGGAATGGGTCCTTTGGGATGGAGGTCTTTTTTCTTTGCCTCTTTCCCGGCCGGACCCCCGGAACGCGAAAGGAGCAATTATGATGACCACCGAAAAAATCCCCTACAAGATCTATCTGTCTGAAGACGAGATGCCCAAAAATTGGTACAACGTCCGGGCGGACATGAAGGTAAAGCCCGCGCCGCTGCTGAATCCCGGCACAGGGGCGCCCATGGGCTATGAGGACCTGCGGCCCGTGTTCTGCGATGAGCTCATCCGCCAGGAGCTGGACAACGACACCCGGGAGATCCCCATTCCCCAGGAGATCCGGGACTTTTACAAAATGTACCGTCCCTCCCCCTTGGTGCGGGCCTACTGTCTGGAGGAAAAGCTCCAGACCCCGGCCAAGATCTACTACAAATTTGAGGGCAACAACACCTCCGGCTCCCACAAGCTCAACAGCGCCATCGCCCAGGCCTATTACGCCAAGCAGCAGGGCCTCAAGGGCGTCACCACCGAAACCGGCGCCGGCCAGTGGGGCACCGCCCTCTCCATGGCGTGCAGCTACCTGGGGCTGGACTGCAAAGTGTACATGGTGAAGTGCTCTTACGAGCAAAAGCCCTTCCGCCGGGAAGTCATGCGGACCTACGGCGCCTCCGTCACCCCTTCCCCCTCCATGGAAACGGAGATCGGCAAGAAGATCCTGGCGGAGCACCCCGGCACCACCGGCTCCCTGGGCTGCGCCATTTCCGAAGCGGTGGAGGCGGCCACCAGCCAGCCCGGCTACCGCTACGTGCTGGGCAGCGTGCTGAACCAGGTGCTGCTGCATCAGAGCGTCATCGGCCTGGAGACCAAGGCGGCCCTGGACAAGTACGGCATCGTCCCCGACATCATCATCGGCTGCGCCGGCGGCGGCAGCAACCTGGGCGGCCTCATCTCCCCCTTTATGGGCGAAAAGCTGCGGGGCGAGAAGGATTACCGCATCATCGCCGTGGAGCCCGCCTCCTGCCCCAGCTTCACCCGGGGCAAGTTCGCCTACGACTTCTGCGACACCGGCATGGTGTGCCCTCTGGCCAAAATGTACACCCTGGGCAGCGGCTTTATTCCCTCTCCCAACCACGCCGGCGGCCTGCGGTATCACGGCATGAGCTCCATCCTCTCCCAGCTGTACCACGACGGCTACATGGAGGCCGTCTCCGTGGAGCAGACGAAGGTGTTCGAGGCGGCGGAGCAGTTCGCCCGGGTGGAGGGCATCCTCCCTGCTCCCGAATCCAGCCATGCCATTCGGGTGGCCATTGACGAGGCCCTGCAATGCAAGAAGACCGGCGAGGCGAAGACCATCGTCTTCGGCCTGACCGGCACCGGCTATTTTGATATGTTGGCCTATGAAAAGTTCCACAACGGCCAGATGAGCGACTACATCCCCACGAATGAGGAGCTGGCTGCCAGCCTCGCCCAGCTCCCCAAGGTCCCCGGTCAGGCGTGAGCGCTTTTTGAAAAAAACAACCATGCCGGGTGCCGCGAAAGCAGCACCCGGCACGGGCTTTCCAGAAAGGCCTCCGACCGCTCAATGTTCCCTCCAGATGAAAATCGGCAAAGGCGGCTCTCGCCGCCGGTTGCTCCACTGGCAGCAAAGGACGGTGTATGTCCGGTCATCCACAGTCTTCAAATACTCCAGGACGGCATCCCGTTCCTCGTAGCCGTTCTCCTTCCCATAGTACAGGGCAATGGCCATGACGCCGCCGGGCCGCAGAAGCCGCAGTCCCGCTCCGATGGCCGCTACGGAGGACTCCGCCCGGGTAAAAATATGAGGGTCGCCGCCGGGCAGGCGGCCGAAATTGAACACCACGCAGTCCACCGTCTCTGCCTGGGCATACCGCTCCATGTGGGCGTGGCTGTCCAGGATCATCTGGGCGGACAGCCCCTCCTGTTCCAGCAGAGCCTTTGTCTGGTCCACCGCGCTTTGCTGAATATCAAAGGACAGCACCCTGCCCCGCTCTCCCGCCAGTCGGCACAGCAGCGCCGTATCCCGGCCCCGGCCCGCCGTGGCATCAATGCAAAGCGCCCCCTCTTTCACATGGCGCCGCAAAAATTCATGGACCAATCCCAGCGTGTTCAGCTGCATCCCTTTTACTCCTTTTCCGTTTTTTCTGACACCGCATATTTACGGAGAAATTTTCCAACAAAAAAACAGCATATTCCCCCTTTTTCGAGTCAAACTATGCTCGCGATACCCAGTGACCCAGCAAGTATGATTGATGAAAAGGAGAAACGGATTATGTCTAGCAAGAATTCCAACAAGATCAATGTTCCCGAGGCCCGCGCCGCTATGGATAAGTTCAAGATGGAAGCTGCCGCCGAGGTGGGCGTCAACCTGAAGGAAGGCTACAACGGCGACCTGACCTCCCGTGAGGCCGGCTCTGTCGGCGGCCAGATGGTCAAGAAAATGATCGAGTCCTACGAGAAGAACCTGTAACGCATCCCCGGTGCAAAGGAGAGGCGGCTTGCGCCGCCTCTCCTTTTATATTATTTCTCATCAGCAGTGCCGGATGCCGGGCTGTGCTGCTTGCGCTGCTGCTCCGCCAGCAGGTCCGCCAGGGTAAACCGGTCAATATAGTCGTTCACCACCGCGTACAGGCCGGACCAGAAGTCCAGCGTGGGGCACTCGTCGCACCGGTCACAATGATTTTCCGGCCCCTCCAAGCAAGCCACAGGCGCAAGGTCCCCCTCTGTCAGCCGCAGGATATCTCCCAAGCAGTATGCCTCCGGCGGACGGGTCAGCTGGTATCCGCCCTGGGAGCCACGGCTGCTGCGCAGCATCCCGGCTTTGCTGAGGCTGCCGGCGATCTGCTCCAGGTATTTCACGGAAATCTCCTGCCGTGCCGCCACATCCTTCAGCGACACATATCCCGTCCCGCCGCTGGCAGCCACATCCAGCATCAGCCGCAGGGCATAGCGCCCTTTTGTGGAAATCCTCATACACCGCTCCCCCTTTTTATTTCCTATTTTGCCATAGGAAAAGCAGGATTGCAAGCGTCCCCCTCCGAAAAAAGTGCCGCGCCGCATATTTTTTTCAGATGCCGCCAACCTATCCACAAGGATTTTCAAAGGAGGTCTGCCCATGCTTCGTTTATCCCGCGCACTGGGCGCGGCAGCCCTTGCGCTGGTCTGCGCCCTGCTGGTCTGGAAGGTATCCGGCCAGGACGCTTCTCTTTCCGCCTCGGCTCCCGCGGCCGTCCCCGCCTCCACCGACAACTGGGGGCTGTCCTTTCCCGTGGAGGGGCAGTCACCGGTGGGCAACGCCACCGTGGAGGAGCTGGCCCAGTACGACACCTGGTACCTGGGGGACACCAGCCAAAAGGTCATTTATTTGACCTTTGACTGCGGCTATGAAAACGGCTACACGGAATCCATTCTGGACACGCTGAAAAAGCACAACGCCCCCGCCGCCTTTTTCGTGGTGGGCAACATGATTGAAACGGCGCCGGACATCATCTGCCGCATGGCGGCAGAGGGCCACATCGTGGGCAACCACACCTACCACCACCCGGATATGTCCAGCATCGCTGACCAGGCGTCCTTCCAAAAGGAGCTGGACTCCCTGGCGGCGCTGTACCAGGAGACCACCGGAGAGGAGCTGCCCCGGTACTACCGCCCGCCCCAGGGAAAATACAACACGGAAAACCTGCGGCAGGCCAAGGCCCTGGGCTACCGGACCATTTTGTGGAGCCTTGCCTACGTGGACTGGTATGTGGATAACCAGCCCACGGCGGAGCAGGCCTATGCCAAGCTGCTGCCCCGCATCCACAACGGCGCCATCGTGCTGCTGCACTCCACCTCCCGCACCAACGCCGAGATTCTGGATGACCTGCTGACCAAATGGGAGGACATGGGCTACACCTTCGCCTCCCTGGACGAGCTGCCTGCCGCCCAATAGATGAAAACGGGGCCGCCTCCCCCAAAGGAGGCGGCCCCGCCGGAGCGTTCACCGAAGCCGGGAGAACAGCAGGCAAAGGGGCATGGCACCCCAGGTCACCAAAAAGCGCTGCCCTGCTCCACATCATCCCGCAAAAACGCGGCATGAATGGCATTCAGCACCCGCTTTTTGTCGCCGCTCCACAGCGGCGACAGCAAGTCCCGCTTGGCCCCGTCACCGGTGAGGCGGTGGATGACCATTTCCCGGGGAATGCTGCGGACGCAGTCCTCCAGCAGGCCGATGTACCCCTCCAGGTCCGGCAGCACCACCCGTCCCGCCTGCCAGTCCGCGGCCAGGTCCGTGCCCCGCAGCACGTGGAGCAGATGGAACTTGATGCCCTCCGCCCCGGAATGTCCGATGTACCGGGCAGTCTCCATCATCATCTCCCGGTCCTCCCCAGGGAGGCCCAGGATCTGGTGGACCACCACCGTCACACCGATGGCACGCAGGTCCGCCACCGCCCGGTCAAACACAGGCAGCTCATAGCCCCGGCGGATATAGGCGGTGCTGGCGGGATGGATGGTCTGAAGCCCCAGCTCCACCCACACGGGCTTTTTTTCCCGCAGCTCCGTTAGCATCGCCAGCACCTCCGGCCCCAGGCAGTCCGGCCGGGTGGCAATGGACAGTGCCGCTACCTCCTCCGGCTCCACAGCCGCCGTATACAGCTGCCGCAGACGGTCCATCGGACCGTAGGTATTGGTGAAGGACTGGAAATAGGCGATGTAGCGGGCATTTGGCCCCGCCTTGGCCGCTACCCTGGCCTTAGCCACCGCCAGCTGCTGCCGGATATCCCCCGCCGCCGCAAACGCCCCGGCGCCGTCGCAGAAAATGCAGCCCCGGCTGCCCAAGGTTCCGTCCCGGTTGGGGCAGGTGCAGCCGGAGGACAGGGAGAGCTTATACACTTTTGTGCCGTAAACAGCCTTCAAATGGCTGCTGAGGTCGTTCCAGTACATAGGCCGCTCCTTTCTTTCTCCCTCAGTATACCCGACATCTGCCCGGCTGCCAAGTCCCCGCAAAGCGGCAGCATGGGCGCTTCATTCCGTCGCGGGAGGTGCATCCATGAACGATTATTTTTGCGGCTGGTACTATAAATGCCAGTCTGAAAGAGACACTTTGGCCGTCATCCCCGCCCTTCACCGGACCGGCGGCAAAACCACCTGCTCCATCCAGCTCATCACCGAAGCCGCCTCCTGGAGCGTGCCTTTCCCCGGCTCCGCTTTCCGGGAGGACGGCGGACAGGTGTCCATCGGTGAAAACCGCTTTGGTCCTCAGGGCCTGCATCTGCATCTCCGCGCTCCCGGCCTCTTGGCGGCAGGCACGCTCCGGTTCGGCCCCTTCACGCCCCTTCACTACGATATCATGGGCCCTCTGCGCTATGTGCCCTTTTTGGAGTGCCGCCACAGCGTGTTCAGTATGCGTCACACCGTGGCGGGGACGCTGCAAATCAACGGCGTATCCCGTGTGTTCCAAAACGGCACCGGATACGCGGAGGGCGACCGGGGCCGCTCCTTCCCGAAGGGATACGTCTGGACCCAATGCGCCCTTCCGGACGGGGCGCTGATGCTGGCCGCGGCGGACATTCCCTGGGGCGGCCTCCGTTTCACCGGAGTCACCGCCGCCGTTCTCTGGCAGGGCAGGCAATACCGCCTTGCCACCTATCTGGGTGCAAAGGCCGTTGATATCCAAAACGGCGCCGTTACCATCCGGCAAGGCCGTGCCCGCCTGACGGCCAGGCTGCTGGAGCCGTCGGCCCAGCCCCTTCAGGCCCCTTCCGGCGGCGCCATGGTGCGGACCATTCACGAGCACGCCGCCTGCCGGGCCTTTTACTGCTTCCAAATCGGGGAAGACACCCTCTTTGCGCTGGAGGTCCCCAACGCCTCCTTTGAATATGAATTTCCCGAAAAAGGGTCTGTTTGACACGTTTCGGCCGGGGGGCTATAATGGCTTCAAGAAATCATTTGCAAGGAGCCGCCTATGCCGAACATCATCGAGGTCACCGACTTTTCCTCCCCCGCCCTGGATGCCTTTGCCCGCCTGACGGAGGGGCAGCTTCGCCGCCGGCTGGAGCCGGAAAAAGGCCTTTTCATCGCGGAGAGCCCCAAGGTGATCCAAAGGGCCCTGGACGCCGGATACAAGCCCGTCTCCCTGCTGATGGAACGCAGGCAGATGGACGGCCCGGCCCGGGAAATCGTGGCCCGCTGCGGAGACATCCCCGTCTATACCGCCGGCCGGGAAGTGCTGGCATCTCTGACCGGCTATCCCCTGACCCGGGGCGTGCTGTGCGCCATGCGGCGCCCGCCGCTGCCCAGCGTGGAGGCCCTCTGTGCCGGGAAGCGGCGGATCGCCGTTCTGGAGAGCATCGTGGACCCCACCAACGTGGGCGCCATTTTCCGCTCCGCCGCCGCACTGAATATGGACGCCGTGCTGGTGACACCCACCTGCTGCGACCCCCTGTACCGGCGGTCGGTGCGGGTCAGCATGGGCACGGTGTTTCAGATGCCGTGGACGTACATTGGGAGCACTCCCGCCGACTGGCCCGGGCCGGGCATGGAACGGCTGCGGAGCCTTGGCTTCCGCACCGCCGCCATGGCCCTGTGCGACACATCCGTCAGCATTGAGGACCCCCGCCTGGCGGCGGAGGAGCGGCTGGCCATCGTGCTGGGCACGGAGGGCGACGGCCTCTCGCCCCACACCATCGCCGCCTGCGACTATACCGTGCGCATCCCCATGGCCCACCAGGTGGACTCTTTGAACGTGGCGGCGGCCAGTGCCGTGGCCTTCTGGCAGCTGCGGGCCCGGTAAGGCAGTCTTCAGTAATATGCAAAAGCAGCGGTTTTCAGCTGAAAACCGCTGCTTGTTTCTATGCCCGCCGAATCACGCCGCAGGCGATTTTTGTGCCCGCGTTGCCCGCGGGCTGGGTATGGAAATCATCCGCTCCGCTGTGGATGACCACGGTCCGTCCGATGACATCCGCCACGGAAAAGCGGTCGGTCAGCACCGCCAGGTACGCCCCGCCGCCGCAAAGCAGCAGCGGCGGCAAATCTCCCGCGTGCCGGGGATGCGCTTCGTTGCGGGGGTTGTAGTGCCCTCCCGTGTCTGAAAAATTCTCTCCGGAGCAGCTGCCTCCCTCATGGATATGGAGGGCGAAAAAGCCCGTTTCACTCTCCCGCGGCAGTCCGGACACATGGACGGCCACCAGAACGGCGCCGCGCTTTTGATAAAACTGGACCTCTCCGGACAGGCACGGTGCCTCGGGGCCGCCCTGCATACACGCCACGGCATCCGGGCAGGCTGGACAAATGTACATCATATCACCTCGCCGCCAGTGTATGCGGCGGCGAGCCGGTCCGTGAAAAGCGCACAGCCCCCGGTCCTCGGCGGCTTCCTGCCTTACCGCAGGAACATCCGCAGCAGCTTCCCGTACAGGCCGCGCCGGTAAGGCTGGTAGCGCATGGGGAGGTCCATCCAGGTCTTTTTGTCCACGATGCTCTTGGAGTGGGAAAAGGCGTCAAAGCCCGCTTTGCCATGATAGGCGCCCATACCGCTCTCCCCCACGCCGCCGAAGCCCATTTCGCTGGTGGCGAGGTGGATGATGGTATCGTTGACGCAGCCGCCGCCATAGGAACAGCGTTCAGTGACTTCCCGAATCCGGCGCCTGTCCTGGGAAAACAGGTAAAGGGCCAGGGGCTTGGGCCTGTCCGCCAAAAGCGCGTATACCTCCTCAAAGCTGTCAAAGGTCAAAACCGGCAGGATGGGGCCGAAGATCTCCTCCTGCATCACAGCGTCTTCCCAGGTGACGTTATCCAAAACGGTGGGGGCGATTTGCAGGGTATCCCTGTTTGCTATGCCGCCCAGGACGGTCTTCTCCGGGTCCAGCAGGCCGCAAAGGCGGTCAAAGTGCTTTTCATTGATGATCTTGCCGTAATCGGGATTTGCCAGCGGGTCCTCTCCGTACTGGAGCCTGACCTGCCGGCAGAGTTCCTGTACGAGTTTCTCTTTCACGCTGCTGTGGCAGAGGATGTAATCCGGCGCCACACAGGTCTGCCCGCAGTTCAGGTATTTGCCGAATACGATCCGTTTGGCGGCCAGCTCCAGCTTTGCGGTGCCGTCAACGATGCAGGGGCTCTTGCCCCCCAGCTCCAGGACGGCAGGCGTCAGGTGCCCGGCGGCATGGCGAAGAACTTCCCGGCCGACGGCCTGACTGCCGGTGAAGAATATCAAATCAAACTTCTTTTCCAGCAAGGTGGCGTTTTCTTTCCGGCCGCCTGTCACAACCGCCACATACTCCGGCGGAAAGCACTCCCCAATCATTTTGGCGATCACGGCGCTGGTGGCCGGAGAATAGGCGCTGGGCTTCACCACCGCGGTGTTGCCGGCGGCAATGGCGTCGGCCAGCGGGTCAATGGTCAGCAGGAAGGGGTAGTTCCACGGGCTCATGATGAGCACATTTCCGTAAGGAGACGGCTTTTGATAGCTGGCGGACGCAAACTGCGCCAGCGGCGTATGCACGCGGCGCGGGGATGTCAAACGGCGAGTATGCCGGATCATGTAGCTGAGCTCGCTTTTGACCAGGCCGGCCTCACACATGAACCCCTCAAAGTCACTTTTGCCCAAGTCCGCTTTGAGAGCCGCGGCGATCTCCTCCTCGTGGCGTTCCACGGCGATGCGCAGCTTTCGGAGCATGGCGATGCGGAAATCCACCGGCAGCGTGGCTCCGCTGCGGAAATACTCACGCTGATTTTGCAAAAGCCGATCCAGATCCATAACTCTGACTCCAATCTGCAACTTTGTAATAGAACTGCTCCAGCTCTCCGGCGTCCATGAGGACCGGGACCGGATAAAGGGGATTGGCCTCCTTGGCGGCGTGACGTGCCATCTGGGGGATATCCTCTTTCCGGATGCCGGGAAGCGCTGCGGGAATGTTCAGCCTCTTGTTCAGGCCGCGGATGGCTTGAATGAACTTTTCCGCGCCTTCCCGGTGGGAATCCCCGCTGTCCGCGACGCCGGCGGCAATGCCCAGCTCATGCAGCTTTTTGTGGGCGGCCTCGCCGTACGCCTCCAGTACGATGGGCATCAGGACCGAATTGGCAAGGCCGTGGGGAATGTTGTACTGGCCGCCCAGGGAGTGGGCCACCGCGTGGATATAGCCCACATAGGATTTGGAAAAGGCAATGCCCGCTTTGTGGGCGGCATAGAGCATATTGGCCCGGGCAGGGCGGTTGGTGCCGTCCTGATACGCCGTTTCGATATTTTCAAACACCAGTTTCACCGTCTCCAGCGCCAGGGCTCGGGTCTCCCGGCTGGTGGAGTTGCCAATGTAAGCCTCCACGGCATGGGTCAGGGCATCCATACCAGTGGTGGCGGTGACCGAGGGCGGCAGCGTGATCGTGACCTCCGGGTCCAGGAGCGCGTAGGGCGGGATGAAAGTAAAGTTGTTCATGGTGTATTTGTGCTTTTTCTCGGCGTCCGTGATCACGGCGGTGACCGTGACCTCGCTGCCGGTGCCCGCGGTGGTGGGGATGGCGATCAGGGGCGGGAGCCTGCGCCAGACCCGCAGCAGCCCTTTCAGCTGGTCCAGTGAGCGGTTTGGATAGACGATCCGCGCGCCCACCGCCTTCGCGCAGTCCATGGAGGAGCCGCCGCCAAAGGCGATCAGGCATTGGCACTTTTCATCCACATAGAGCGCCCTGGCCTCCTCCACGTTGCGGACCGTGGGATTGGGACAGGTCTTGTCATAGACGGCACAGCGGATGTTCTGCTCCCGCAGGAGCGTCTCCAGGGGCGCCGTGAGCCCGGCGCCTCTCAAAACCGGGTCGGTGATCAGCAAAACAGCGTCCACCTTCCGCGCACGCAGCAGCGGACCGATTCCGGCAATAGTATCATAAATTTCCGGCGTCCGGTACGGCAAAACGGGAAGCGCCAGATGAAAGGCGGTCTGAAACGCGCGGCAAAAAACTTTGGATACGGTATTCATTCCTGTGGAAGCCCCTCCTTGCTGATATCACGCAATTTTGATGCGATTTTTTCTAATGAATCGTAAAAGACCGCCCTGTTTTCGTCGCTGAGGTCCTCACCGGCGATCTGAACGGCAAGGCTCGCCCGCCGCCGCACCTGTCCGGCGGCGGACATTCCTTTCTCTGTGAGCTTGAAAACGCCGCCGTAGCGGTTGTGGTAGATCCCCTCTTTTCGCACAAGTCCCTTCTGCTCCATCAGGGACATGGTCCGGGACACATCGGACTTGTCTTTTCCGCAAAGCTCGCACAGCTGCGGTGCGGTGACCCCCTCCGGATACCGGTACATGGTTGTCAGATACACCGAATGCGGCCCCTTGAGGCCGTGTTTTTCCATTTCATCCGCGGTGATCTTATGCCAATACCGGGAGATCTCCGAAATGGCAAACGAAAACCGCTCAAATCTGTCCACCATACAGATATTCCTCCGTCATGCAGAAGTTGAAGATTCAACATTTTGGATTATACTTCCAGGAAGTTGAGATGTCAACATCTATCGCATCGTAAACACTGTCCACACCGTATGCCGGTACAGGCGGCAAAATTCCCCTATCAGCCCGCACTGTAAAAACGGCAGCAGCCCCGACGCTTCATTGCATCGGGGCTGTTGTTGCGGTCGCTTCAATTTTCCTGGGCGCTGAGGTCCAGATGCTCAAAACAGGCATTCAAATAAATGATATGGGACACGGCAATAATGGCGCTGTGGAGCATGTCCTTCTCCACCGAGGAGGTAACGCCCACGCTGTCCACAGTGCCTTTCAGGCCAAAGCGGAAATAGAGGATATTCTCCAGCTCCGTGCAGAAATAGTCATAGGCGATTGGGTCGGTATAGACGGATTTCTGCCGTGCAAACAGCTGGCTGATATGGTCCAGTGACATCACCTGCTTCAAAAGGGTGATGCACAGCAAATGGGCGATCTGGTTCGCTCCGTACTGCTTTTTGACAGGATTCGCCACCAGCCCCATTTTCACGTAATTTCGGATCATGGAGCCGGTGATCTCATCACAGGCCAGCGGTTTGAACACATAATTGACGTATTTGGTTGTCTGCTCTAAATAGAGCCCCACATCCGGCAGGTCTGCATAGCGGGGCATCCGGAATGTCCCAACAGACGCCGCCAATGCGTCTTGAATCTTCTTTTCCATAATCGTATTATAGTTCAGCGGTATGACAATGTCAAGAAAACCCTGTTAAAGGATTATTAAAAGCCCTTGACATGATTTTGAAAACATGATATCGTTTTGTTTGCAGAGGTTTTTTAAAAACCTGTCATGTTTTTTTGAATATCAGTAAGGAAAACCGGCCTTGCGCCGGTACACCACAGGGAGAGCGTTCAGATGGAACAAAAAATCGTTTTGGTGGCCGAGACAGGCTCAGACATCACACCGGAGCTGGCAAAGGAATACGGCATTTTTTTGGTACCCATGCACGTTTCCATGGGCGATCAAACGCTGGATGACGGGACCTTCCCGCCGGAGAACGTATGCGCCTATTATGACGCAACGGGAAAAGTTCCCCAGACCAGTGCCAGTATGCCGGATGATTTCACAAAGGTGCTGGACAGCATTCATCGCCAGTGGCCGGACAAGCACATCCTCCATCTGGCGTATTCCGCCTCGACCACCTGCTCCTATCAAAACGCCATCCTGGCGGCGGAGGGCCGGGACTATGTGACTCATATCGATACCAAACACGTGTCCGTGGGCCAGGCGGCGGTGGTGCTGGAGACTGCCAAGCTGCTGCGGGAACACCCGGAGATGGGTGTGGAGGAAGCCGCTGCCGCCGTTCGGAAGCTCTGTGACCGTGTCCAGATGTGCTTTGTGCCGAGGAATCTGGATTACCTGCGGGCCGGCGGCCGGGTGAGCAATGTGGTGGCGCTGACGGGGAATCTGCTGAATCTGCATCCTTGCATTGAGATTGTCGGGGGAAAGCTGCTGGCCAAGAAGAAGTACCGGGGCGCACTTATCAAGCTCATCCCCAAGCTGATCGGGGACTTTTCAGAAAAGCACCGACTTGAGAAAAAAATGCTGTATTTTATCTGGTCTCCCGGCTTGGAAGACACCTGCAGGCAAGCGGCTGAGGCCTGCGCCGCTGCGCATGGTTTTCAGCGTGTCATCTGGATGAAGACCGGCTGCGTCATCACCTGCCATGGCGGCCCCGGCTGCTTCGGCATCGTGGGCTTTGCCGGACGGTGAGTACATTGATGAAGTCCGGAACGGATATAAAAACGCAGGAATCAAAACCACCGGTTGAACCGGTGGTTTGAACAGGCCCTATAAGGGCCTATCTCTTGTGGTCGCCCCCTCAAGGGGGCACTGAACAGTCTGACAACCACAAAATTATCTCTGGCAGCCCCC
>Ga0129308_1001575_pt1 | contig 23123 bp, 21 predicted proteins | sample L827metagenome_FD_94440 | JGI IMG/M metagenome (GOLD analysis project Ga0129308, IMG submission 94440) | Ring-tailed lemur group fecal microbial communities from Wisconsin, USA - L827 metagenome | ecosystem: Host-associated > Mammals > Digestive system > Large intestine > Fecal | place: USA... | reverse complement strand
TGCATAGAACTTGTGCACCATCTGCGGAAGTCCCCATGTACCAAGTGAGGTCAGTATCACAACCCCCAGCAGATTGAGCGGGTCCGGTCCAAAGAACGAGACGAATGCCCCCGGCTGTCCCTGTGTAAGCGCTACATCACTCGGGATTTCTGCCATTGTACGTATTGCCTGGATAAAACCTCCCTGTCCGTTTAGCACCGCTGCGATCACGGCACAGATGCCGACCAGCATAATGATCCCCTGGATAAAGTCATTAATCGCAGTTGCCATATATCCTCCCAGGATTACATAAACACCCGTAAATAATGCCATAGCAATCACACAATATGTATACGGAATATCAAAAGCCATCCCAAACAGCCGGGAAAGGCCGTTATAAACGGATGCCGTATACGGCACCAGAAATACAAACACGATCACGGAAGCCACAATTTTCAGTGCCTTACTGTCAAACCTCTCTCCGAAGAAATCCGGCATGGTTTTGGAATGCAGATGCTGGCTCATAACACGGGTTCTGCGTCCCAGTACGACCCAGGCGAGCAAACTTCCGATAAATGCATTTCCAAGTCCGATCCAAGTTGCAGACAAACCATATTTCCATCCAAACTGTCCTGCGTATCCTACAAATACCACTGCCGAAAAGTACGATGTTCCATAGGCAAATGCAGTCAGCCACGGCCCCGCCGCATGGCCCCCGAGCACAAATCCATCCACACTGGTCGCGCTCTTTCTGGCATACAGTCCGACTCCCACCATCACTGCAAAAAACACGATCAGCAGAATAATCTTTACTACCATTTCTTTACCCTCTTCTTTCCTTTATTCTTTTGCTTTAAACCGCAACGCTTTAAACTATTACACTTTAAAGCATTAAACTTTAAATAGAATATCACGACTTCACTCTTCTGTCAATCCCACTTATGCAGAAATGTTAACAGCAGAAAAATTCGTAAATTTTACATTCGGAATAATCCGCCGTACTTGTTGCGAAGCATGGCTTTCTGCTCGAAAAACCGACCGTTGGACCTTTACTCGGTTATGTACAAGCATCAAAAATCCTCCCGCACTTTTACTGATATAACGTTCCAAAAATATCATGAGAACGTTATACCGGTATATCAGCGCGGAAGGATATTAATCCTGCCCAACTTCTATTATTCTAACTGCTCAAACACCTCAAATCTGGCCGCTGCCATATACATGACCGCCGCGGTGATTGCAACGCCATAAATCATGAGAACCGGGAACACAAGGGCAATATCTACCAGCATTCCCAGCATTACGGCCAGGAAAATCCCAATTCCCATCACGCTGGACTGAATCAGCATACGGAAAAGATTGCGAAGCTGCACTCCAAAATGATCTCCCAGGATGTGAAGTGCAAATATCCGCATATACATTTTATCTGCCTGGAACAAAGTATAAATCAAGATAGAACATATAATCTGCCACATTGGTATCCGCCAGCTTATCCCTATAAAGCCACAGATAATCGTGCCGTCGATCAGAGATTTGATATGTTCCATCAACGTGGCATACCAGAGTTTTTCAATGGGTTTTGCCGGAATCAGATACAGGTAGGGGCTTGTCAGCTCCTTCTCCCATTTTCCAATGACCCCGGAGGTACAGAAGATAACATACGCCAGAATCCCCAGAAGAATCATAGAGGCGTACCGGCTCTCCCCATCATAGGCCTTCGACATGACAAAAGCAATCACGCAACTCGCTAAATCCATGGAATTAAAAATAAAGAATTTCGCTTTCTTATATTCCAGAAAATGCCGATGGAAAATAGCGCTTGCTCCCTTTCCAGCCATACCGCCTTTCAGATGACGATACTTTTCTTTCCCCGTACCTGTTTCTCCTCTTTTATTTCTCTGGCGCATAGCCTGGTAATCATCTGCAAATTTAGCGGCCTCTTCATAATATCCACCTGTACATTTCATCTTCCATGCCGCAAATACCAGTCCCGTTGTGGTCAGAAAGTACAGAACTGTACACACAACATTTAACGTATCCGGTCCGAGGATTACAAGTCGGAAGGTTGCAATATTCCATCCGATTAAGGGAAGCATCTGTAATACCGGATGCTCAAAGATTCCCGCCACACTCGCGATAGACAGACCGTATTTATGAATATACCATGCTGCAAACAGCGCCAATATCACGAGAACTCCCAGCAGCATTTTCCCTGCCTTATCCATCTTCTGCGTTGACACCTTATCATTTCCATACAGCAGGATTACAATCGCACCCTCCTGCAGTGAAGTCATTACAACCCATAGTACGAAAACCAATACCATTTTTCCAAAAGACACGCTAAAAAACACCAGACCGATCAGGAAAATCGCAATCCCAAATATCAGGTCCATAAGAATATTCTTAAGCGCTCCAAAGAGCAGCACGCTTTTGGGCGATATCGGTGCGCAGAAAACAAAATGCGCATGACCTGGTTTGAAGATAATCCCCTTCCTCATAGCGTACATCATATAACTGGAAGGCAGTGCAAGCATAATGATGACGGTGATCACGACACAAAGTCCTGCCGGATTATCAAAGTGAATGGAACTCACCATCTCTTTCAGGGCAAACCCGATCATCACGATATATCCGATGATAAATGCCGCAAACAGATAGGTAACCGGGCGGCGAAGGGCTTTCTTCAGACGGTTTATAAACTCTCTTTTGGTAATATAAAATAAGGGTTTCATTACTTCTCACCGCCTGTCATCTCAAAGAATAAATCTTCCAGCTCTTTATTACCGGCATCTTCCTTGCTGTAGGAGCCGATAATCTGTCCTTTGTCCATCACAAACATTACATCCCAGAGCCCTTCCACCATCTCCAGCATATGCGTACTGATCAGGATGGTAACTCCAAAGCTTCTCAGCTCTTTGATCACTTCTTTTAGCTCCTTGATCGCCTGAGGGTCCAGGCCCACCATGGGCTCATCCAGCATGATGACCTGCGGCTTCACAGCAAGGGCGCAGCAGATACTCACCTTCTGCATCATACCTTTTGACAGCTCATTCCCCATCTTCTCCTGCTTATCAGACAACTCAAAACGTTTTAGTATAAACGCAATCTCTTCCTCGGTAATCTGGCTTTGGTACGCCCTTCTTATGTACTCGATATGCTCTCTTACCGTCAAAGCCTCGAACATGTTCGGAATCTCCGGCACATAGGCAAAAATCTTCTTTGCATCTATGGAACGTCCCGGATAACCGCATATTCTGACCTGCCCGCTGTAGCGCAAAAGCCCTGCTATGCTCTTGATCACCGTAGATTTTCCCGCGCCATTCGGGCCAAGAAGGATTCCCACCTGTCCGGACATAATCCGGAAACTGACATGATCTGCCGCTAAAGTTTTTCCGTATACTTTTGTCAGATTTTCTATTTCAAGCATTCTTTTTTCCTCCTGTGTCACCTTTCCTCATTGCTATGCAAACATTGTACTATTGTTATAATACAATGTCAAGTGATTGAACGAAAAAGATACAGTTACAGACCTCTCAAACTCGTGGCCGAAAGTATCCAATTCCGTTTTTACAGCAGTTTTCGGCCGGTGCAATTTACCCTATCGGCACAAAGAGAAAAAAAGACATCCGGCATCAGAAACACTCTTTCTGTTCCTAATGCCGGAATATCTAAAAACAGTAAGCCGGACAGAGGGGCTTATTACTTATTCGATTATAAACATCTCCATATCATCCGGTACATACAGATTCCCGTGATAATACTGTTTTCCTTCCCCGGTATACAGTTCTTTCCGGTCCACCAGATTTACTTCCTCCGTATGGTACAGGATCAGGTTCGGAATCTCAAGCCTCTCTGCAAGCTCACAGGCTTCTTTTACGGTGCTGTGATGCTTTTCATAAGGTTTAAACTTATCACGTTCCCGATACAGGCAGAACGCCTCATGCATCAGCCAGTCGCTGCCTTTCACATATTCATACTCACACTCGTTATAAGGCTCATCCCCACAGCAGGACAATTTCGTTCCGCTTGGGAAAATCATGCTGAATCCAAACTGTCTCGCTTTGGTAGATTCGATATCAAAAAAAGTTACCGGACACCCAATAATCTCTTTTTGATCTCCACTCTCTAGCGGAATCAGAAAGATCCGCTCCCCGATATGCCTTGTCACCTTCTTTATGATCGTAAGATCAGCAATCGTTCTGATCGTTGACACAAGTCCAGAATGACAATAGATTCTCAGATCGCCCTGATATTTTCCCCGATTCATTTTCTGCCCAATAATACGTATCAGCCAGATTACCCCCAGCAAATGATCAATGTGCTCGTGAGTAATAAATATATCATGAATCTCCTCCATCGGTATCCGGGCATCTTTTAGAACCTTCAGGATCTTGTTGCCGCCTCCCGCATCTACCAGGAAATGCTTCTCTCCTTCAGAAATCGCGAAGCAGGTATTAAAGCATTCTGTCACATCCGCATTACCGGTTCCAAATATTGTCAGTTTCATATGTGTTTCATTCTCACTTTCTGTATTTCCGATTTCTTTATGGCAGGCTTAGGACTTACTGCTTCTCCACAACCTCGCCCTGTTTCTTATAAATACTGTTTGCAGGCACATATCCTCTTACCATGGACAAAGGGTAAATATTGCTTCCGCTTCCCACAACACTGCCCGGATTCAGAACTGTTCCGCATCCAACCTCTACATTATCTCCCAGCATCGCGCCGAATTTCTTCATCCCGGTCTCGATTCCGCCTTCCGGTGTCTTAACCACTACCAGTTTCTTGTCTGACTTCACATTAGAAGTGATGGAACCTGCACCCATGTGGGATTTATATCCTAATACAGAATCTCCGACATAATTATAATGCGGAACCTGTACTTTGTTAAATAAAATTACATTCTTCAGTTCGGTGGAATTACCCACAACCGCGCCTTCTCCTACGATGGCATTACCGCGGATAAATGCACAGTGACGTACCTCCGCCTCTTTTCCGATAATTGCCGGCCCGTTAATAAATGCAGTCGGTGCTACTTTAGCGCTTTTGGCGATCCATACGTTTTCGCCATGCTTCTCATACTCCTCATCCGGCAGAGTTTTTCCCAGCTCAAGGATAAAACTGCTGATTTTCGGAAGCACTTCCCACGGATAGGTCACTCCCTCAAAAATATCTTTTGCGATAGTCTCTTCCAAAGTATACATTTCTTTTACAGTCATTTCTTTCATGATGTTTTCCCTTTTCCTTTCCTGGTTTTTACAGATGTCCCGCTTTTATAGAAAACTGCAGATCTGTCATAGCAGCTTCTAAGCTGTGACTGGTTATTTAACCCCAGTACCCCATTTGTGCGGCTCACAATAAAGTGATCCAGCTTTGTCATATATTCATCCGGTGTGATCTCGCCATCCGCCACATAGGTAAGTCCCTTTTCCCAACTCGCCGTAAGCTCGGGGTTTAAAAGGGAACGGATTGAGTTCTGAACCACATCGAAAATCATCTCTCCCAGTAATGTGGGAGTTATAATCTGCGTTTTTTTATTGAGTGCAAGATATTTGATATTAAACAGCTTTTTTAGAATCTCCGCTCTTGTAGCACTGGTTCCGATTCCACTTCCCTTAATCTGTGCCCGCAGTTCCTCATCCTCAATGAGCTGCCCGGCATTCTCCATGGCAAGGATCATCGACCCGGAATTGTAACGCTTAGGCGGCGATGTCTCACCTTCTTTGATATCCAGACTTCTCACCACAAGTACATCCCCTTTTTTCAGCGTCCGGATACATTCAAAAAACGCGACATCCATATCTGTCTCCGCTCCCGCACCTTCCGCCATCTCAGGTCTGTCGGTATCTTCCCCATCCTTCTGTGCCCCGTCATAATACACTGCACTTTTTTCTTTCTTTTGCCCGGGCATCCCCGCTACTTTCAAATACCCTTCCTCCACCAGTACGCGAAAACTGGTAAAAAACTGCTCTTCTTTTATCTGTGTAGTGATGGCGACTTTCTGATACACTGCCGGAGGATAGAAAATACTAAGAAATCTTCGGACAATCAGATCATACACTCTCTTCGACACCGGAGGCACAGCATTTAATGCTCCCAGCCCCTGCCCTGTCGGAATGATTGCATAGTGGTCGGTAATCTGCTTGTCATTCACATACCGGCTCTTTGCCAGCGTCTTATAACTTCCAAATCCCAGGATATCCTGCATATAAGGAGCCGCCGCCGGATATTTGCTAAGGCCGTTCAGATTCTTGGTAATCTCTTTTGCAACCGCGGTTGAGAGCACTCTGGCGTCTGTTCTCGGATAAGTCACCAGCTTTTTCTCGTACAACTCCTGGACGATTCGAAGAGTTTCATCCGGGCTGATCTTAAACCGTTTGGAGCACTCGTTCTGCAGCTCTGCGAGGTTGAACAAAAGAGGTGGATTCTTCTTCTCTTTCTTTTTCTCAATCGCTAAGATACGGCATGTAAGCTCTTTGGGTACGCTGTCGTTTTCCGCCTTCTTCCCAGTCGCAACGGCCTCATGATTCTCGAGATAACGGATCAGCTCCTCAGCATCCGTCCTCTCCTTAAACCCATTTTCTTTATACAGCTTAGGAGATTCAAAATATCTGGAGCCTTTCACGGCTCTCCATTCGCCTTCAAAACGATGTCCTTTTACATCGACCGATTCCACCACACGATAAAACGGTGTTTTTACAAACTCCCGGATTTCACGCTCCCGCCGGACGACCATACCCAGCACACAGGTCATGACACGCCCCACGGAAACCACCGTATATTTATTACCCAGATAATTGGAAATGCTGTTACCATATTTCAGGGTCAAAAGACGTGAAAAATTGATTCCCATCAGGTAGTCCTCTTTGGCTCTGAGGTACGCTGATTCGGATAGATTATCATACTCCGACAGATCCTTCGCCTCCCGGATCCCTCTTAAGATTTCTTCCTCTGTCTGGGAGTCGATCCAGACCCGGCGTCTTTCTTTCCCCTTTACCTGTGCCATCTGCTCTACCAGACGGTAAATATATTCTCCCTCGCGTCCGGAGTCCGTACACACATAGATCGTCTCTACATCCGGCCGTGTCAGGATGCCTTTTACAATCTCAAACTGTTTCTTTACCGCAGGAATCACCTCATATTTAAACTCCTTCGGGATAAACGGCAGAGTCTGAAGACTCCACCGTTTATATTTTTCATCATATACTTCGGGATAACTCATGGTTACCAAATGGCCCACACACCAGGTGACAATCGCATCATCCGATTCCAGATACCCATCCCGTCTTTTCAAATTCAGATGAAGGGCTTTGGCAAACTCCTGTGCCACGCTTGGTTTCTCCGCGATAAATACTGATTTGCCCATATATTAATCAAAATACTCCTATTTTCTTTTGCGGAAGAATTTTCTCAGCTTATCGCTAATGTTTTCCTCCTTTTCCACTTTGGGACGTTTTACCGTAACCGCCTCTTTCATGAAATATTCCTGTGCACATACCTTTGCTGTGCCTTTATCTTTTTTAATATAGACACCATTACTCTGAAGTGCACGTGCTTTTGTATTATCCGCCAGCATGATCTTCAGCATCTGGATGAGCTGTGCTTTTACACGTTCATCATAGACCGGGCACGCGACCTCCACACGTTTCTCTGTGTTTCTGGTCATCATATCCGCAGATCCGATATACACCTTCTGATCCGATCCTGCACCAAAGCAGAAAATACGCGGATGTTCCAGGAAACGTCCCACGATGCTTGTCACGCGCAGATTATCCGTATACCCCGGCACACCCGGGAGAATACAGCAGATACCGCGCACGATCAGATCTATCTTTACTCCTGCCCTGGAAGCCTCGGAGACCTTCTTAATAAAGTCCACATCTGTAACGGAATTCATCTTCATCACGATTCTTCCGTTCTCTTTCTTTTTGATCTCCTCGTCCATCAGACTAAGCACTTTCAGCTTCAGGCTGGTGGGAGATACGATCAGATGCTCGTAGCTTCCGTTCAGATTGCCGATTGACATATTCTTGAAAAATACGGAAGCATCCGTACCGATCCCGCGGTCTGCCGTAATCAAGGATACATCCGTGTACATGGTAGCCGTCTTCTCATTGTAATTTCCGGTTCCTACCTGCGTGATATAATGAATCTCATTCTTATTGCGATATGTAATCAGGCAGATTTTGGAATGTACTTTATATCCGTCGAATCCATAAATAACCCGGCAGCCTGCTTCCTCCAGACGCTCAGACCAATCGATATTATTCTGTTCATCAAAACGCGCCCGAAGTTCGATCAACACCGTAACTTCCTTGCCATTCTCGGCCGCCGCGCAGAGGTATTCCACCAGTCTCGCTTTCTTTGCCAGACGGTAAATGGTAATTTTAATCGTCAGAACACTCGGGTCATAAGCCGCCTCTTTGATCATACGCAGGAAGGGATCCATACTCTCATAAGGATAGGACAACAGCACGTCATGCTTCTTCACCTGCTTCATCACGCTTCCCTCCGCCAGATACCGGGAAGGCTGCGGTGTAAACGGCTCATCCGTGAGCGAACGCTTCATGGAAGTCGGCACTTTATCCATAATAGAGAAAATGAAGTCGAGCTTCATCGGCATCTTGGTACGGTAAATCTGATTCTGCTTGATTTTAAATTTCTCGCAGAAATACTTCTCCATCTCTTTTGTAAGAGGCTCTGCGGTCTCAAGGCGCACAACCGCCATCCTGCGGCGTTTGTGAAGGGTCTCTCTCATCAGGAACCGGAAGTCATCATTGATCTCCAGCGCTTCATCATCCGGTGACACATCCGCATTTCTTGTAACACAGATATAGTTTTTATCTGACACTTCGTATTTGTCAAATACCATCTCCAGATATTCCATCAATACCTTCTCCATCCGGATATAACGGATATCATGTCCCGGAAGATACAGAATCTCTGAGATGAAATGGGGAACCGGCACGATTCCCAACATAGTTTTATTATCTTTCTTCAGATTTGCAACCACATAGATTGCCTTATTCAGAAGATGAGGGAACGGATGATTTGCATCTACGATCTGGGGTGACAGTACCGGAAGTACCTGGTCTTTAAAATACTTCTTAACATATTTCTTTTCCTGCTGTTCCAATTCTTTAATGGAAAGTCCGCAGACCCCGTAAGGGCTGAGCAGTTTCTTAATCTCAGCGTATGTTTTATCTCTCTCTTTGTAAAGCGGAGCTACCGCTTCAAATATAGCGTCAAGCTGCTCCTTCGGCGTCATTCCCGAACGACTGTCGATGGCACTATTGTCCGTCAGGGACATGTCGTACAAACTTCCCACGCGGATCATAAAAAATTCATCCAGATTACTGGTGAAAATCGAAACAAACTTCATTCGCTCCAAAAGCGGCACAGAACCATCCTGCGCTTCCTCCAGAACGCGCTGATTAAACTTCAGCCAGGAAAGTTCCCTGTTTTGCGTATAATTCAACATTTCCCTGTCCATCTTCACTCTCTCCTTTAAATTTGAAATCACATCTATTTAGCCTGGATATATCCCTTTGCTGTAAGCGTCTCGGCACAGAGCACTGCTCCGCCTGCCGCACCGCGCACGGTATTGTGGGACAGTCCCACGAACTTCCAATCGAAGAGGGTATCCTCTCTCAGACGTCCGATCGAGATTCCCATACCATTCTCATAATCCACATCCAGTTTTACCTGCGGACGGTTATCCTCCTCAAGGTACTGGATAAATTGCTTCGGGGCGCTGGGAAGCTCAAGCTCCTGCGGAAGTCCTTTAAAGTTTACCAGTTTTTCAATCAGCTGCTCTTTTGTCGGACTCTTCGCAAAATTAACGAATACCGCAGCCGTATGTCCGTTCAGTACCGGAACACGGATACACTGGGTCGTGATAACCGGCTCCTTTGCCTTTACGATCTGGCCGTTCTCGATATGCCCCCACAAACGAAGCGGCTCCTGCTCGCTCTTTTCCTCTTCCCCACCAATATAGGGGATGATATTTTCCACCATTTCCGGCCAGTCTTTGAACGTCTTTCCGGCACCGGATATCGCCTGGTATGTGGTTGCAACCACTTCTGTCGGCTCAAATTCCATCCACGCAGTCAGTACCGGAGCATAACTCTGAATAGAACAGTTCGGTTTTACTGCCACAAAACCACGTGTCGTTCCAAGCCGTTTTCTCTGGTCTGCAATGACATCGAAATGCTGTGGATTCACCTCCGGAATTACCATCGGGACATCAGGAGTCCAGCGGTGCGCACTGTTATTGGACACAACCGGAGTCTCGGTCTTAGCATAAGCCTCCTCAATGGCACGGATCTCATCCTTACTCATGTCCACTGCACTGAATACAAAATCAACAGTCTCTGCTACCGTTTCCACTTCATTGACATTGTGTACGACCAGCTTCTTTACAGCCTCCGGCATCGGCGTATCCATCTTCCATCGGTCTCCGATTGCTTCTTCATAGGTCTTCCCTGCGGAACGCGGACTCGCTGCAACTGTAACCACTTCAAACCACGGATGATTTTCAAGCAGTGCGATAAAACGCTGCCCTACCATTCCCGTGGCTCCCAAAATTCCTACTCTTAACTTTTTCTCCATCGTAAATCCCTCATTTCCATTTTATATTCATACGCGCTGTAACTGCCGGCACGTAAAACCGCCGCCCGTATCCAGAACGTCTGTAACTTATCTTGCCCTATTGTGCCTGGTATGTAATCACCACAACCCGCACTAACATTCTGCCAGATATTTTGTATAAATATCAATCACTTTTTTCATAGCCTCCGGTCCCGGTGCACCAATCGTATTTCTCTTCTTTACACAAGTCTCCATGCGGATTGCCTCATAGATATCTCCTTCAAACACCGGTGATACCGCCCGGTACTCATTGAGCGGAAGCTCATCCAGAGAAATCCCCTTTCCAATACAGGTGAGCACCAGATGTCCCACGATTCCATGGGCATCCCGGAATGGTACTCCATGATTGACCAGATAGTCAGCCACGTCCGTCGCGTTCGTAAACCCTCCTCTGGTGCTGGCGAGCATCCGTGATTTCTTAAACTTCATCGTAGACATCATACCGGTGAAAAGTGCAAGACACCCTTTCGCCGTATCGATCGCGTCAAAAATCAATTCCTTGTCCTCCTGCATATCTTTATTATATGCGAGAGGGATTCCTTTCATAGTAGTGAGAATCGACATCAGCGCCCCATAAACTCGACCGGTCTTTCCCCGCACCAGTTCCGCAATATCCGGATTCTTTTTCTGGGGCATAATGCTGCTTCCGGTACTGTAGGCATCATCAATCTCTACGAACTGATACTCATTTGAATTCCAGATAATGATTTCTTCCGAAAAACGGCTTAAATGCATCATAATAGTGGAAAGTGCACTCATCAGTTCGATAAGATAATCACGATCAGAAACCGCATCCATACTATTCAGTGCCGGGCCGTCAAATCCCAGCAGCTCCGCCGTATAATTCCGGTCCAGAGGGTAAGTCGTTCCCGCAAGGGCACCTGCTCCAAGCGGACAAGTATTCATTCTTTTGTAGATATCCTTTAGGCGCAAATGATCCCGCTTAAACATCTCAAAATAAGCCCCCATATGATGTGCGAGGGTGATCGGCTGCGCTTTCTGCAAATGAGTAAAGCCAGGCATGATCGTATCCGTATGCTTTTTCATAATGTCAAGCAGTTCCCGTAGAAGCTCCACTACAAGACCTTCCAAAGCCATAATCTCACTTCTTATATATAACTTCATATCCAGCGCCACCTGGTCATTCCTGCTGCGCCCGGTATGAAGCTTCTTACCGGTATCTCCAATCCGCTTGATCAGATTTGCCTCCACAAAGCTGTGGATGTCTTCGTATTCATCTGTAATCGCAAGATATCCATTCTCTACATCCTTCAAAATGCTGTCAAGACCTGCGATAATCTCTTTTTTCTCCTCTTCAGTCAGAATTCCCTGCCTGCAGAGCATCATAACATGGGCAACACTGCCCTTAATATCCTGTTCAAAAAATCGTTTATCAAATGAAATGGACGCATTGAAATTATAGACAAGCTTATCCGTCTCTTTCGTAAAACGCCCTCCCCACAACTGTGCCATCTGTTTTTCCTCTTTTCTTATGCATGTGAATCTAATTAATTTAGACTTTGTTTCCTAGTGTATCACAAATCCTCAGTCTCTGTAAAGTTTCCGTCACATTAATTTCGTATTTTACTATATTTTTTTGACTCAAAAGCAAAAGGTTATGATTTTCATACAAACATAAAAATCATGGACGCAGGTTCTTTTTAAACTTCGTCCACCTTCGCCGCTTTCTGTCTCTCCCTCTCTAATTTTGAATAGATACACCCACAGTAATCCTGCCTGTAAAGGCCATACTCACGCGACAATTCGGTGGACCGTTTATAGCCGTTTTTCTTTTTAAAATCTGACGGGAGATAATAAACTCCAAATTGCTCCGCCAGGCGGTGCCCAATTTCATTTAACTTGTCTGCATTTTTAAGAGGACTGATACTAAGCGTAGTTGTAAAGTAATCAAAACCTCCTCTGAAGGCTTCTTCTGCCGTTTTCCTTAAGCGAAGTTCATAACATTTAAAACATCTCTCTTTTCCCTCCGGTACTTCCTCCAATCCTTTTGCCATCTCATAAAATTTTTCCTTGTCGTAATTCCCCGCCAGGAAATGGATGGAATGCCTGGCCGGTATCTGCTCGATCAGGCGCTTCTGCTCCGCAATCCGTTTTTCAAATTCCTCTTCGGGAAATATATTGGGATTATAATAAAATACCGTAATCTGAAAATACTCCGACAGATATTCCAAAACGTAGCTGCTGCACGGTGCACAGCAGCTATGCAAAAACAAGGTCGGAATCTTCCCCTGATCCTGCTCTTTCTTAATGATCTGTTCCATTTCTTTTTGATAATTCTTTTTATTCATCTCTGGATTTTTGTCAGGCCAGGCACTTGGCTCCTGCCTGCTCTCTCCTTCTGTTTACTAACTGCACTTCCTGATTTCCTCATGATTATACGCGATATCCGTCCAAATAACAACCAAACCCGCACGATTTCTTCGCTATTTCATAGAATAGTATATAACCGTTTTCCATATAATACTGCGACTGGAGGATTGCCATGGACTATATACTGGAACTAAAAAACATCTACTATGCCTATCATAATATGGATGGCGAAACAAAGGCTCTCGAAAATATTTCTTTTGCTTTGAAAAAGGGAGAATTTATCGCAATCGTCGGGCCCTCCGGCTGTGGAAAATCTACCTTACTCCATCTAATCGCAGGTCTTCATAAACCGGAGAGAGGGCTTATCAAAGTAAACGGAAAATACCTGACAGATAGTGCCACAAATATCGGCTACATGCTGCAAAAGGATGAACTTCTGGAATGGCGCAGTGTTTATCATAACGTTCTTTTGGGACTGGAAATCCAGCATATGATGACTGCACGAACCAAGTCAAAAGCCAAAGACCTGTTGGAAATTTACGGGCTGAAACAGTTTGCAGATGCCAAGCCCTCCGAACTATCCGGCGGAATGCGCCAGCGGGCAGCTCTGATCCGTACCTTAGTCTTAGAACCGGATATTCTTCTTCTGGATGAACCATTCTCTGCCCTGGACTATCAAACCCGTCTGAATGTCGGAGATGATATTGGTCAGATCATACGCCAGGAACACAAAACTGCTGTTTTGGTCACTCATGACCTGTCGGAAGCCATCAGCCTTGCGGACCGTATCCTGGTTCTGACCAACAGGCCCGCCACCATCCGGCAGACCGTCAATGTCACTTTCAGCACTCCTGATATGACACCGCTCGAGCGGAGGAATGCACCGGAATTTAAAACGTATTTCAACCTTATATGGAAGGAGCTGAATCCCGATGAATGAACTTTCCCAAGGCCAAATCCGCTACTTAAACCGGCGCAGACGCCATAAACGCATCGTACGCTTTTCCCGGGCAGGGATTCTTCTTGGTTTTTTATTTCTTTGGGAATTCACCGCAAATGTAGGAATCATAGATTCTTTCATTTTCAGCAGTCCCTCTCGCATTGCTCTTTGCTTCTGGGGGATGGTTCTTGACAAAAGCATTTTTTTACATGTAGGCATTACCCTTTACGAAACAATCGTAAGCTTCGTTCTAGTCATTTTTTTCAGCCTTCTTGTCGCCGTCCTCCTCTGGTTCAGTGAACGCCTCTCGGAAATTCTGGACCCTTACCTTGTGGTGCTGAACAGCCTCCCCAAATCTGCTCTTGCACCGCTCCTTATCGTATGGCTCGGCGCGAACAAGACCACGATCATCGTGGCCGGCATGTCCGTCGCCATCTTCGGCAGTATCTTGAACCTGTATGCCAGCTTTATGACAGTAGATCCTGATAAGCTCACGCTTATCTATACGCTCCACGGGAATCAGTTTCATGCACTGACGAAAGTAGTGCTTCCCAGCAGCGTTCCCGCTATTATCAGCACAATGAAAGTTAATATTGGACTGTGCCTGGTCGGCGTGGTGATCGGGGAATTTATTGGTGGCCGCGAAGGGTTGGGATACATGATTATTTATGGCAGTCAGGTGTTTAAGCTCGACTGGCTTCTCATGAGCATTTGCATCCTCTGTCTTATTGCAATGGCGCTTTACGCCCTGATCGGATGGATAGAAAAATGGTATTTAAAACGCTTGTAAATCAAAGCTTTTATAAAATCCACCGTATCGTTTCTGATGCACTGCTCGAGCATATTAAAACAGTTGCGGATTCCCGCAACTGCTCTACATATATTTCGTTTATATTTAAACCCTCATTATTTCAGAGGAGCTGACGCACTAAGTGATTAGTACGACAGCCCTTAACTTGTCAAAAAAGAATAAAATTAAACATAATATACCATTCCCTAGCAGGTCAATTCCAGATACAAGTCCTTATACTGCTTTGCAGCATTCTCCCATGAAAAGTTTTTATCCATATCTCTCTGAACCATTTCATCCCAGCACCAGCGGTTCGTGAAATACAATGTCTTTGCCCTGTTGATCGCATCTAATAATAAGCCTGCATCATAATTGTCAAAAGTAAAACCATTTCCTGTATTAGCATACATATTATATGGCTCTACAGTATCTTTTAATCCACCGGTTTCACGAACAATCGGTATTGTACCATAATGCATTGCAATTAACTGTGTCAGTCCACATGGTTCAAACTGAGAAGGCACTAAGAAAGCATCTGCACCCGCATAAATCTTGTGGGCTCTTGTTTCATCATACATAATATTTGAGCAAACATTTCCCTTATAAGCATTTTCATAATACCGGAACGAATCTTCGTACACAGCATCTCCGGTACCCAGTACAACAATCTGTGTATGCTCATCCATAATGCTCGGAATGATGGCATTGATCAAATCCAGTCCTTTTTGATCCGTCAGTCTGGAAATCAGTCCGATGACAAATTTATGTTCATCCTGAACCAGTCCCAGTTCTTTCTGCAGGTTAAGTTTATTTTCCTTTTTCTTATCCAGCACGTCGGTAATATCATAATTTGCATATAGTCTGGAATCTGTGCTGGTATTCCAGATATCGTAGTCGATACCATTTACAATGCCTCTTAATTTACCGGAATGATATCTCAAATGGGCATCCAGTTTTTCTCCATAGTATGGCGTCTGAATCTCTCCTGCATATGTATTGCTGACCGTAGTGATAACATTAGAATACGTCAGTCCGCCCTTTAACATATTTGCATCTTCATAGCCTTCCTTTAATGCATCTTTATTAAATACATAATCCGGCAGTCCTGTCCAGTACTGGATAGTAGGAATATTATAAATTCCCTGGAACCGCAGGTTGTGAATGGTGAAAATCGTTTTGGCGGAAGCAAGTTTTGTGTTTTCAAACATAGTTCTCAAATAAACCGGTGTCAAAGCTGCCTGCCAGTCATGGCAATGAATAATATCCGGAATCCAGTCCATATAGTTAAGCGCAGCCAGTGCAGCCTTTGCAAAATAGCAATATTTCGGAATATCATCGACCAGGTTGGTATAGGGGTTTCCATTGCTGAAGAATTCCTCATTATCAATGAAGTCGTATACAACACCGTCCCAGACATATTCCATAATTCCTACATAGAAAGATCTGCCGTCAGCACATAAATCCATCTCAAAGGCACCCTTGTATACCATTTTATCCTGATATTTCTGTGGAATACATTTATAACGGGGCAGAATAACTTTCACGTCACAATTCTGTTTCACTAATTCTTTCGGAAGAGCATACATAACATCTCCCAGACCACCAGTCTTTACAAACGGATAACATTCCGATCCGATGAACGCAATACTCCTTCTTGGCGTTGTGTATACCTCGGATTCAGTTTCTTCTATAGTCTCCGGTGCTGCTTCCTCTGCAGGAGTTTCCACTGTCTCTGCTTTTGCTTCTTCTACTTTGATTTCTTCAACTGCCTCTTCCTTAGTCTTTACTGCAGCCGCTCCTGCCGGAGCTTTGTTTATTTTTTTGCCTACTGTAGCCTTTTTACTTGCCACAGTTTTAGTTGCTTTTTTTCTGGCCATACGATACCTCCAAAATTAGTCATGTTGTTTCACTTGTTATTAATCACCATTTGCCGGAGCAGAAAGTAATTTCCCATTTCTCGTTTCGGCACCAAATAATCTAATGATTATCATAGATACTTTTACTACTACTCTTAGTTCCAAAACGAATTATACCACAAATATTGCCCATAAGCAAATCTCATCCCTTCCAGCCCCTCTTCATAATGCTTCAGCTGAAAAACTTTATGATACACAACACAGTATTCAAAAGCATCCTACATCCCCAGTAAAGCAGTTCCACTTCCATCCTCTTCCAAATAGAATAAGGATACACTCTCTTATTCTTATCTTGTCGTGCTTCCTTCAATGCCACAATCCCAAACGCTAATTCTTCAATAATCATTTATTTTTCTCCGCAACTGCCTTGCACATTTTTCAATCCATCAACCATACAATTAACGATTAATCCACCAATTATCCTGCATTAATATAATAAGTTCCATCCAGGATAAATTCACCAATATTCCCAGTGATCTTAAAAGAATAGTTCCCATTAAATTTAATAGTAATATTGCCTTGTTCCCCGGAATACTGCATAGTATTCTTGTCAACAATAGTTCCTGTAAACCAGTCAAGAACTGACATTTCATCTGCCAGCATAAAATCGACATGGTTTCCGCTAATTTCATTTATATAAATATAGAGACCACTGTCCGCACTATAATATCCCGCTTCCGCAACATATCCAGCAATAAATGACGTGTCAATATTACTTTGCTGTGCACCGCCAATTTCATTTTCTATACTTTTAATTACTTCCTCGTCTGATAAATATCTTTTGTCACTGTCCGGGAAAATGTATTCATCTGATTCTACCTGCAGCCTTGCCATTTCTACTTCTTCATCCGACATAGCCAGATAGATAATACGGAAAACACTTCCATTTTCAGCTTCCAACTGTATTTTCCCAGCCTCGTAAAGATTCAGAAATGTCAGTGCTTCCCCTGGTGTTTCCTGATATGTATCAGATAGCTTTGCAGCTGCCTCTTCCTCTTTCATTCCTATCGTAACACCATGAAAAGAAGGCATCTCATCCGGTTCTCCTTCTATAGCTATTCTAACTATTTTATTATCATCATACTGAATGCGCACATCACCATTACAAGCTGCTGCTTCCCGATCCGTGACTTCAAAGCCCAACTCCTCTATGTCTTTTATCGAAACCTCAAGCAAATCTTCCATATCTATGCCAGACAAACTCGGCGCCTTTTCTTCTATTTGCTCTTCTTGCAGATAATCATCTAAATTCGGAATCTGGTTCTGATTGTCTTCAAAAAGCAGCATACAGACTATAAATAAAATGACACTTCCGACAATTGCTTTCCCGATACATTTTAGTTTCACAATATGCGGATTAAGTTTTTTCCCTTTTTTCTCTCTTGTTTCCACAAGATATGCAAGATATATGCCTATTACAAATCCTGCCAAACTCACTGCTTCCATTATAGTTACCGCAGGCTGTGATGCAATTTCCAAAGCTGTTTCCTCTGCTGCTGACTGCAGACTTGCTATCATATACCAAACATAGATCAGCATTGTTCCTGAGCAGATTGCATTTCCATAACTTGCAGTCCTAAATACCTGTTGCAGTTCATCGGCTTTTAATTCTTTCTCATTCACGAAGGAAAAACACATGTTTATTATCGGGAGAAGCAGCAATACTCCATACGCTAAATTGCCGTCCATCGGTTGGTCCATTAGTTCGAATCCCAATGTCAAATCAAGCCCATTTATTGTACCCAGTTCTCTTCCGGCACAGGAAATCATATAGAGCGGGCAGAAAAAGCATACTATGGTGATAAGTGCCAGGACTTTTAAAATCAAACGTCCTGTAATTTTTGAATTTCCAATCGTAAAATCTGTTTTTATCTTAGTATCCGTTTCATCTGGGATAGCTTCAGAATTATATTCCAGACTATTTACCTGCTCCGGGACATTCTGACTTTCCTCTTGCTTTCTTTTATTTGCATCTCCCAATCTTGCTCCACACCGTGGGCACACTCTCCATTCATCTTTTACTTTGTTACCGCAGTTATGGCAAAACATAGTCTTTCCTCCCTCTTTTGTTTCAAAGTTATACTTTGTCTTTACTTACTTTTTGTTTTCAAGTTCTTTTTACTGTTTTCAGTATATGGTTATATATAGACATATTCTGTCATCCACTAACCTTTTTTGAAATCAATTCACTGTTCTCCTGGTAATCAATAAATAAATTCAAGGAGAATATATTTATGAATTTCTATTTGTCTCAAAATTTTTTCAGAACGACACTATTTGTCATTCTCGTCTGATATATTATGCGTGAGCTAAAATTGAGCCCTAAGTTTATTGCGTTTTCTCAAATCCTGTAGTAAACTGAACATCAACGAAACAAGTCAACCAAAACCAAAGAAAGGAGGCCATTACCATGACAAATAGTTATTCTGTAAACAATAAAAACTTAACAACAAGAGGTATGGTTGTCCTTCTCTCATTCTATAAATAGGTTAAGTCTGCCTGTTTTCATCAATGTAGAGCAAAGACACCAACACCTTAATCATATGGTGCTGTTTTTGTGCCCCAAATTGAAAGGACTACGTTATGAAAACAATCGAAGGAGCATATGCATCTGCTCAAATATTTACTACAAACAACCAAACTACCGCAATTGATGATTATGCAATTGCACAGCTTCAGATGATCTGTAACCAGGAAACATCCAAAGGCTGCCGTATCCGCGTAATGCCGGATGTCCATCCGGGCAAAGTCGGGACAATCGGTCTCACAACAACAGTCAGCGAGAAAATTCTGCCCAATCTCATTGGAATAGATATCGGCTGCGGCATGACGCTGGCTCAAATTAAAGCGAGAAAAATCGAATACCAGAAGCTTGACAGGATTATCCGGGAAAATATTCCATCAGGGTTTTCTGTCAGAAAAAAGCCACACCATTTTGCAGCTGACTTTGATTTCTCTGCTTTGAAATGTGCTGCACATATCCGCGCTGACAAAGCTGTTTTGAGCCTTGGAAGTCTTGGCGGCGGGAACCATTTTCTTGAAATTGATAAAGATGAGGACGGCGGCCTATACATAGTCATCCACTCAGGGAGCCGTCATTTAGGTAAGGAGGTCACAGAGTATTACCTCAAAGAAGGGCAAAAACATTTAAAAGAGATTGGAATGGATGTTCCTTATGAACTGACCTGGCTGGACGGAGCCCTTAAACAGGATTATCTCCATGACCTGCAGATTGTCCAGCAGTTTGCCTCCTTTAATAGAAAGATCATGCTGGATGAGCTTTTAAAAGGTATGAAGTGGAAAATGATTGATTCCTACGAATGTATTCACAATTATGTGGATGCATCAGTGGAAACCATAGCCGACTTTAAGGCACCAATACTCCGCAAAGGTGCAATTTCAGCAAAAACGGGGGAGCGAATCATCATCCCGGTCAATATGCGTGACGGCATGATATTGGGAACCGGCCTCGGCAATCGAGACTGGAATTGCTCCGCCCCGCACGGATCTGGCAGAATCATGAAGCGTGAAGACGTCAGTAAGAGTTTTACAGTAGCGTCATTCAAATCAGAGATGAAAGGCATCTACTCCAGCTGCATTGGCAAATCCACTTTAGATGAAGCCCCATTTGCCTATCGACCGCTGAACGATATCACAGAAGTTATCGGATGTACCGTAAAAATTGATAAAATCATCCGCCCTGTCTATAATTTTAAGGCCGGCGGGAACTAAACAAGTGAGGATAACAAAATGAGCAAATACAGAGAAACACCTTGTAAATATTATTTAAACTATGGTGCTTGCACTAAGGGCAGAGAAGCCTGTCATACTGGTTACTGCCAGCACTGTGACAAATATTACCCACGTGCCAAAGTCCGTCATATGAACAAAAAGAAACAATATCTTGAAAAAGAAAGAAGAAAGGATTTTACCATATGAATTTACCGATTACAGTCACACAAAATGACCTTTTAGAAATACTGATTAACATAGCTCCGACCAGACCCGTATTTATCTGGGGTGCACCGGGCATTGGAAAATCTGCACTTGTAGAAGAATTTGCACAGGAGATTGGTCTTCCGTGTGTTTCCCTTCTCGGCAGCCAGCTTGCTCCCGAGGACATCATAGGAATCCCTCAGATCAAGGGCGAAACTTCTGAATTTCTGCCGCCAAAGATGATTGCCAGAAAAGAACCCTATGTTCTCTTTCTTGACGAACTGAATGCCTGCTCTCAGGAAGTATGGACGCACATAACTTTCCTGATAATGGTCCAATACTTATTATTACAGATGGCTATATAGAAAGCGATTTGAGAATCATAAGAGAACATGCTTTTTTGCTTCCGAAAGGAAACCGACTTCCATTTATACCAAAGGGAGAAGTGTTTTATTTTGAATAGAACACTTCTCCCCTATCTCACTATAATTGACATTTAACTGCTTGACTTTCTAGCCCTCATCAGCCTTCAAAACTCCGTGAATGTTTCGTACTTATCAAGAATTTGACCCACACAAAATTTGATACTCTTGTTCTAAAGCCTCTAGGATTTCTTCCGCGCTCTTGTCTATAACTTTATCATAGCATGTTTCCATAAACTGTTTACCAGCATCAGTTACCATTCTCTCATGTAGTGATACGCTACTGTCAATGCCAAGTTCAACAATCTCTTTTCCTTCAACTTCCAAAAAACCTTTCGATTCCAGAAACGCAAAAACTGCTTTCATTTTAGCAACTACCTTCTCAGGGTTCTCACCGGAATCTATATGCCACTGTGCTTTATCGTATACTTTAATCATTACTAATCTCTCCTTTCAATCCGGGTATGTACAGTCAAAGGAATTTCAACAAGATTGCCTTCATTATCTCGTATATAGTTTCCTCCAGTATCTCTTATTCTTTCTTCTTTTACTGTCTGTTCAGTTTTATCGGCTGTCTTCGATGTAACTTCTATAGATTCAACAACCTCACCATCTTTTACAACCATAAAATCTACACGTCTTGCCTCTCCGGTTACCGGATCTTTGACAATGTTGCCATTTTCATCTCGCAAATATGCTTCCGAAACAATTTGATACCCCTCTTCTGCCGGATATTTTTTTTCCAGTTCTTCAGCAACTTCTTTCTCTCTTGCAAGACCATCAAGTTTATTCTTTATCGCTTCTTTAACTTCCTTAACTATTGGACTATCGTAATTTTCAGAATTAGTTTCATTTAAGTTCTCTGCTTTTTCTGCCTGTTTTGCCAATGGGCTCTCTGAAAATTTATTACTTTCCTTATCCATTGCATCTTTAAACCCATTCATTTCGCTCACATCTCTCACCTTCCTTTACTGAATCAAACCAATATTTATATAGTTTCCTTCTTATCTCTGATTCATCTTCCTGAACACTCATGTCTTTCATAAAACACTGACTTAAAGTCAATATAACCTCAACTCCCATATAAAAATCCGTCTTTTTGCCATCACTGTCTGCAATAATAAATACTCCGCAATTCAAATTCTGAACGGCATTAAACACCGATGCAAACTTATATGTCGAGTACTCATCATTTTGATAAACCATCTCGTTTATTTTAAATATTCGTATGTCACTGATTTTTTTTAGCTCGCCTCCAAGCGGAATTATCTCCAAATCGCTTAATCGATGAAAATATTTTTTTAGTACTATATCGTCAACCAGTTTGCTCGCTTCCATAAGATTGTTTTGTAAACTTAATAAGGATGGCTGCTCATTATTTTGAACAGTCATGCTATTTACTGGTGCTGATACAGCTTCCTCTGGTCGTAGAACCACAGTATCTGCCATATTCATTACTTCCTTTCATTTGCATAATATACCACAGCGGCTCCCAAAGCCGCTCCACCAACAACACAACTTGCAACCGCGACACCCGTAAGTGAAGCCATAGCTCCAGCAGCTCCGCCCGCTATGCCGCCAACAACAGCTCCGCCTGCAACTTTTACTCCAAGATAATCACCATTAAGCTGGTCATTTTTCTTCTGGTCCTGATAAGTGTTCATAGTTCTTTCTTTAGGCTTCGGTGCAGACTCGTTTGAATTTTTTCCTGCATTATCAACTGTTTTCATTTGAATCGGTCTTAACTTTTTAACTACAGCCATCAAATGTTCTACTCGCTCATGCGAAAAATTGCCGACAACTTGAACCATAAGCTTATCCATATAAGAATCGTCCCATTCCTCCGAATTTTCAACAAATGGTCTGCCATCATGAATGTCGTATAATCCTTCAACATTTCTTGCCGCACGTTCCATTTCCTTAAATCTTCCGAATGTAGGATCTACAAGCATACTATCTTTCAACATAATTCTTATTTTTCTAACATTACCTTCTGAAACAGCCTCTTGAAACGCATTTGTTAACGCCATGAAAACACCTCCCTATTTAGTCAAGTCTTTTTTCCTTAAAAATCAAGGATTTTTTCGATATATCATAAATAAATATCTCAGAAGAAGGAGCCATAGAAATGGACATTTCTTTGTATCTGGTACGAAAAT
>Ga0129308_1001571_pt1 | contig 23172 bp, 22 predicted proteins | sample L827metagenome_FD_94440 | JGI IMG/M metagenome (GOLD analysis project Ga0129308, IMG submission 94440) | Ring-tailed lemur group fecal microbial communities from Wisconsin, USA - L827 metagenome | ecosystem: Host-associated > Mammals > Digestive system > Large intestine > Fecal | place: USA... | reverse complement strand
TGGGGCTTGACGGCGGGGACGACGTCGCACAGCGCGTCAATTAAACCCTTATTGAACTCCCAGATGGCCTCGGCGGCCCCCTTCAGGCCCACGCCGTACTTCTCATAGGCGGCCTGACGGATGCACTCGGGGACGTACTCAATGCGGGCGTCCAGCCCGGCCACAGTGGGGTTTTTCTTTTCACGGATCTTGTCCTGTAAAACGTCAAAAGACATAACATTCATTCCTTTTCTTTGTTGTTTTTATTTCTTGCGGTTGTACCAGAAATCAGCCGCGTATAGGATCAGAAGAAAGGGGATTGTAACGGCCAGCATGGGGAACACGCGGTCACAGAACTCGGTCATGGAGATCCACACCCATACGGTCCCCGTGGCAAGCAACACAACGCTGTAAATCAGTTGGCAGGTCCTCGGGCGTTCCCGGTCTACGGCGGGATGCCCCAGCAAAAAGGCGGCGCTGTTCCAGAGCCAATGGAGGCCCAAAACAAACGTACAGGTATTTTGGATGGGGAACAGGCGGAACAAAGACAGACAGAGGCCGCCCACAAAAAGCACAGCAGCGCCCACCCAGTAGACCCACTTTTTCATAGCCGCTCCTTTCCAATGCGCGTTTCAATTTTTAATTGCTAATTGTCCTGGTAGACAACCTTGCCCTTGACAATGGTGTACTTGACCTTGCCCTTGACGGTCCTGCCGGCGAAGGGGGTGTTGCGGCCCTTGGAGGCGAACTGCTCGGGGTCGATGGTCCACTCCTCGTCGGGGTCGAAGATGACCAGATCGGCGTCCACCCCCAGGGACATGCGGCCCTTGGGCAGGTGGAGGATGTCGGCGGGGTTGGTGGTCATCCGGCGGATGATGGCGGGAATCTCCATCTTGCCGGTGTGGTACAGGGCGGTGAGGGTCAGCGCCAGGGAGGTCTCCAGCCCCACCATGCCGCTGGGGGCCCGGACCAGTGTGCGGGCCTTCTCCTCGGCGGAGTGGGGGGCGTGGTCGGTGGCGATGACGTCGATGGTGCCGTCCTTCAGACCGGCGATGATGCCCTTCACATCCTGGGCGGTGCGCAGGGGCGGGTTCACCCGGGCCATGGAGCCCTTTGTCAGCACCTCGTCCTCGGTGAGGGTGAAGTACTGGGGGCAGGTCTCACAGGTGACGTGGACGCCGTGCTTCTTCATGCGGCGGATGATGTCCACGCTCTTGGCGGTGGACACGTGGCAGATGTGGACGTGAGCGCCGGTCTCCTCGGCCAGCATGGCGTCCCGCATGACCATGATCTCCTCGGCGATGGCGGGGCGGCCCTCCAGCCACAGCTGGCGGGACACGCTGCCCTCGTTGACAGCCCGGCCCTCTACCATAGAGGTGTCCTCGCAGTGGCACAGCACGGGCATTTCCAGCCGGCGGGCCCGGATGAGTACATCCCGCATCAGGTTGGCGTTGTCCACGTTGCTGCCGTCGTCGGACAGGGCAATGGCCCCGGCCTTTTTCAGGGCCTCGGCGTCGGTGGGTTCCTCGCCGCGCAATCCCTTGGACAAGGCAGCCACGGGGTAGATGTGGACGCCGGAGCCCTCCTTGGCCCGGTCCAGTACGTACTGCACCAGCTCGGGGTTGTCCACGGTGGGGCTGGTGTTGGCCATGCAGGCCAGGGAGGTGACGCCGCCCCGGGCGGCGGCGGCGGAGCCGGTGAGGATATCCTCCTTGTAGGTCAGACCCGGGTCCCGCAGGTGGACATGCATGTCCACCAGGCCGGGAGCCACGACCAGGCCGGCGGCGTTGATGACCTGGTCGGCCTCCGTCTGAAGCCCGCGCTCCAGCAGGGAGATCTTGCCGTCCTCTACCAGCATGTCCTGGAGCATGACTGAGTTGGTCACGGGGTGTACGATCCGTCCTTGTTTGATCAGAAGTTTCATGATACGAAAATCCTCCGGAAAATTTTGGCAAACAGCCATGTTGACGTATTTACATGCCATTGAGCATACTACACTAACCTAAATTATAGCGGAACGGACAGGATTTAGCAACGGATTTTTCCGCATTTCCGGGAAGAATAATGGAGCGCGGAACAGCTCGTTTTGTGTCGAATGGACTTGGGCCGTTCCGCGCGGAAGGAGGAAGGAAGATGAACGGAACGTCTTCTTGCGGAGGCTGCGGAAAATTTATGATGGGAGCGGCTCTTGGTATGGCGGCAGGCACCGCCCTGGGGATGACCATGGCGCCCTCTCACCGCCAGATCAAGCGGGCGGCCCACCAGGCCGCCAAGCGGGTCAACGAGGCCGTGGAGAGCCTGGCCGAGGCCATCGACCTGTAAATGAGACCGTACAGCCGGATGGACTTCCCCATCCGGCTGTATCTCTGTGAAAAACGATTGCAAGTTTCTCCCCACTGAGGTATGCTACAAGAAGCAATCCATTCCAGAGGAGGGGGTACCTTGACGAAAGAAGAAAATCTTGCGGGCACGGTGCGGAAGGCCCGGCTCTATGATGACGACTGTCTGTCCGGCGGCTGCTTTTCCGGTCAGGAGCTGGAGGGCGAGGACCTGGCCGGACTGGAGTTGAAGGAGGTGCGGCTCAGCGGCTGCCGGTTTCGGGACTGCGACCTGACTGGGGTCAGTTTTTACAGCTGTATTTTGGAGAACTGTGCCTTCGAGCACTGCCGTTTTTCGGACAGCTACTGGAAGAGTACAGAGATGAAGGGCTGCAAGGCGGACGGCGGCGACTTCCGAAGCAGCCGAGTCAAGGAGTGCTGGTGGACAGACAATCTGTTGCGCTATACCAATTTCAGTGACAGCCGGTGGGAGCGGGCGACCCTGGAGCGGTGCGATTTTCAAGAGTCCGCGCTGAGTGACCTGCGGCTGCGGGGAACGATCCTCCACCAAGTGGACCTGTCCCGGACGGAGCTGTTCCGGGCGGTTCTAAGGGGGACGGACCTATCCCAGTGCGCCATTGATGGTATCATTGTATCGGAGAACTGCGCCGAGCTGAGAGGCGCCAAGATCAGCGCGTATCAGGCCTCCGTGGTGGCCAGGCTCCTGGGCATCCAGGTGATTTAAATGTGTTGCATTATTATATTAGGGAGGATTTGCCATGACCGACCGTGAGCTGGTAGACCGGGCCTTTGCCATGCACAAATTTTCTTACGTACCGTATTCCAAATTTCCCGTTGGGGCCGCCCTGCTGTGCACCGACGGAACGGTGTTCACCGGCTGCAATGTGGAGAACGCCGCCTTCGGCTCTACGATCTGCGCCGAGCGCACCGCCCTGCTGAAAGCGGTCAGCGAGGGACATCGGGAGGATTGGGCGGCCATCGCCATCGCGGGCAGAGGGGAGGACTACTGCTGGCCCTGCGGCGCCTGCCGGCAGATGCTCTATGAGTTTGCCCCCAGCCTGCGGGTCCTCGCCGCCCGGGGGGACGGGGCGTTCCAGACTGCGAGTCTGGCCGAACTGCTGCCCCACGGATTTGGACCGAAGAATTTAGAGTAAACTCCGCGGCGTTAATAAAGATGAGCTTCCGGTGGTATAAAATTTTACCGTCTGGATAAGCTATCCCCGGAACCCAATCCGAGGAGGTAATCTGACGTGGTTATGGACAAAATCGCCCTGACTCTGCTGATCATCGGCGGTCTGAACTGGGGCAGCGTGGGGCTGTTCCGGTTCGATCTGGTGGCCTTTGCCTGCGGTGGGTCCGGCAGTATGATCAGCCGGGTGATCTACACCCTGGTGGGCCTGTCCGCCGTGTGGTGCGTCTCTCTGCTGTTTCGGGACAGAGATCCGGTGGAAGAGCGGGGCTGACGAGGAAAAACTGATATGTGTTCCCAAAACAGAGGCCTGGAGCGCACAGCGCTTCAGGCCTCTGTTTGATTTTACATTCGGAAACGCTCTGCGGAGCCGATTATTCCAATGAACTGCCTATTGGGAGGATTTTGTGCCGCCAATCGGTAAAAATCCATGATTTTACAAATGTATTTTACATTCCACGTGATTTTACAAAGACTTAACACAGGGAATGTTTCGCATTTTACATTCCTTTTTTATACTAGGCACCGTAATCCCGAAGAAAAACAATACTTAATTGAAAACAAAAAGGAGCACCTAAAATGAAAAAACTGACTTGCTTGGGTCTGTCCATTGTGATGGCCCTGTCCCTGCTGGCCGGCTGCGGCGGCAACGGCGGCAACGCCGCCAGCACCCCTGCTGACAACAACGCCAGCACCAGCCAGCCCGCTTCCACCCCCGACAACAACACCGAGCTGAGCGGCGTGGTGAACACCAACGGTTCCACCTCCATGGAGAAGGTCATGCAGATCCTGATCGAGGCCTTCGGTGAGGAGAACAAGGGCGTGACCGTCAACTACACCGGTTCCGGTTCCGGTGCCGGCGTGACCGCCGCCATCGACGGCACCGCTGATCTGGGTCTGGCTTCCCGTGAGCTGAAGGCCGAGGAAGAGGCCAACGGCGCTCAGGCTCACATCGTGGCCCTGGACGGCGTGGCCATCGTGGTCAACCCCGAGAACGCCGTGGAGGACCTGACTGTGGACCAGATCGCCAAGATTTTCACCGGCGAGATCAAGAACTGGAGCGAGCTGGGCGGCGCTGACGCTGAGATCGCCGTCTATGGCCGTGAGGCTGGTTCCGGCACCCGCGGTGCCTTCGAGGAGATCGTGGGCGTGGTCGACAGCTGCGCTTACCTGAACGAGTATTCCTCCACCGGCGACGTCATCGGAAACGTGGCTTCCAACCCCAACGCCATCGGCTATGCCTCCCTGTCCGCCGTGGGCGATACCGTGAAGGCTGTCAAGGTCAACGGCGTTGACTGCACCGAGGCCACGGTTCAGGACGGTTCCTACGAGATTCAGCGTCCCTTCGTCATGATCACCAAGGACGGCACCGAGCTGACCCCCGCCGCCCAGGCCTTCCTGGACTTCGCCATGAGCGACGCTGTGTCCGAGCTGATCATCCAGGCCGGCGCTGTGCCTCCTGTTGCCAAGTAAGCAGACGACTTTCAGTCGATAACGGTTCAAAACACGCGTCCGCTGGCCGCGTGTTTTGAACTATGTATAGAAAAATTGAGTGCTTCCGATATATCCTTCTTTTTGTGTGCTTTTAGAGAAAGGTGGTTCCGCTGTGAAGCGATCCCAAAAAGTAAATCCGCTGGAGAGCGCCATGCACCTGCTGTTCTTCCTGTGCGGTTTTGTGGCGGTGGCCTTTGTGCTGGTCATCACCATCTACCTGATTATTTCCGGTCTGCCTGCCATCCGGCAGGTGGGCCTGGTGGATTTCCTCTTCGGAACCACCTGGGACTCCGCAAATAAAACAAACCCCAAGTACGGTATCCTGCCCTTCATCCTCACCTCCATCTATGGCACCGCCGGCGCCATCCTCATCGGCGTGCCCATTGGCTTTATGACGGCGGTGTTTCTGTCCAAGGTGGCCTCTCCCAAGCTGGCCGCTGTGGTCCGTCCGGCGGTGGATCTGTTGGCAGGCATTCCCTCGGTGGTCTACGGCATGGTGGGCATGGTCATCCTGCTGCCCGGCATCCGGGAGATCTTTCATCTCCGCGCCGGCGACACCCTGCTGGCCGCCATCATCGTACTGGCCATTATGATCCTGCCCTCCATCATCTCCGTATCCGAGACCGCCCTGCGGGCCGTCCCCCGGGAGTATGAGGAGGCCAGTCTGGCTCTGGGTGCCACCGAGATCGAGACCTATTTCCGGGTATCCGCCCCCGCGGCCAAGAGCGGCATCGCCGCCGCTGTAGTGCTGGGTGTGGGCCGCGCCATCGGCGAGGCCATGGCTATTATGATGGTGGCCGGCAACGCCGCCAACATGCCCTCTCTGTTCAGCAGCGTCAAGTTCCTGACCACCGCCGTGGCCTGTGAGATGTCCTACGCCGCCGACGGCAGTTTGCAGAAGATGGCCCTGTTCTCCATCGGCCTGATCCTGTTTATTTTCATTATGATGATCAACGTGTTCCTCAATGTGGTCCTGAAGCGGGAGAGGTCGTGACGGGATATGGAAGGAGTCAAACATATGACACAGACTGCGAATCCGGGCAATCAGGAAAACGCCCTTTCCAAATCCACGCTGTCCTGGAATCGGCGGCTTTATGACAGCGGCCTGCGGGTCCTGCTGTGGCTGTGCGCCGGCCTGACCTGCGCCCTGCTGATCTTCCTCATCGGTTACATCTTTTACCGGGGAATCCCCAATCTGTCCTGGGAGTTTCTTACCACCCAGGAGTCCCTGCTGAAGGGGACCATGGGTATCCTGCCCGCCATCCAGAACACCCTGTACGTGGTGGTGGTCACCCTGGCCATTGCGCTGCCTCTGGGTGTGGGCGCGGCGGTCTACCTCACCGAGTACGCCACCAACCACCGGCTGGTGTCCGGTATTGAGTTTGCCACCGAGACCCTGTCCGGCATCCCCTCCATCCTGTACGCCCTGGTGGGCTATCTGGCCTTCTGCAAGACGCTGGGTCTGGGTTACTCCCTGCTGGCCGCCTCGCTGGCCCTGGCCATGATGAACCTGCCCACCATCATCCGCACCACCCAGGAATCCCTGAAGACGGTGCCCCAGGGCTACCGGGAGGGCGCGCTGGGCCTGGGCTCCGGCAAGTGGCACATGATCCGCACCATCGTCCTGCCCGCCTCTATCGACGGCATTGTCACCGGCTGCATTCTGGCCATCGGCCGCATCGTGGGCGAGTCCGCCGTTCTGCTGTACGTGGGCGGCATGGGCAACTCCCTGAACGACTTCTTCGCCAGCCCCGACAAGTTCATCCACAGCTCCGGCGCCACGCTGACCGTCTCCCTGTACGTATTTGCCAAGGAGCGCGCCATGCTGGACCCCGCCTTCGGCGTGGCCGTTGTCCTGCTGGTCCTGACCTTCCTCATCAATCTGGCCGCCAAGATCGTGGGCAGAAAGCTGAGACAGAAATAAATTTTTCGTTTGTCGACGAATTAAGATAAAAGGAGTTCAACTTATGGCTGAAACCATTCTTTCCGCCCGGGGGCTGAATTTATACTATGGGGAAAATCACGCACTGAAGGACGTGATGATCGACATTCCGGAGCGGGAGATCACCGCTCTGATCGGCCCCTCTGGCTGCGGTAAATCTACGTTCCTGCGTACCATCAACCGCATGAACGACCTGATCCCCAATGTGAAGATCACCGGCTCCCTGACCTACCGGGGCGAGGAAATCTACGCCCCCGACCAGGACGTCACCGCCCTGCGCAAGCAGATCGGCATGGTGTTCCAGAAGGCCAATCCTTTCCCCATGTCCATCTATGACAACGTGGCCTATGGTCCCCGGACCCACGGTATCCGCAACAAGGTGAAGCTGGACGAGATCGTGGAGGAGTCTCTGCGGGGCGCCGCCATCTGGGACGAGGTGAAGGACCGGCTGAAGAAGTCCGCCCTGGGCCTGTCCGGCGGCCAGCAGCAGCGTCTGTGCATCGCCCGTGCCCTGGCCGTCAAGCCTGACGTGCTGCTGATGGACGAGGCCACCTCCGCGCTGGACCCCATCTCCACTTCCAAGATCGAAGACCTTGCGGTGGAGCTGAAAAAAGATTATACTATCATCATGGTGACCCATAACATGCAGCAGGCCGCCCGTATCTCCGACAACACCGCGTTTTTCCTGCTGGGTGAGCTGGTGGAGTTTGGCGATACCGAGGAAATCTTCTCCACCCCGCGGGACAAGCGGACGGAGGACTACATCACCGGGAGGTTTGGCTGATCATGAGAAATCGTTTCAACGAGCAGCTGGAGCAGCTGAATGTGGAGCTCATCAAAATGGGCGCCCTGTGCGAGGAGGCCATCTCCGGCGCGGCCAAGGCCCTGCTGGAGCGCGACGTGGAGCTGAGCGAGCGGGTGGACCAGCTGGAGCGGGACATCGACCAGAAGGAGCGGGACATCGAGGCGCAGTGCATGAAGCTGCTGCTGCGGCAGCAGCCGGTGGCCAGCGACCTGCGCACGGTATCCGCCGCCCTGCGGATGATCTCCGATATGGAGCGCATCGGCGACCAGGCTGCCGACATCGCTGAGATCGCCCGGGAGATGGAGCCCAGCCGCCTGCGGCGCAGCGAGCCCATGGCCGATATGGCCCGGGCGGCCATCCGGATGGTCACCGACAGCGTGGACGCCTTTGTCCGCAGGGACATGGAGCTGGCCCACTCTGTGGTCCGCCAGGACGATCAGGTGGACAGCCTGTTTCTCCAGATCCGGGAGGAGCTGACCCGTCTCATCGCCGCTGGCGAGAACGGCGGCGTGTGCCTGGATCTGCTGATGGTAGCCAAGTATTTCGAGCGTATCGGCGATCACGCCGTCAATATCGCCCAGTGGGTGGAGTACTCCCTCACCGGACATTATGAGGACGACTGATACCGTCGAAACATGGCCCTGCCGGACTGCGCCGCTGACGCGAGAAAGCGGGGCCATTCAATATCCTGACCCGAAAGGGGAAAACTATATGATCTACATTCTGGAGGATGACGCCAGCATCCGCAAGCTGGTGGTCTATACTCTGAACAGCCAGGGCATGGAGGCGGAGGGCTTTGAGCGGCCCTCCCAGTTCTGGAGCGCCCTTGAGGAGCGAAAGCCCGATCTGGCCCTGCTGGATATTATGCTGCCAGAGGAGGACGGACTTCAAGTCTTGAAGCGCCTCCGGGCCGACCCCAATACCAGAAAGCTTCCCGTCCTCATGCTGACGGCCAAGGGCACTGAGTATGACAAGGTGCTGGGCCTGGATCAGGGGGCGGACGACTACATCACCAAGCCCTTCGGCATGATGGAGCTGATGGCCCGAATCCGCACCGCTCTGCGCCACGCGGGGCAGAGTGAGGAGAAGGAGAACTCCTACCAGGTGGGGACTTTGTTCGTCAATCCGGGCCGGCATGTGGTCCGGGACGGGGAGCGGGAGGTCGCGCTGACTTTGAAGGAGTTCCAGCTGCTGTGCCTGCTGCTGGAGCGCCGGGGTACCGTGTTCACCCGGGATCAGCTGCTCAACACCATCTGGGGCTATGAGTTCGACGGGGCCAGCCGCACCGTGGACGTACATATCCGTACCCTGCGGCAGAAGCTGGGAGAGTCGGGCAACTGCATCGAGACGGTCCGTGGCATCGGCTATAAGATTGCCGGAGAGTGAGCGCACGCCCGATCAAAATCCGTGTGGGAGGGGCTTGCCCCTCCCGCGCACGCTATTTTAGGAAACAAAAAATAAGACGAAATAAGGAGCCCGTATATGACGTCGAAAATATTTCGCAACTCCATGGCGGTGGGGATTTCGGTGTTCCTGCTGTCCGTGGCTCTTTTCATGGGTGTGCTGTACCAGTACTTCGGTGACCAGCTGACCAAAGAGCTGACCAATGAGAGCCTGCTGGTGGCTCGTGGTGTGGAGTCCATGGGAATGGACTACCTGGACGGAATTCAGTCCTCCAGCCGAATTACTTGGGTGGGTCAGGACGGCACCGTCCTCTACGACAACGTCGCGGACGTGTCCATTATGGAAAACCACGCCGACCGGGAGGAAATCCAGGCGGCCATGCGGGGAACTCAGGGAACTGCGGTCCGAAACTCCAGCACGCTGTCTCAAAAGACCTTTTATGTGGCCCGGAGACTCAGCGATGGTTCGGTGATCCGGCTGGCCAGTGCCCAGCACACCGTGGTGGTGCTCCTGGTGTCCATGCTCCAGCCTCTGCTGGTTATTCTGGTGGTGTCGCTGATCCTGGCGGCGGCCCTGGCCAGTCAGCTGTCCAAGCGGATCATCCAGCCCATCCTGAACCTGAATCTGGAGCACCCGGAGGAGTGTGACACCTATGACGAGCTGTCACCCCTCCTGACCCGGATCCGCCGCCAGAACGAGACCATCCGGCGGCAGATGGACCAGCTGCGCCAGCGCCAGCAGGAGTTTGCAGCGCTGACGGAGAACATGTCCGAGGGGTTTGTGCTGCTGGACCGGAAGGGGCATATCCTGTCCTATAATTCGGGCGCTCTGCGCCTGCTGGGGGCCATTACACCCGCCGAGGAGGCCAATGTCCTCACCCTGGACCGCAGCGACGTGTTCTGCCAGGCGGTGGAGCAGGTGCTGAAGGGCGTCCGTAACCAGGGGCGGCTGGACCGGTGTGGTCGGTGCGTCCAGCTATTGGCCGACCCGGTGTTCCGTGACAAGCAGGTGGACGGCGCGGTGCTGGTCCTGGTGGACGTGACCGAGCGGGAGCAGGGCGAGCGGATGCGGCGGGAATTTACCGCCAATGTGTCCCACGAGCTGAAAACCCCCCTCACCGCCATCTCCGGTATGGCGGAGATCATCCAGAATGGGATGGTCAAGCCCCAGGATGTGGCGGGCTTTGCCGGGGATATCTATAAGGAGAGCCAGCGGCTCATCGCCCTGGTGGAGGATATCATCCATTTGTCCCGGCTGGACGAGGAGGATACCACCCTCCAGCGCGAGGATGTGGAGCTGCTGGAGCTGGCCAACCAGGTGGTGAAGCGATTGGAGCCTCTGGCCAAGCAGGCGGAGGTCACCATGGCGGTGGCCGGCGCGCCCTTCACTGTCCATGGAGTCCGGGCGGTACTGGACGAGATGGTCTATAACCTGTGCGAGAACGCCATTAAGTACAACCACGCCGGCGGCTCTGTAACTCTGTCCGTCTCTCCCGTGGAGCAGGGCGGTCAGGTAGTGGTCAGCGATACCGGCATCGGCATCCCGGCCGAGGACCAGGAGCGGGTATTCGAGCGGTTCTACCGGGTGGACAAGAGCCACTCCAAGGAGATCGGCGGAACCGGCTTGGGCCTGTCCATTGTCAAGCACGGAGCGGCTCTCCACGACGCCAGGGTGGAGCTGGAGAGTACGCTGGGCCAGGGCACCTCGGTGCGGCTGACCTTCCAAAAATAAAAAGTTCCATCGGTTCAGATGTACCATGGGATGTGCCTTTCCTGAAACGGCCGCCGGCGCGTCAGCGCGGGCGGCCGTTTTACACGGAAAACAGATCAAAAATTAAACAAAATAGACAAAATAAGAAATGCAAATACAGTTTCTGTTGTAATATAAGACAATCTGTGATATAGTATAAGCGGAGAGAGATCATTTACCTTACATCAGACAGGAGGGTCAGTCATGAAAGAGGAGTTTATCAGGAGCAAATTGAACCCCAAGCTGGTGGTGAGGGTCTATTCCGGCCACTTTGCCACCCGGCATTCCCACAACAGCCATTATATTGATATCACTGAGCTGAAGCACCAGCACGTTTTGGCCCGTGAGACGGCGATGACGCTGGCACAGCGGTATGTCTACGACAAGGGCGTGGACACCATTGTCTGTCTGGATGGCAGTGAGGTGATCGGCGCGTTCCTGGCCCGCCACCTGGCGAAGAAGGACGTCTTTTCTGTCAACAGCGACAAAAATATCAACGTGGTGACCCCTGAGTACGACTCCAACGGCCAGCTGATTTTCCGGGATAATCTGGTGCCCATGATCGCGGATAAGAATGTGCTGATCCTGATCTCCACGGTGAACTCGGGCAAGACGGCTCGCCGCTGTCTGGAGTGTGTCCACTACTATAGCGGTCAGGTCCAGGGTATCGCTGCCATTTTCAGCGTCATGGAGACTGTGGAGGAGGTCCCTGTATACAGTGTCTTTGCCCCCAATGATATTCCGGGGTACATCACCGAGTCCATCAAGGCCTGCCCCATGTGTAAGGCCGGTATGAAAATCGACGCGCTGTCCAACAGCTACGGCTTCTCGGCGCTGTGACCGCATTAAAATCAAGGAATCCCTAAAATGGCCGCCCTATGGGCGGCTATTTTTTAAGATGGAGCCCGAAGGTCGGCGTATGCTGGCCTGCTCCTGCGTGCATAGGAAAGAAAACTGTATATATTCATAACAAAAGCGAATGAATATTCATATTTGGTGAATTTACACCGAAAATTTTTTGAATTTAGTGGATAATCATACGAAACGGGGGTTGCAATTCCCACTAAAGGGTGGTAGACTGATGTCAATGAAACAAGGATGGACGCGTCGGAGGGGCCGAGAGGCTTAATACCGGCCCCTTCCGTCCAACGATATGGAGGAAAATAAAATGTCTGAGATCAAAAAAGTCGTGCTTGCCTATTCCGGCGGTCTGGATACTTCTATCATCATCCCCTGGCTGAAGGAGAACTACAATAATCCTGAGATCATCGCCGTCTCCGGCGATGTGGGCCAGGGCACCGAGCTGGACGGCCTGGAGGAGAAGGCCATCAAGACCGGCGCCTCCAAGCTGTACGTGGAGGACCTGACCGACGAGATGGTGGACGACGTCATCATCCCCTCGATGATGATGGGCGCCAAGTATGAGGACTACCTGCTGGGCACTGCCTTTGCCCGGCCCATCATCGCCAAGCGGTTAGTTGAGATCGCCAAGGCCGAGGGCGCCGACGCCATCTGCCACGGCTGCACCGGCAAGGGCAACGACCAGGTCCGGTTCGAACTGGCCATCAAGCGCTTCGCCCCTGAGATGAAGATCATCGCCCCCTGGAGAGAGTGGGACATCAAGGGCCGTGACGAGGAGATCGACTATGCCGAGGCCCACAATGTGCCCCTGAAGATCAGCCGTGAGACCAACTACTCCAAGGACAAGAACCTGTGGCACCTGTCCCATGAGGGCCTGGACCTGGAGGACCCCGCCAATGAGCCTCTGTACGACAAGCCCGGCTTCCTGGAGATGGGCGTGTCTCCCGCTATGGCCCCCGACCAGGCCACCTATGTGACCCTGGACTTCGAGAAGGGCTGGCCCGTGGCTGTGGACGGCGAGAAGATGAAGGCCTCCGACATCATCCGCAAGCTCAACGAGCTGGGCGGCGCTAACGGCATCGGCCTGCTGGACATCGTGGAGAACCGGCTGGTCGGCATGAAGGACCGGGGCGTTTATGAGACTCCGGGCGGCACCATCCTGTACCGGGCCCACGAGGTGCTGGAGATGATCACCCTGGACAAGGACACCAAGCATATGAAGAGCAAGCTGGCCGTGGATTTTGCCGACCTGGTTTACAACGGCAAGTGGTTCACCCCCCTGCGGGAGGCCCTCACCGCCTTTGCCGTGGACACCCAGAAGCACGTCACCGGCACTGTGAAGCTGAAGCTCTATAAGGGCAACATCATCACCGCCTCCGTCACCTCCCCTGAGACCCTGTATTCCGAGAATCTTGTCACCTTTGAGGAGAGCGACTACGACCAGAAGGACTCTCAGGGCTTTATCAATCTGTGGGGTCTGCCCGATGTGGTCCAGGCCATGCGGGAGCAGGGAAAACTTTGATCGCGAAAAAGGCATAGCCTTTTCCGCGAGGGTGCAGGCCGCTGCGTGCACTCGCTGTGCTCGTACACTTGCGGCCCGAGAAGTATCTTTTGTCCGGCGCATGTCCGAACAAAAGATGGATTGAAATTCATTTCCGCCTGCGGCGGAAACTCTGCGAGGCGAATGGCCCCCGGTCATTCGCTATTCGCATATATAAGGAGCGAATACTATGAAACTTTGGGCTGGCCGGTTTCAAAAAGAGACCGATACTCTGGTAAACGATTTTAACTCCTCTATCGGGTTCGACGCCCGGCTGTACAAGCAGGACATCACCGGTTCCATCGCCCATGCGGCCATGTTGGGCAAACAGGGCATCATCGAGGAGCACGAGGCCGAGAAGATCATCGAGGGGCTGGAGGCCATCCTGGCCGACATCGAGGACGACAAGGTGGAGTTCTCTCTGGACAACGAGGACATCCACATGAACATCGAGGCCCTGCTGACCCAGCGCATCGGCGATGCGGGCAAGCGGCTCCACACCGGTCGTTCCCGGAACGACCAGGTGGCGGTGGATACCCGGCTGTACGTGAAGGAGGAGATCCCCGTCATCATCCGGCAGGTGCTGGACCTGGAGGAGATTTTGGTCAAGAAGGCCAAGGCCAACCTGGACACCGTCATGCCCGGCTACACCCACCTACAGCGGGCCCAGCCCACCACCTTCGCCCACTACATGATGGCCTACGCCAACATGCTTAAGCGGGACGTGACCCGGTTGGAGGACTGCCTGGAGCGGCTGGACGAGTGCCCCTTGGGCGCCGGCGCCCTGGCCACCTCCACCTACCCTTTGGACCGGTTCCAGACCGCCGCGGCCCTGGGTTTCAAGAAGCCCACCGACAACTCCATGGACTCTGTGTCCGACCGTGACTACGCCATCGAGCTGCTGTCCGCCCTGTCCATCCTGATGATGCACCTGTCCCGGTTCTCTGAGGAGATCGTGCTGTGGTGCTCCTGGGAGTTTAAGTACGTGGATCTGGACGACGCCTACTCCACCGGCTCCTCCATCATGCCCCAGAAGAAGAACCCCGACGTGGCTGAGCTGGTCCGGGGCAAGACCGGCCGGGTGTACGGCTCTCTGGTCACCCTGCTCACCGTTATGAAGTCCCTGCCTCTGGCCTACAACAAGGATATGCAGGAGGATAAGGAGCCCCTCTTCGACGCTATCGACACGGTGGAGCTGTGTCTGCCCGTCTTCGGCGCTATGGTGGATACCCTCACCGTCCGGCCCAAGAATATGGCCAAGGCGGCTGCCGGCGGCTTCATCAACGCCACCGACTGTGCCGACTACCTGACCAAGAAGGGTCTGCCCTTCCGGGAGGCCTACATGATCGTGGGCCGGCTGGTCAATATGTGCATCAAGACCGGAGACACCCTGGACACCATGACTCTGAAGGATTTCCGGGCCATCTCCTCCCTCTTCGACGAGGATGTGTACGACGCGCTGGCGCTGAAGACCTGCGTCAACGAGCGTAAGGTCTACGGCGGCCCCTCCAAGGAATCTGTGGTGAAACAGATCGAGCTGATCGAAAATTTTGTGGTTGAGCGGAAGGAAAACATTGAAAAATAATACTAAACAGCGCATAATGAAAATAGAGCAATTTAACCCTTTAAATTGAGGAAACAAAATCAAGGGAAACCGGGTGGAAATTATGAACAAACCAAAGGTATATATCGACGGCAAGGAGGGCACCACCGGCCTGCAAATCTACGAACGGCTGGGGAATCGCCAGGACATCGAGCTGCTCCTCATTGACGAGGACAAGCGGAAGGACAGTTCGGAGCGAAAAAAGTTCCTCAATGCCGCCGACCTGGTGTTCCTGTGTCTGCCCGACGCCGCCGCCGTGGAGGCCGTGTCCCTCATCGACAACCCCAATACCCGGGTCATCGACGCCTCCACCGCCCACCGCACCGCCGACGGCTGGGTGTACGGTTTTGCTGAACTGCTGCCCGGCCAGCGTCAGCGTATCAAGTTTGCCAAGCGGGTGGCCAATCCCGGCTGCCACGCCACCGGATTTTTGTCCACTGTGACGCCGCTGGTGGAGCTGGGCATTCTGCCAAAGGATTATCCCCTGTCCTGCTATTCCCTCACCGGCTATTCCGGCGGCGGGAAGAAGCTCATCGCCGAGTATGAGGCGGCGGACCGCAGCCCCCTGCTGGACGGCCCGGCCCCCTACGCCATCGGACTGAAGCACAAGCACCTGCCTGAGATGCAGACCGTGGCCGGACTGGACTTCCCGCCCGTGTTCCTGCCCGTGCTGGGCAACGTGTACAAGGGCATGGCCACCAGTGTCATGCTCCAGAATCGCCTGCTGAAGGGGACCCCCACAGCCCAAGACATCTGCGAACTGCTGGCGAACTACTATCAGGATCAGAAGCTGGTCCGTGTAGCCCCCTTCGGCGGGGAGAGCCCTCGGCTCTACACCAATGCCTTGGCGGGCAAGGACTATCTGGAAATCACCGTCTCCGGACATGAGGATCAGACCCTGCTCACCGCTCAGTTCGACAATCTGGGCAAGGGCGCCTCGGGCGCGGCCGTCCAGAATATGAACATTATGCTGGGCTTTGAGGAAACTGCGGGACTGAGCGTCGATTGACCGAAAAGATACAGAATGCGGAATGGGGAGATAACCTTCTGGATGACGCATTTGTGTTTTGTGCGAAAGCGAGGAGTTTAATATGCTGAAAGAAATTTCCGGCGGTGTGTGCGCCGCCCAGGGCTTTCAGGCCTCCGGCGTCCACTGCGGCGTCAAGGCCAGCAGCAGCCCGGATAAAAACGACCTGGCGCTGATCCTGTCTGAGAAGGAGTGCGCCGCCGCCGCCGTCTATACCCTGAACCGGGTGAAGGCCGCCCCCATCTACGTCACCATGGATCACCTGGAGGACGGTGTAGCCTGGGGTGCGGTGGTCAACAGCGGCAACGCAAACGCCTGTTGCCCCATGAGCCACGAGAACGCCGAGGCCATGTGCGCCGCCGCCGCTGAGGCCACCGGCCGCAGCCCCGAGGACTTTGTGGTGGCCTCCACCGGCGTCATCGGCCAGACCATCAACATTGCGGCCATCCAGAAGGGGATGCCCCAGGCGGCGGCCGCGCTGAACAGTGACGGCTCCGACGCGGCGGCCAACGCCATCATGACCACTGATACCGTCAAGAAGGAGATCGCCGTCTCCTTTACTCTGGGCGGTAAGGAGGTCAAGATGGGCGCCATCGCCAAGGGTTCCGGCATGATCCACCCCAATATGGGTACCACCCTGTCCTTCATCACCACCGACTGCGCCATCACCCACGAGCTTTTGGCGGACGCACTCCATCAAGTGGTGTCCAAGACCCTCAACCGAGTCACCGTGGACGGCGACACCTCCACCAACGATACCTGCGCGGTGCTGGCCAACGGCATGGCTGGCAACCCCCTGGTGGAGTGGAAGGACGAGAGCTACGAAATTTTCCTGGCCGCGCTGGAGCATGTGTGCCGCTATCTGGCCCGGTCCATTGCCGGTGACGGTGAGGGCGCCAGCAAGCTGGTCACCTGCAAGATGACCGGCGCCCGCAGTGAGGAGAACGCCGAGCGCCTCAGCAAGGCGGTAGTTGGCTCCTCCCTGGTGAAGGCCGCCATGTTTGGCTCCGACGCCAACTGGGGCCGGGTGCTGTGCGCTATGGGCTACTCCAAGGCCCCCTTCCGTCCCGAACATGTGGATGTGTCCTTCCAGTCCTGCGCCGGCGAGATCATGGTCTGCCGGCAGGGCGACGCTCTGGCCTTTGACGAGGCCAAGGCCAAGGAGATCCTGTCCCAGAAGGAAGTGGTCATCGCGGTGGACCTTCACGAGGGCGACGAGTCCGCCGAGTGCTGGGGCTGCGACCTGACCTACGACTACGTAAAGATCAACGGCGATTACAGAACCTAAGAGCCGAAAAATTCCTTCGCCTGCGGCGAAAACGCTGCGAGGCGAGCAAAACAGGGGGTTATACATATGTCCTTCAGCGAAGTGGTCCGGGCCCAGGTGTTGGCCGAGGCCCTGCCTTACATTCAGAAATATTCCGGCAAGACCATCGTGGTCAAGTACGGCGGAAACGCCATGGTGTCCGAGGAGCTGCGCCACGCCGTTATCTCTGACATTATCCTGCTCCACCTGGTGGGCATCCGGGTGGTGGTGGTCCACGGCGGCGGTCCCGAGATCAGCGAGATGCTGAAAAAAATCGGCAAGGAGTCCAAGTTCGTGGACGGTCTGCGCTACACCGACGAGGAGACCATGGATATCGTCCAGCAGGTGCTGTGCGGTCGGGTGAACAAGGACCTGGTGGCCACCCTGAACCGTCAGGGCGGCAAGGCCATGGGCCTGTGCGGCATGGACGGCGCCATGTTCCAGGCCAAGCAGCTGGACGAGAAGTACGGTCTGGTGGGCAAGATCACCCACGTGGACCCCAGCCTGGTCAACGACGCACTGGACATGGGCTACATCCCCGTGGTGTCCACCGTGGCCCAGGGCGTGGACCAGGAGACCGCCTACAATATCAACGCCGACACCGCAGCCGACAAGCTGGCTGTGGCCCTGAAGGCCGAGAAGCTGATTCTGCTCACCGACGTGCGGGGCCTGCTGCGGGACCCCAAGGACGAGTCCACCCTGATCCCCGAGCTGCAGCTGTCCTCCGTCCCCGCGCTGGTGCGGGAGGGGGTTATCTCCGGCGGCATGATCCCCAAGGTGGAGTGCTGTGTGGAGTCCGTCCGCTCCGGCGTCAAGACGGCCACCATCCTGGACGGTCGGGTGGCCCACTCCATCCTGATTGAGCTGCTGTCCGACGCGGGTATCGGCACCATGTTCGTCAACTGATATTTCACAGAGAAGAGGGGGAGAGAAACCATGACTTATGAAGAAATCAAGGCCCTGGACGAGCAGTATGTGATGCAGTCCTACGGCCGTTTCCCCGTGGCCATCGACCACGGCAAGGGAGCCACCGTCTGGGATGTAGACGGGAAAGAATACATTGACTTCACCGCCGGTATCGGCGTGGCCTCTCTGGGCTACGCGGATCAGGGCTGGGTGGATGCGGTGACCCAGCAGGCCCAGAAGCTGGCCCACATCTCCAACCTGTTTTACGCCGAGCCCTATGCTAAGCTTGCCCAGAAGCTGTGCACCCGCACCGGCATGGCAAATGTGATGTTTGCCAACTCAGGTGCTGAGGGCAACGAGGCCATGATCAAGCTGGCCCGGAAGTACTCCTATGACAAGTACGGCAAGGGCCGGGGCACCGTCATCACCCTCCACAACTCCTTCCACGGTCGTACCATCACCACCCTGGCCGCCACCGGCCAGGATAAGTTCCACGATTATTTCTTCCCCTTCACCGAGGGCTTCCGCTACGCCGACGCCAACGATCTGGACAGCGTGGAGATGGTGGCTGGCCACGATGTCTGCGCCGTCATGTTCGAGCTCATCCAGGGCGAGGGCGGTGTCCTGCCCCTGGACCGGGAATTCGTCCAGAAGGTAGCCGACCTGTGCGTCAAGCGGGACTGGCTCCTCCTGGTTGACGAGGTCCAGTCCGGTGTAGGCCGCAGCGGCTCTCTGTTCGCCTTCCAGCAGTACGGCATCCAGCCCGATGTGGTGTCCTTCGCCAAGGGCATCGCCGGGGGCTTGCCCTGCGGCGGCGTCATGGCCAATGAGAAGTGTAAGGGAGTCTTTACCGCCGGCACCCATGGCACCACCTTCGGAGGCAACCCCATCGCCGCCTCCGCGGCCTGCTATGTGCTGGACACTCTGGACGACGCCTTCCTGGCCCAGGTCAAGGAGAAGGGCGACTACCTCCGCAGCCAGATCGAGGCTATGAACCTGCCCTGCCTGGGCAAGACCCGGGGTATGGGTCTGATGATCGGCATTGAGGTCAAGGGCGACAAGACCAATAAGGAGCTGGCCGCCAAGCTGATCGAGAACGGCCTGCTCATTCTCACCGCCGGACCCGGCCTGCGCCTGCTGCCTCCTCTGGTCATCACCAAGGAGGAGATGGACAAGGGGCTGGCCATCCTGAAAGCGGTCCTTTCCTAATTGAAACGCATGGAGTGTTTGTAAGATGAAGGATTTATTGAAGCTGCTGGACCTGTCCAAGGAGGACATCATCAAGATCCTGAACACGGCGGACCAGCTGAAGTATGAAGTCAAGCACGGCATCATCCACGACTATCTCAAGGGCAAGACCATGGCCATGATCTTTGAGAAGAACTCCACCCGCACCCGGGTGTCCTTCGAGACGGGCATGTTCCAGCTGGGCGGCCACGCCCTGTTCCTGTCCGGCAAGGAGAGCCAGATCGGCCGCGGCGAGCCGGTGGAGGACACCGCCCGGGTCCTGTCCCGGTACTGCGACGGCATCATGATCCGCACCTTCGCCCAGGAGGAAGTGGAGACCTTGGCCAAGTACGCCGACATCCCCATCATCAACGGCCTGACCGACTTTTGCCACCCCTGCCAGGTGCTGGCCGACCTGATGACCATTCGGGAGTACAAGGCGTCCCTGGAGGGCCTGAAGATGGTCTACATCGGCGACGGCAACAACATGGCCAACTCCCTCATCGTGGGCGGCCTGAAGTGCGGTATGGAGGTGGCCATCGCCTGCCCCGAGGGCTACGATCCCGACCCCAAGGTGCTGGAATTCACCAAGAGCGATCCGAACTTCAAGTTCTCCCTATTCCGCACGCCTAAGGAAGCGGCGGTGGATGCCGACGTCATCCTCACCGACGTGTGGGCCTCCATGGGACAGGAGGAGGAGAAGGCAATCCGTGAGAAGGCCTTCGCCGGCTACCAGATCAACGAGGAGCTGATGGCCCTGGCCCACCCCGATTGTATGGTCCAGCACTGCCTGCCCGCCCACCGGGGCGAGGAGATCACCGCCGGCGTCTTTGAGGCCCATGCCCATGAAATCTTCGACGAGGCGGAGAACCGTCTCCACGCGCAGAAGGCTGTCATGTATCTGCTCATGAAGGGCGACGAGGAATAACAAAGAAAAAAGGACCGGACTGCACCGCAGTCCGGTCCTTTTTTACATTACAGTGCGTTCAGATCGTGGATCAGAGCGTCGATGTCCTCGTCCTGAGTGGACCAGGTGGTGCAGAACCGGACGGCGGTGTGGTCCTCGTCGGTCTTTTCCCAGAAGCAGCAGCTGTACTTGTCCTCCAGGGACTGGAGGACCCGGTCGGGCAGTACGGGGAACAGCTGGTTGGTGGGGGAGGGGAACAGCATGGGGCAGCCCTTGGACAGAAAAGCGTCCCGCAGCCGCATGGCCTGGGCCACGGCCTTTTTACCGATCTCCTCATAGAGGCCGTCCTCCAGCAGAGCCTCAAACTGGACGCCCAGCAGACGGCCTTTGGCCAGCATGCCGCCGTGCTGCTTGATGGCATAGCGGAAATCAGAATTCAGCGCCTCGTTGGTGATGACCACCGCCTCGCCGAAGAGGGTGCCCGCCTTGGTGCCGCCCAGGTAAAATACATCGGTCAATCGGGCCAGATTGTCCAGAGTCACGTCGCCGGCGGCCAGTCCGTAGACCAGCCGGGCGCCGTCCACAAAGACGGTCAGGCGGTACCGATCGGCCACCTTGCGGATCTCCTCCAGCTCCGCGCGGGTGTACAGGGTACCCAGCTCGGTGGGGTGGGACAGATAGACCATGCCGGGTTGGACGGTGTGCTCCACGCTGGGGTCGTCGTAGTGGGCCTGGCACAGGTCGGCGATCTGCTGGGCGGTGATTTTGCCGTCCTTGCCGGGGATGGTGAGCACCTTGTGGCCGGTGGCCTCGATGGCGCCGGTCTCGTGGACGTTGATGTGGCCGGTGTGGGCGCAGACCGCGCCCTGGTGGGGCCGCAGGGCGGCGGCGATGACGGTGGTATTGGTCTGGGTGCCGCCCACCAGGAAGTGGACGTTCGCCTCGGGGGCCTGGCACAGCTCCTTGAGCAGAGCGGCGGCCCGCTGGCAGTGCTCGTCCACCCCGTAGCCGGGGCACTCCTCCAGGTTCGTTTCCACCAGCTTGTCCAGCACCTTAGGGTGGGCGCCGGTGGCGTAATCACATTCAAAACGGATCATGTGAGATACCTCCAATGTTGTTTGATGCAGATGAATTGCAGTTTGTCTCTCTATGGCTCCCCTCTGGGGGAGCTGTCAGCGAAGCTGACTGAGGGGGGGGACGATTGCATCCGGCCCCTCCGGGGCCATCTCTCCCAGAGGGGGAGGCTTTGGTTTTCACTTCTCACGAAGCGGCAAACTCCAATTTATCATAGAAAAGCCGTGCCCCGCAGGAACCCTGCGGGGCACGGTTGGATTTTCAAGAGGGGATCAGCGCAGAACAGCGCCGCACTCCTTCTCCAGGGTCTCCAGGATGGCCTTGACGTCCTGATCGGCCTCCTCGCTGGTGAGAGAGCGGTCGTCGGCCCGGAGGACCAGGTTAAAGGCCACGGACTTCTTGCCCTCGGCCACGCCCTTGCCGCGATAGATGTCAAACAGAGCGACTTCCTTCAGCAGGCCCTTGGCCCCCTTGCGGATGGCGTTCTCCAGAGCGCCAACCGTGACGGCCTCGTCGCAGACCACGGCGATGTCGCGGGTCACATTGGGGAACTTGGGCAGGGGGGTATACTGGGGATCGGCGCCCTTGGCGGCGAAGATGGCGTCGAAGGACAGCTCGGCGCAGTACAGAGCCTCGTCCACGCCGTAGTTCTGAGCCGCCAGGGGGTGGACCTGGCCGAAGACACCGATCTCTTTGCCGCCGGCCAGGACCTTAGCACAGCGGCCGGGGTGGTAGGAGGGGTTGTCCTTGACGGCTTCGAAGGTCACGTCCTCGGCCCGGACGTCCTTCAGAATGGCCTCCACGGCGCCCTTCAGCTGGAAGAAATCCATGCCGCTGCCGTAGGCACCCAGGGACAGCACCTTAGGCTCGTCGGCCAGGCCGTCCTCCCGCTCGAAGTAGGTCCGGCCCAGCTCATACAGGCGGGCGGACTTGTTGCGGAAGTTGTAGTTCCGGGTCAGGATCTCCAGCATGGAGGGCAGCACGGTGGTGCGCATAATGGAGGTGTCCTCGCCCAGGGGGTTGCAAATCTTCATGGACTTCCGGCGGGGGTCATCGGCAGCCCAGCGGATCTTGTCGTAATAGGTGGGGGAGATGAAGGAGTAGGTGATGATCTCGTCATAGCCCATGGCGCGGCAGACCGTGCCCAGTTTCTGCTCCAGCTTCTGCTCTTCGGAGTAGCCGCCCTGGGTGGTCTCGCCCCGCTGGAGGGTGCAGGGGATCTTGTTATAGCCGTGGAAGCGGGCCACCTCTTCGGCCAGATCGGCCATACCCACCACGTCGCCGCGCCAGGAGGGCACAGTCACGCTGTCGCCTTCCACGCCGAAGCCCAGCTTCTCCAGAATGCGGACCATCTCGGGCATTTCCACGTCGGTGCCCAGCAGGCCGTTGATCTTCTCGGGCTCCAGCTTCAGGACAGTGGGCTGGGGGACGTAGTTCAGAATGTCGATGACGCCGTCCACGACTTCACCGGCGCCCAGCAGCTCCACCAGCTCACAGGCGCGGTCCACGGCGGGCAGGGTGTTCAGGGGGTCCAGACCCTTCTCGAACTTGGCGGAGGCCTCGGTGCGCATACCCAGGGCCAGAGCGCCCTTGCGGATGCAGGTGCCGTCGAAGTTGGCGGACTCGAAGACCACATCGGCGGTGTCGGCCACAATCTCGCTGTTCTCGCCGCCCATGATGCCGGCCAGACCCACGGCCCGGGTGTCGTCGGCGATGACCAGGTGATCGGCGGTCAGCTTACGGACGTTGCCGTCCAAGGTGGTCAGCTCCTCGCCTTCCTGGGCACGGCGGACCACGATCTTGCCGCCCTTCACATAGCG
>Ga0129308_1001566_pt1 | contig 23201 bp, 25 predicted proteins | sample L827metagenome_FD_94440 | JGI IMG/M metagenome (GOLD analysis project Ga0129308, IMG submission 94440) | Ring-tailed lemur group fecal microbial communities from Wisconsin, USA - L827 metagenome | ecosystem: Host-associated > Mammals > Digestive system > Large intestine > Fecal | place: USA... | reverse complement strand
TTTCTGTCATGTTACATTTTAATCGCTTATTAACATGGCAGAATTTCATATATCAATGCTGTATTGATTATACCACATTTTTCTTTTGTCGTTAAAGTAAACCTTTTGCGACAAATTTGTAATGAAATATAAGCTTAATCCAAGCATAAAACACTTACATCAATTCCCCATAAAAAGCAGATGAGTAAATCAAAACCTATAAAACTACCGTTGTTTGTGGTATTTTTAGCGTACATATTTATAGTACTGTGGCTGACGCTTTTTAATCGAGAGGTCGGTGAGCATCGTTCAATACTGACTCCGTTTTGGGAGTACGCGAAAGTGCTACACAATGAGGAACGCTCTTACTACATTAAACAGATAATCGGAAACCTGATAATGCTGATGCCTTTTGGTTTTATGCTTTTATGGCTATTTAAACTTGACCTCAGAAAGTGTCTGATAATTTCAGGCTGTTTCTCAATATTTATTGAGATTACTCAGTTTATCACAGGTAGAGGTTTAATGGAATTCGACGATGTTTTCAATAACACAGTCGGGGCTGTCATTGGGCATCTGTTGTTTTATGGATTGGTAAAGAAATATAGAGAATTGCAGAAAAGAATAAAGCAATAAATATTAAGGAGTATTTGAGATTTCATCATGAAGAAACTTTTGATACTTGGTGCAGGACAATATGGAATGGTAGCAAAAGAAATCGCTGAGTCAATGGAGAATTACGATTCTATTGATTTCCTTGATGACAATAATCCACAAGCCATTGGAAAACTGAACGAGTATGAGAAGTTTAGTTCTGAATATGACTACGCTGTAGTTGCAATCGGCAATGCGGCGCTGAGACTTGAATTGATTGATAAATTGGGAAGATCCGGATTTGAGATTCCGGTTCTGATTCATCCGAAAGCGTATGCAGCTCTAAGCGCTGTTATCGGCAAAGGATGTTTCATTGAACCGATGACTGTAATTCATACAGATGTGAAACTTGGAGCAGGCTGCATTATTTCCGCAGGGACGATCATAAATCATAATGCTGTTGTAGGAGATGGCTGTCATCTGAATTGCGGAACGCTTGTAAGGGCAAGAGCAGAAATTATGTCAGAAACCAGAACGGACTACGGTCAGATTATAGGATAATATTTTCAAGGGGTGGAAAGGTATACATGAAATTGAAAAAAGCGCTTGCAGTTACAGGTGTAGTTTTGGATACGACGTTTGTAGTCATGAGACATATTGCAAAAAAACAGTATCCAAAATCGGTGTATGCAGATCAGCCGGAAGAACAAAATCCAATGAAAGGCAAAAAAGTTGTCTTTGTAGAGAACGAAAACGATCCTGTCAATGCTGATGGAAAACAAGGGCATCTTGAAGCAGTTGACACAAGTGAGCATATTCCGACATTTTATGAGAAGTACATAAAGCGTGGACTTGACGTTATCCTTTCTTTTGGCGGTATGGTGGTTCTTGCGCCTGTTTATGCAGTAACGGCAATCGCCATTAAGACCGATGATCCGGGGCCTGTATTGTTCAAGCAGAAAAGGATTGGTACGAATAAATCATACTTTGAACTATTCAAATTCCGTTCTATGTCTGTGAACACCTCAAAGGATGTTCCAACGCAAATGCTCAAAAATGGTGGAATCACAAAAATTGGCGCTTTTATCAGAAAAAGCTCTATCGACGAGTTGCCGCAGCTTTTCAATATTTTGATGGGAAATATGAGTGTCATCGGTGATAGTGGTATTTTAGGAATGGTATTTTGATTCAGAAGTTGGAATTTGAGCCGTATATAATATGACTTGTATTCGAGGTTCTGATAAATTGGAGGTATTTTGAAAAAATTACGATACGCGCTCTTCGGAGCATATATAATTTTAGTTTTATGGCTTACTTTGATTGACAGAGAGTTCGGCGAACATCGAGCGATGTTAGTACCATTCTGGGAGTTTGCAAATGTCATTAAGGGAGTTGAACGTAACTTTTACATCGGGCAGATACTTGGCAATCTCACTATGCTGATGCCTTTAGGATTTATGATGCCAATGATGAGAAAAGTTACTGTCAAGCATGTGCTTGTGGCAGCGTTATGCTTTTCTTGCTTTATCGAGTTAACGCAGTTTGTCACAGGACGTGGGTTGATGGAGTTTGATGACATTTTCAATAATACTGCAGGTGCAGTAATGGGGTATTTGATTTATAATGGGGTAAGGAGAAAGGTAAAATGAAAAGATTCGAGCAAAAAATATGGTTATCCTGTCCCACTATGCACGATGGACAGGAATTGAAATGGATAAAGGATGCTTTCGATAAGAACTGGATCACCACCGCCGGTGATAGTGGTGTTTTAAGAATGGTATTTTGATTCAGAATTTGGAATTTAAGCCATTTAGTTAGTGACTTGTATTCGAGGTTCTGATAAATTGGAGGTACTTTGAAAAAGTTACAGTACACGCTCTTCGGAGCATATATTTTTCTGGTTTTATGGTTGACCTTGATTGACAGGCAGTTCGGCGAACGTAGAGCAATGTTAATCCCTTTCTGGGAGTTCGCTAACGTCATCAAGGGTGTTGAACGCAACTTTTACATCGGGCAAATACTTGGCAACCTCACTATGCTGATGCCTTTAGGATTTATGCTGCCGATAATGAAGAAAGTTACTGTCAAGCACGTTCTTATAATTGCGTTATGCTTTTCTTGCTTAATTGAGTTAACGCAGTTCATCACAGGACGTGGTCTTATGGAGTTTGATGATGTATTCAATAATACTGCTGGAGCAGTGATTGGATACTGGATTTACAATGGGGTAAGGAGAAAGGTAAAATGAAAAGATTCGAGCAAAAATATGGTTATCTAGTCCCACTATGCACGATGGACAGGAATTGAAATGGATACAGGACGCTTTCGATAAGAACTGGATCACCACGGCCGGTGATGTTGTGGTTTTACCCATGGTTTTTGATTCAGGATTTGGAATTTAAGCCATTTAGTTAATGACTTGTATTCGAGGTTCTGAAAAAGGGGGAAAATAGTGAAAAACTTACTTATACTTGGAGCTGGACAATACGGCATGGTCACGAAGGAAGTGGCTGAGTCGATGAATTGCTTTGATAAGATAGCTTTTCTTGATGACAACAATCCTATTGCGATTGGAAAAATAGTTGATTATAAGGATTTTGTTTCTGAGTATGAGTGTGCTGTAGTAGCTATCGGAAATCCTGAAATACGAATGAAGTTTTTGAAACAACTTGAAGAAGTTGGGTATGATATTCCGATTTTGATTCATAGTAGAGCTTACGTTTCTCAATCAGCTAAAATTGGAGCAGGAACAATAATAGAGCCAATGGCTGTTGTTCATACAGAAGTTCATGTTGGAAAAGACTGCCTGATTTCAGCAGGAGCAATATTGAATCATAACTCTGTTATAAATGAAGGAACTCATATAAACTGTGGTTCTATTGTAAACGCAAGGATTGTGGTTGAACGCAATACAAGAACAGAGTGCGGCGTTGTATTGAAATAATAATTAGATGGTGTTAATTTTGGATAAGAAAAAACTTGGAAAGGCTGCGTTACTCGCAGGTGCTGTTCTCGGAACATCATTTGTTGTACTGAACGCTGTTGCAAAGAAAAAGAAGCCGGATTCTGTTTATGACAATGAACCTGAGCAGAAGAATCCTCTTGAGGGAAAGAAAGTAGTCTTTGTTGAAGACGAAAATGATAAAGAAAATGCCGATGGTGTAAAAGGACACCTTGAGGCTGTTGGTGATAGCGAGTATGTTCCGTCATTCTATGAAAACTATTTCAAGCGTGGAATTGATAAGGTTCTTTCATTTGGTGGACTTGTTGCTCTTGCACCTGTGATGGGAGCAATTGCATTAGCTATCAAAATTGAAGATCCAGGACCTGTTCTGTTTACACAGAAGCGTGTAGGTCAGAACAAGCAGTACTTCAAATTACATAAGTTCCGTTCTATGAAGATGTGTACTCCGCATGATGTTCCGACACATATGCTGGATAATCCTGATCAGTACATTACAAAGGTTGGTAAGTTTATCAGAGCACATAGCCTTGATGAACTTCCTCAGATTTGGGATATATTTGTAGGAAATATGGCTATAATTGGACCAAGGCCCGGATTGTGGAATCAGGACTTGCTTACAGCTGAAAGAGATAAATATGAGGCAAATGATGTAAAACCTGGTCTTACAGGTTGGGCACAAATTAATGGTCGTGATGAACTTGAAATTCCCGACAAGGCAAGGCTTGACGGTGAATATGTAAGAGCAATTGGACCTGGTATGGATGCAAAGGTATTTCTTGGTTCACTTCATGTATTTGGTAAGGATGATTCTGTTGTTGAGGGTGGTACTGGGGAAATGTCGAAAATCGGCAGACCATATACCGAGTGCAAAACAGATGAAGAACTTATAGGTCAAATCGGATTCGGTGAACCTGTTGAGGTAGATTTGGATTCAGCTAAAAAAGTGCTTATCACAGGTGCTGGTTCATATATAGGCGAAAGCTTCAAGGCTTATGCAAAAGAACATTATCCGAGTTTGCAAATTGATACACTTGATATGCTTGCTCCTGATTGGCGTGATATGAGCTTTTCTAATTATGACATCGTGTATCATGTTGCAGGTATTGCTCATGCAGATGTTGGAAACGTAAGCAACGAGATAAAGGAAAAGTATTATGCAGTTAATACCGACCTTGCTGTTGAAGTATGTGCTAAGGCTAAGTCAGAAGGTGTTAAGGAATTCATCTTCATGTCTTCAATGATTGTATATGGAGACTCAGCACCATACGGAAAGAGTAAAATCGTAGATGAGTTTACAGTTCCTGTACCTGCAAATTTCTATGGTGATTCAAAATTGCAGGCAGATGTTGCTGTAAGAGATTTTGCTGACGATAACTATAAGGTACTTGTAATTCGTCCTCCGATGATTTACGGAAAAGGCAGTAAGGGTAATTACCCTACTCTTGCTAGGCTTGCAAAGAAGCTTCCTGTGTTCCCTGATGTTGATAATGAACGCAGTATGCTGCATATCGACAATCTCTGTGAGTTCCTTTGTCAGATTATGTTGATTAAAGAGATAAAAAGGAATGCAGTTGTCCTTGTGCCTCAGAATTTTGAGTGGACAAAGACAAGTGAGATGGTTAAGGAAATTGCACAAGTAAGTGATAGAAGCATTGCTACTCTAGGATTACTTAATCCTGCAGTGGCAGTAGGCGGTAAAATGCCTGGAAAAATTGGTGGCCTCGTGAATAAGGCTTTCGGAAACAGCTGTTATTCTCGATCTATGTCTGTTTATCCTGGAATCAATTATCAGGTGAATTCACTTTCCACCTCGATTCAGAAAACCGAAGGTAGTAATATGTCGAAGAAAAAGGTTTTATTTTTAGTAAATCATGATGTTGTAATCTATAATTTTAGATTAGAGCTTGTAGAAAGACTTCTTTCTGATGGCTATGAGGTTCATATTTCATCACCATATGGAGAAAGAATTGATGATTTAAAAGCTCTTGGTGCAATTTATCATGAAATTGCAATTGACAGACATGGTATGAATCCGGCAGCCGAACTGAAACTGCTTAAAACTTACTCAGCTTTACTGAAGGAAGTTAAGCCAGATATTATTCTCGGTTATACAATCAAGCCTAATATCTATGGAGCAATGGCAGCTCAAAAAGCAAATATTCCTTTTGTTGCTAATATTACTGGTTTGGGAACCGCCGTTGAAAATGGTGGTGTAAAACAGAAAGTATTTGTTGCTTTGTATAAAGCTGCTTTTAGAAAGATTCAGAGAGTCTTTTTCCAGAATGAAGAAAACATGCAGTTTTTTATTGATAACAATATCGCCGTTGACAAACACGCTTTACTTCCAGGCTCTGGGGTAAATCTTGACAGATTTGTTGTATCAGAGTATCCGAGCGATGAAAAGGTCAAGTTTCTCTTTATTTCAAGAATCATGAAAGAAAAAGGAATTGACTATTATCTCGAAGCAGCCGATACGATCAAGAAGAAGTATCCTAATGCAGAATTCCATATCTGTGGATTCTGTGAGGCAGAGTATGAGGGGAAGTTGCATGAGTTCAATGATAATGGAACTGTTATTTATCATGGAATGATTCGAGAAGTAGCAGAGTTTTTGAAGGATATGCATTGTGTAATTCATCCTACATACTATCCCGAAGGAATATCAAATGTTCTTCTGGAAGCCTGTGCAAGTGGCAGACCGATTATTACTACTGATAGAAGTGGTTGCCGTGAAGTTGTGGATGACGGAGAAAATGGTTATATGATTCCTCAGAAGAATGGAACTGCTCTTGTTGAAGCAATTGAAAAATTTATGTCACTTTCTTTTGATGAGAAGAAGGAAATGGGACTTAACGCAAGAAGAAAAGTTGAACAGCAGTTTGACCGACAGATTGTTGTTGAGGCTTATATGAAAGAGATTGAAGACTAATGAATAAAATAATCAGAATGGCTATTGAAATTCCCTCAGGGATTGTCAAAATGTCTATTATTAAGCTGTTTCGTGGAAGTAATGTACATCTTCCGTTAAAATGTGCAGTTTCCCCATCAGCTGAGTTAACAGTTGATAGAGGGGCAAAAGTGACAATTGGTTCTGCGTATCGACAGAGAAGCAATAGCCATATTAGAGTAAGGAAAGGTGCTTCTGTATCCATTGGAACAAATGTTTCAGTAAATCATGGATGTATGATTGTTTCTCATGAAAAGATAGAAATTGGAAATGACGTTCAATTTTCACCTAATGTTATGGTTTATGACCATGATCATGATTTTAGGGTGGAAGGTGGAGTAAAATCAATGAAATACAAATCATCACCTATTCGAATAGGTAATAATGTTTGGATTGGTGCTAATACAGTTATTTTAAGAGGAACCGAAATAGGAGATAATTGTATTATTGGCGCTGGTAGCATCATAAAAGGTGATTTCCCTTCTAATTCTATTATCATTCAAAAAAGGACAACAGAAGTAAAAATATAGTAAAATTTGAGGGAATGTAATGAATACAATTATTTATATTGGTGGATTTGAACTTCCAGATAAAAATGCTGCAGCTCAACGTGTTATCAGTAACGCTAAAGCGTTAAGCGAATTAGGGTATAAGATTGTACTTGTTGATATAGATAGAAGCAGTACAAAGAATATTTTGGAAACCCAAAGTGAGTGTTTTGGATTTACTAGATACTCTATGCGATATACAAATAAAAGATTAACAAGTATAGATGATTTTGTATCGGTTGTAGACTGCTATAAAACTGATAAAATAAAAGTGATAGCTTATAATTATCCTGGAATTGCACTTTGGAAAATGCATAGATATTGTAAAAACAAAGGTTTATTACTGTATGCTGATTGCACGGAGTGGTATGGGATGTTAGGAGATAACGTAATTAAGCGTTTAATTAAGGGCGGAGATTCTTTTATAAGAATGAATATTGTTCAGCCTAAATTAGATGGAATGATTGCTATTAGCAGATATTTGGAAAATTTTTATAAAGATAAATTACCTACCATATGCATTCCTCCCCTAACTGATATTACTGAAGGAAAATGGAAGGAGGAAGAATTTGAAAAACATGATGGCATAAGAATTGTATATGCCGGAAATCCTGGAAAACATAAAGATAAAATTAATCGTATAATTGAAGCACTTTCAAAAATCGATTTAGAAGTTGTACAACTTTTCATCGTTGGTATTTCAAAAAATCAATTTCTAGAATACTATCCAGAAGATAAGATACTTCTAGAGAGTTTAGGAGAGAAGGTTTGTTTTAAAGGAAGAATTTCTCATGAAGAGGTAATTCATATGCTTAAACAAGCTGACTTTTCGATGTTCTATAGAGATATCACTAGAGTAACTATGGCTGGTTTTCCAACGAAGTTTTCAGAAGCAATAACTTGTGGAACACCAGTCATCACAAATCGAACAAGTGATTTGGAAGAGTATTTAATTGAAGGAAAAAACGGTTATTGGGTTACTGATGATTTAGTAAATTCATTCAAAAAAATAATTTCTCAAAATAGTCATGAAGAGATACGTTCTTTGGTGGATAGACAATTATTTGATTATCATAACTATTTGAAAAAAATGAAATCTTTATTTTGTATATAGTGGGAGAAATGTTATGTCGATAAATATTGCTTATGCTTGTGATGAATATTATATGGAGCAAACATCGGTTTCGCTTATATCTTTATTTGAGAATACTTCAAATCCATCTAACATCTCAGTATTTTTTATTAATATGGGAATTTCCGAGGAATCTAAAGATTATTTGTTAGAAATTGTTAATAAATATGATGCTAAATTAGAGATTATTAATTTTGTTGACATTGCTTATGATTTAAATATCGATTCAACAGGTAGGCACATAGCAAGTGTTTACGCAAAATTGTTTTTTGGAAGGATACTTGGAATTGATAAGATTTTATACTTAGATAGTGACACTGTAGTTATGGGGGATATAGTGGATCTTTATAATATAGACATATCTAATTATTGCTGTGCAGGAGTAGAGACAATTCATACGATTAAAGATAACGAGGAAATGGGGTTAGCTGCTAATATAAGGGCAATAAATGATGGCATTGTTCTAATGAATTTAAAATTGTGGAGAGACAAGAAAATTTTAGAGAAGTGTTTAGAATATATAAGCCGGTATAATGGTAATCCACCTGTTCTTAGTGAGGGAACAATAAATAATATTTGCCAAGGTATGATTAGAATTATTGATCCAAGATATAATTTGATGTCAGGAATTTATGATTCAAAAAAAGACTCCATAAAAAAGATGACAAGAAGGGATTTTTATACACAAGAAGAAATAGATAAGGCTAAAAACAAGCCTTGTATTGTTCATTTCCTTGCTGGATTTTATAACAGACCTTGGTATATAAATTGCACACATCCACTCAAGAATGAATACTTAAGGTATAGATCTTATACCAAATGGAAGGATGACGATTTAAAAAAATCCATAATTCCTTTTAGAATAAAAATAATCGGGTCGTTGTACCATATATTACCTATTAATTGTTTTTGTTTTATTCGTAGAATTATTTCAAAATAAGATAAAAAGTGGTTTGTTTGATGGCATTGAATATGTTTTGAAATAATAAGAATAAGACTTTATAATTATTACAATGTTAAAGGATGAACATATGACTAATTTATTCTTATTTTTAATATTATTTGTTATAGTATCTTACTCTCTCAGTTTATACTCTGAAAAATCGAAGAGTCGAGTCGTAATAAGCGAAAACAAGATTATTTCATTAGATAGAAATAGTATTAGTTATATGGCTATATTGTCGCTAATACCAGTATTATTAGTAACTTTTAGAGATAGAACAACAGGTACAGATACTGAATCTTATTTTATGCATTTCACCTACGGTGAGTCTTACATGGAAAAGCAAATTAAAGAGAGTGGCGAATTTCTATTTTGGTTCATCTTTAAGTTTTGTAAAGTATACTTTGATATTAGAGTAGCATTTTTTATTTTCGCTTTTATTTCTATATTATTCGGCTTTTTTGCTATTTTTAAGCTTTCCAATAGAGCTAATGTTTTTGTAATGACGATGATCTATTTGCTTTTATATTACCAAGAATGTTTTAATATATTGAGGCAAATGTGTGCGATGGCATTTGTGTTTTTAGGATATAGCTATTTGCTGGACAAAAAAAACAAGATGTTTATTGCATTAATTATTATAGCTTTCATGTTCCATTCCTCATCAATATTCGCTCTTCCATTACTTTTCATCTATGAAAATAAAAAGCTTTCAGGAATTGGGGGGATAATAGGTGTTTTAGTTTCTATTTTTCTTGTAGCACAGTTGCCAAATATTTTTTCTTATATAAGTGATACGTTAGGAATAACTCGGTTTGCTGGATATGCAGAAGATTTTAGCAAAAATAATTGGAGTGATTTAGGATGGCTGAAATCATTCTTGCTTTCAGTTCCAGCGTACTTTATTCTGTTTGTAATTCAATGTAGTAATCAAGATAAACTTGATAAATCATCTAATCTGGATATATCATTCTTTTGGTATACAATTTTAATAGTAAGTGCATGTTCTATTATGAGAATGTATACAAATTGGATTTTTAGAATTGGATACTACTATCAATTGGGCGGCATAATTTTTGCTGGAGTTGTATGTAAAAGTAAGTCAGATACAAATATTAGGAGTCTAGTTTTTGAAAAAAATTCATTTATGAATACTAGTTACATTCTATTATACTATACTTTCTATTATTTTTTCTTGAATTACTATAATAATTTTGCAACAAGTGCGTTGGTTAATTTTAAACTAAACTGAAAAGTGAGGCTTAATGATGAGAGGCTTATTTATCTATAACAAAAGAATTAATTATAATAATTTATCAGGAATTGATAAAAAGGTGGTATCGCAAGTTGAAGCTATTAATCGTGAAGGTGTTGAATGTTCAATATATGAATTGAATGATACAAAAAGAAATAGATTTGAAAAGCTATTCTTATTCTTGAAGTCTCGTTTTCTATTTTCAAATGGATATCCCTCATGGAACTGGGATGAAAAGTTTGGAAGTGTTGACTTTATATATCTTCGACGACCGGATTCTCTTTCTAAGGACATGATAAAAGTTTTATGCAAAGCCAAAAAAGTGAACCCAAGTTTACGAATAATTATGGAAGTTCCAAATTATCCATATGAATCTGAGTTAGGTTTTAGATGGTATAATAGGCCACTTGTATATAAAGACAGATATTATAGAAAAAAAATTGAAGGTATTATCGATAGGATAGCTATCCAAAATGCCATTGATGAATTGTTTGGAATAAAAACACTCCAATTTATAAATGGAATAAAAATGTCGGAAATTACAGTGAGAAATGCCTATGAAGCTAATAGTGATGTAATCAACATCTGTGCCGTCGCTTCATTAGAGCCTTGGCAAGGATACGAACGCATTTTTTACGGACTTTCAAATTACTATAAAGCGGGTGGAAAACGTAAGATTAAGATTAGTATTGCAGGTATTGGCAGTGAAATGGATAATTATAAGTCTATCGTTAATCAGTTGCATCTTGGTGAGTCTATTGAGTTTCTTGGTCGTTTATCTGGTGAAAACCTACAAAATTTGTATGATAGGTCTGACTTGGCATTGGATGCATTTGGTAGGTTTAAAACCGGGAATACTCTTTCAACTTCATTAAAAAGCAGAGAATATTTAGCCAAAGGAATGCCAATTATCACTGGTTGCAAAACTGATGTACTAAGAGAGGATTTTGGCTATTTTTTAGAATTTTCAAACGACGACTCGATTATTGAATTCAGTAGAATCATTAGTTTCTATGATAGTATTTATAATACTGGTGTATCTAGGAACCACATTATTAAGACTATCAGAAGGTATGCCGAAGAAACTTGTGATATTTCGAGGATGATGAGTCCTATTATAGATTATTTGAAGACAATGTGAGGAATATATGAAATATGATATTATTTTCGTAATTTTACATTTTATTGCAGTTAATGATACAATAGAAGCAATCGACTCAATCAAAGAGAAATTAAGTAATAGTTGTAATTACAGAATAGTTGTTGTTGATAATGGTTCTAATGACTCTTCTGGACAAAAGCTTTTAGCCAAATATTGTAATGATGTTTGCATCGATGTAATTATAAACGAAGTTAATTTAGGTTTTTCAAAAGGGAATAATGTAGGAATACGATATGTTAACGAGAATTTTGAAACTGACTTTATTGCGGTAATTAATAATGATACTATGATTGTACAGTCTGATTTTTTTGATATCATTATTACTGAATATAGACAAAGTAAATTCGGTATCCTTGGACCGATGGTATTGACAGCTGATGGAATGAACTCTAGTTCGCCTGTCTTTCATGCCCCTACTACCTACAATTCTATTGAAAAGAACCTAAAAAGAGAAAAAAAATTATATCTGCTTGAGAAAATTTATCTTCAAGAAATATATGTATTAATTAATAAAATAATATCCCGCTTTTTTAGTAGAAAAAATAGTAGAGAAGTATATAATTATGATAATCGTTTTGAAGATGTTGTATTACATGGTTGTTGCTTAATATTTAGTAAAGATTTTTTTAAGTACTTTTCTGGGTTTGATGAGGCAACATTTCTATATCATGAAGAAGAAATATTATACTTAAAAGCTAAAAGCGTGGGATTAAAAATGGTTTATAATCCGTTATTAAAAATATATCATAAAGAGGATATGGCTTCAAACGCTATGTTGCCAGCTGGTCATACAAAGAGACTGTTTAAATTAAAGCACTGCATTTCTTCTAGTACGCATTTATTAGGAGTATGTGAAGAAGTTATTAAAATCGTAGGAGCTAATGATGAAAAAGAGCATAGGAAGTAATTTCTTTTTTAGTTTAATAAAAACATTAACAAGGATAATTTTTCCATTGATTACATTCCCTTATGCATCTAGAGTTTTAGGTGTTGACAATATAGGAAAAGTTCAATATTGCAATTCAATTATTAGTTATTTTACTCTTATTTCTGGGCTGGGTGTAAGCATTTATGCAATAAGAGAGGGATCTAAATACAAAAACGATAATGACAAACTTGCCAAATTTTCAAAAGAAATCTTGGCTATAAATACTATTTCGACTATTATTTCTTATGGTTTATTTTTGATTTATCTGTTATTTTTCTTCAGTGAATCTTATTATTTATTGATAGTTTTATGTTCTTTAGCTATCGCATTTCAAACATATAGTATTGAGTGGCTATATCAGATAAAAGAAGATTTTGCCTATATTAGTGGGCGAGCTTTTCTAATGAATGTCATATCAGTTGTACTAATGTTCCTTTTTGTTAAGGAAAAAGATGATTTTGTTATTTATGCATTAATTAATATCATAGGCTCTTTTGGTAGTTTTTTCTTTAATATATACAATTCAAAAAAGTATATTAACATAAGAGACGTAAAGAATATTGAGCTAAAAAAACACCTTAAACCTATTTTTTTAATTTTCGGAGTAAGTATTGCATCATCTATATATATGAACTTGGACACTGTTATGTTGGGCGCTATAATTGGTACGACTTCAGTTGGTTTATATACTGTTGCTGTAAAACTTGTATCCGTTGTAAAGCAGTTGATGGCTTCTTTTTCTAGTGTACTATTTCCTAGACTTTCAAACTATCTTGGAAACAATAAGCACGATGAATACAGCAAATTATTATTTAAAGGTATTGATTTTACACTATTATTACTGGTTCCTTGTGTAATAGGAATGGTATTGATAGGAAAAGAGCTAATCTTTCTGCTTAGTGGAATAGAATACATTGAGGCAACATTAGCAGCTCAAATTTTAGCGGTCAACCTGTTTTTTTCAGTGATAGATGGAGTTTTATATTATCAAGTATTATTGCCATTTAAGGAAGAAAAAATGGCATCAATGAGCACTTGGATTGGAGCAATAATTAATATTATACTTAATTTTTTAATTATCCCTAAATTCTCGTTTACCGGTGCTGCGTTTACTACTCTTATATCAGAAATATGTGTTAGTATTTGTATTTTAGTATCAGCCAAAAAGCATATTAACATCTACAAGCTTATTCGAAGTGCTTTGAAATATATTATTTACTGTATTCCGATGATGTTATATTGTCTGATTATAAATAAACTAATATCAAGTTACTATATGTTGATATTTGTTTCAGTAATCGGTTCAATGTTCATATATTTGCTGACACTAATAGTATTTAAAGATAATATAGCTCAAGGTTTAGTTTTAAAGGGTAAGCACATTATAAGAAAGGTGAATATAAAATGAAAGGTATAATACTGGCTGGTGGCTCTGGTACAAGACTTTATCCACTTACAATGGTAACCTCGAAACAGTTGTTGCCGATTTATGACAAGCCGATGATATACTATCCGCTGTCAACACTGATGCTTGCAGGTATTAAGGACATCCTTATTATCTCAACACCAACTGATCTGCCAAACTTTGAAAAGCTGCTTGGGGATGGTTCTCAGTATGGTATCAACCTCAGCTACAAGGTTCAGCCGTCACCTGACGGACTTGCTCAGGCATTTATTCTTGGTGAAGAATTTATAGGTGATGATGCCTGTGCAATGGTACTCGGAGATAACATTTTCTACGGAAATGGATTTGGAGAACTTCTTCGTGCAGCAACAGAAAATGCAGAGAAGAATGAACGTTCTACTGTATTCGGTTACTATGTTCCTGATCCGGAGCGTTTCGGTGTAGTTGAATTTGATGAAAATGGCAAGGCTCTTTCACTTGAAGAAAAGCCTGTACAGCCAAAGTCAAATTATGCGGTAACAGGACTTTATTTTTATCCAAAGGGCGTAAGTCCGAGAGCCAATCAGGTGAGGCCTTCAGCAAGAGGTGAACTTGAAATTACAACTCTTAATGAAATGTATCTTTGTGAGGAATTGCTTGACGTTAAACTTCTCGGACGTGGTTTTGCGTGGCTTGACACAGGTACGATGGATAGCCTTCTAGATGCATCAAATTTTGTTCAAATGATTCAGAGCAGACAGGGTGTTGAAATTTCTGCTCCAGAAGAAATTGCTTACATAAATAAATGGATTACAAAGGAAAAGTTGCTTGAGTCTGTTGCAAGGTATGGTAAGTCACCGTATGGTGCTCATTTGAAGGCAGTTGCTGAAGGAAAAGTTAGATACTAAGGAGAAATTTACAATGACAATTATCGTAACAGGTGGTGCCGGCTTTATCGGTTCCAATTTCGTATTCCATATGCTTGATACATATCCTGACTACAGAATTGTATGTCTCGATAAGCTTACATATGCAGGTAACCTCTCAACACTTGCACCGGTAATGGACAATCCTAATTTCAGATTTGTAAAGCTTGATATCTGCGACAGAGAAGGCATTTACAAGCTTTTTGAAGAAGAAAAGCCTTATATTGTTGTAAACTTTGCGGCAGAGTCACACGTTGACCGTTCAATTGAAAATCCTGAGATTTTCTTACAGACAAACATTCTCGGAACACAGGTTCTTATGGATGCTTGTCGTAAGTATGGTATTCAGAGATACCATCAAGTATCAACAGACGAGGTTTACGGTGATCTTCCGCTTGACAGACTTGACCTTTTCTTTACTGAAACAACACCGATTCATACAAGCAGTCCGTACAGCTCATCAAAAGCTGGTGCAGACCTTCTTGTAATGGCATATAACAGAACATACGAACTTCCTGTAACAATCAGCCGTTGTTCAAATAACTACGGTCCGTACCATTTCCCTGAGAAGCTTATTCCGCTTATGATTACAAATGCACTTGCAGATAAGCCACTCCCCGTTTACGGTGAGGGACTTAATGTTCGTGACTGGCTCTATGTTGAAGATCACTGCCGTGCTATTGACCTTATCATTCATAAGGGCAAGGTAGGCGAAGTTTACAATGTAGGCGGACACAACGAAATGAAGAACATCGATATTGTTAAGCTTATCTGTAAGGAACTCGGCAAGCCTGAGAGTCTTATTACTCATGTTACTGACCGTAAGGGACACGATATGCGTTACGCTATTGATCCTACAAAGATTCATGATGAACTTGGATGGCTTCCTGAGACAAAGTTTGCTGACGGTATCAAGAAGACAATTCAGTGGTATCTCGATAACAAGGAGTGGTGGGAGACTATCATTTCCGGTGAATATCAGAACTATTATGAGAAGATGTACGGAAATCGTTCAGAGGTGTAAGGAATGAAAGCATTTGTAACAGGAGTCGGCGGACAGCTCGGCTATGATGTTGTAAACGAACTCAAAAAACGTAGCTATGAGGCTGTAGGCAGTGATATTCTTGATGAAACAGCCGCAGAATGCGAGTATATAAAGCTTGACATTACAGATGGCAGTGCTGTTGAAAGCGTTATTTCACAGATTCATCCCGATGTAGTAATTCATTGTGCCGCATGGACAGCAGTAGATGCAGCTGAGGATGAAGAAAACATCACAAAGGTTAAGGCAATCAATGTAGACGGTGCACAGAATATTGCAAATGTCTGCAAAAAGCTTGACTGCAAGATGATTTACATCTCTACAGACTATGTATTCAATGGTCAGGGTACAGAGCCGTGGGCTCCTGACTGCAAGGATTACGCTCCACTTTGTGTTTACGGACAGACAAAGCTTGACGGTGAGCTTGCAGTAAGCAGTACGCTTGACAAGTATTTCATAGTTCGAATTGCATGGGTATTCGGTGTTAACGGCAAGAACTTTATCAAGACAATGCTCAATGTAGGCAAGAAATATGATACTGTTCGTGTAGTAAATGATCAGATTGGTACTCCTACATACACATATGACCTTGCAAGACTTCTTGTTGATATGGCTGAGACTGAGCAATACGGCTATTATCACGCTACGAATGAGGGCGGCTATATCTCATGGTATGATTTTACCGTTGAAATTTACAAGCAGGCAGGAATGACCACAAAGGTAACTCCTGTAACTACGGCAGAGTATGGACTTTCAAAGGCTGCAAGACCTTTCAACAGCCGTCTTGATAAGTCAAAACTTGTTGAGAATGGATTTGAACCACTTCCGACATGGCAGGATGCCCTTGCAAGATACTTAAAGGAGATAGATTACTGATGGGACAGATTACAGTAGAAAAGAACGTCGGCGGAATTGAAGGACTTTGCGTAATAACACCTGCAGTTCACGGCGATAACAGAGGCTATTTCATGGAAACATATTCACAGAGAGACATGGAAGAAGCCGGAATAAACATAAATTTCGTACAGGACAATCAGTCCTGTTCAACAAAGGGAGTACTCAGAGGACTTCACTTTCAGAAGCAGTACCCACAGACAAAGCTTGTAAGAGCTATCAAGGGTACAGTATTTGACGTAGCAGTTGATCTCAGAACTGGTTCTGAAACATACAGCAAGTGGTACGGAGTTCTTCTCACAGAGGAGAATAAAAAGCAGTTTCTTATTCCAAAGGGGTTTGCACATGGTTTCCTTGTACTTACAGACATAGCAGAATTCTGCTACAAGTGTGATGACTTCTATCATGCAAATGATGAAGGCGGTCTTGCGTGGAATGATCCTGAAATCGGCATTGTATGGCCTGAGCTTGTAGGCGAATACAACGGCAGTGCATCAGCTGAGGGTTACACGCTTACTGACGGAACAAAGCTCAATCTTTCGGACAAGGATCAAAAGTGGCTTGGTTTTAATGATAATTTTAAGTTTTGATTGGAGCTGATTATATATGTCATTATTTACAGGAAAAACCTTAATGATCACCGGTGGTACCGGTTCATTCGGAAACGCAGTTCTCAATCGTTTCCTTCAGACAGATATAGGAGAAATTAGAATTTTCTCCAGAGATGAGAAAAAACAGGATGATATGCGTCATGAATTTCAGGCAAGAATGCCCGAAGTAGCAGATAAGATCAGCTTCTATATCGGTGACGTTCGTGACCTTGCATCAGTAAAGAATGCTATGCATGGTGTAGACTACATATTCCACGCAGCAGCACTCAAACAAGTTCCATCTTGTGAATTCTTCCCTATTGAAGCTGTTAAGACCAATGTTCTCGGAACTGAGAATGTTCTGACAGCTGCAATTGAAGAAGGAGTAGAGTCTGTTGTTTGTCTTTCTACTGACAAGGCTGCATACCCTGTAAACGCTATGGGTACATCAAAGGCTATGATGGAAAAGGTTATCGTTGCTAAATCAAGAACAACAAAGACAACTAAGATTTGCTGTACTCGTTACGGCAACGTTATGTGTTCCCGTGGTTCTGTTATTCCGCTTTGGATTGACCAGATTCGTGCAAGTAACCCTATTACTATCACAGATGGCTCTATGACACGTTTTATCATGTCTCTCGAAGAGGCTGTTGATCTTGTTCTCTTTGCTTTCGAGCATGGTGAGGCTGGTGATATTCTCGTTCAGAAGGCTCCTGCTTGTACAATTCAGACACAGGTTGAGGCCGTTTGTGAACTCTTTGGCGGTGACAAGAGTGATATCAAGGTAATCGGTATTCGCCATGGCGAGAAGATGTATGAGACTCTGCTTACAAACGAAGAATGCGCTCACGCAATTGATATGGGTAACTATTATCGTGTTCCTTGCGACAAGCGCGGCCTGAACTATGATAAGTACTTCAATAAGGGTGATGCTGAACGTAATACCCTTACTGAATTCAACAGCAATAACACTGAACTCCTTACTGTTGAACAGACTAAAGACAAGATTGCAAGCCTTACATATATTCAGGAAAGACTTGCTGAGGCATGAAATTAGTAATTATTGGAGCAGGCGGCTATGGACAAACTGTAGCCGACCTTGCTGTACAGTCTGAAAAGTACGATGATGTTGTTTTCCTTGATGATAATGAAGAATTATTGAAATCGGGCAAAACTATCGGGAAATGTTCTGATTATGTAAACTACAAATCAGAGTATATTTACCCTGCCTTTGGAAATAACAAAGCAAGGCTTGAATGGATTAACAAGCTTATGGCTGACGGCTATAATGTGCCGACCATTATCCATTCATCAGCTTACATTTCACCGAGAGCAAAGGTTAAAGTCGGTACTGTTGTTCTTCCGAAAGCAATCATCAATACAGATACATTTGTAGAAAAAGGCTGTATTATCAATCTTGGTGCAATAATTGACCATGGCTGTGTTATTGAAGACGGTTGTCACATCTGCCTTGGTGCTATCGTTAAAGGCGAAAACAGAATAAAAAGCTGTATTAAAATTGAAGCCGGCGAAGTAGTTGCCATGAGACAATATCCTGTTTGATTGGAGAGATTAAGTTATGTCATACGATTTTAAATGGAAAGAAAACGGAAAAATCAAGCTCTGTATTATCGTAGGAACACGTCCTGAGATTATCAGACTTGCCGCAACAATAAAAAGATGCCGTGAATACTTTGACTGCTGTGTTGCTCACACAGGTCAGAATTACGATAAGAACCTTAATGATATTTTCTGGAGCGACTTTGATTTAGGCGGTTCTGATGTATATCTGAACGTAGTTGGAGAAAATCTCGGACTGACTTGTGGTAATGTTATCGCTCGTTCATATGAGCTTATGGCTGAAATCAAGCCTGATGCATTACTTGTACTTGGTGATACAAATAGCTGTCTTTCAGCTATTTCAGCAAAGAGACTCCATATTCCGATATTCCATATGGAAGCAGGAAACAGATGTAAGGACGAATGTCTGCCGGAAGAAACAAACAGACGTATCGTTGATGTAATTTCTGATGTCAATCTTCCTTATTCTGAACCTGCAAGAAAATATCTTCACGAACTCGGTATGCCAAAGGAAAGAACATATGTAACAGGTTCACCTATGGCAGAGGTTCTTCGTGGAAACCTTGATAAGATTAAGGCATCTGATGTTCTTTCTCGTCTCGGTCTTGAAAAGGACAGATATATTCTTCTTTCTGCTCACAGAGAAGAGAATATTGATACAGATAAGAACTTTACATCACTTTTCAATGCAATTAATGCACTTGCTGAAAAGTATGATATGCCTATTCTTTATTCATGTCATCCACGTTCAAGAAAGAAACTTGAAGCATCAGGATTTAAACTTGATTCAAGAGTAAGAGTAAGCGAACCTCTTGGATTCAATGACTATAACTGCTTACAGATGAACGCACTTGCAATTGTTTCAGACTCTGGCACATTGCCGGAGGAAAGCTCATTCTATCTTTCTATCGACCATCCGATTGCAGCTGTATGTATCAGAACATCTACAGAGCGTCCTGAAGCTATGGAGGCAGGAGACTTCATTCTCGCAGGTATTTCTACAAACGAACTTCTTCAGGCTACAGACATGGCAATTAAGATGAAGCAAGACGGTGTTCTTGGACATCCTTGCGCTGATTACACTGATGAATGTGTAAGTATGAAGGTTGTAAGAATCATTCAGAGCTATGTAAATGTAGTCAATAAGATGGTATGGAGAAAAGATATTAAGTAAAGAGGTACTCCCTATGAATATACTTGTAACAGGTGCAAAGGGCATGGTAGGAACAGCCCTGGTAAATAACCTGAAAAATATTAGAGACAGTAAAAATAAAACTCGTCCGAAAATTCAGATTGGTGAGATTTACTGCTATGACATTGACTCTACAGAGACAGAACTCGATGAATACTGTCAGAAAGCTGATTTTGTATTCAATCTTGCAGGAGTAAATAGGCCTGAAAATCCCGAAGATTTCATGAACGGAAACTTTGGCTTTGCATCTACTCTCCTTGATACACTCAAAAAGTATGGCAATAAAGCACCTATTATGCTTTCATCTTCTTTACAGGCTACACTTGCAGGACGTTTCGGGAATTCTGAATATGGACGTTCAAAGAAAGCAGGAGAAGATTTATTCTTCCAGTATGCAGAAGAGGTAGGTACAAAGGTAGCAGTATATCGTTTCCCGAATCTCATGGGACATAGCCGTCCTAAGTACAATTCTGCAATTTCAACATTCTGCTGGGCAGTTGCTAATGATGAAGAATTCACGGTCAATGATCGTTCTACAGAAATGGAAATTCTCTATATCGATGATCTTGTAGAAGGCATGTTTGATTTACTGGAAGGTAGAGAAATCCACTGTGAATTCGATGGTATAGAAGCGGTTGTCGCTGAGAATGGGCGATATTGCTATGTGCCTGTCACCCACAAGGTCACACTTGGTAAAATCGTAGACCTGTTAGAGCAATTCAAAAAGCAACCGATCACGCTGATGATGCCGAAGATGCCGAATGGCTCCTTTTCAAAGAAGTTGTATTCACTCTATTTGACCTATCTGCCTACGAAAAAGTTCAAGTATGTAATGAAGATGAATGTAGACAACCGCGGTAGCTTCACTGAACTTCTGCATACAGAGGACTGTGGACAAGTTTCAATCAACATCAGCAAGCCGGGCATCACGAAGGGTCAACACTGGCACAATTCCAAGTGGGAGCTGTTCATTGTTGTTGCAGGTCACGGACTGATTCAGGAGAGAAATATCAATACAGGCGAAACAGTTGAGTTTGAAGTCAGTGGAGATAAGATTGAAGCAATTCACATGATTCCTGGCTGGACTCATAACATCATCAATCTCAGCGAAACTGAGAATCTTGTTACTGTTATGACCTGTAATGAAATATTTAATCCGAACAGACCGGATACATTCTTTGAACCAGTATAAGAACGAAGGTGTCCTATGTCTGAATATATCATGGATCTTTGCAAGATAGTTGGTCATAGGACATTGATTCAAGTCGGTGCCAGCGTGATTGTGGAGGATTCCGAAGGAAAAATACTTCTGCAAAAACGAGCTGACACACATACATGGGCATATGCAGGCGGATCGGTTGAGATTGACGAAAGTGTTGAAGATACTGCAAGGCGTGAATTATTTGAGGAGACCGGCTTGGTTGCTGAAGAACTTGAATTGCTTGGAGTTTATTCAGGTAAGCATATGCACAATATTTATCCTAATGGTAATGAAACATCAAATGTTGATATAGTATATGTATGTAGAAAATATTCAGGGCAACTTAAATGCCAGGAAAAGGAAGTTTTGGAATTAAAGTTCTTTTCGATTGAAGAAATGCCTGGCGAAATATTTATGCCAAATGTTCCGGCGATAGAAGAATGGAGGAGAAGAAAAAATGATTACAATGGAAAATAAAACCGTTCTTGTGACCGGATCAGCAGGTTTCATCGGTAGTAATCTTGTTATTGAGCTTCTTAGAACAAATGACAACATCAATATCATTGGTTTCGATAGTGTCAACGACTACTACGATGTAGCAATTAAGGAATATCGTCTTTCAGAAATTGAAAAACTTGTAGAAACAAATCTGAACTGCAAATACACGTTTATCAAGGGAAATCTTGCGGATAAGGTTTTGATCGAACAGATTTTTACAGAGTACAAGCCAGACATCGTGGTCAACCTTGCTGCTCAGGCTGGTGTTCGTTATTCCATCACAAATCCCGATGCGTACATTGAGGCAAATATTGTCGGATTCTATAACATCCTTGAAGCTTGCCGTAATCATCCTGTTGAGCATCTTGTTTATGCTTCTTCGTCCTCTGTATACGGCGGCAATAAAAAAGTTCCGTTCAGCACTGATGATAAAGTGGACAACCCAGTTTCGCTTTATGCGGCTACAAAGAAAAGCAATGAGTTAATGGCTCATGCATATTCTAAGCTGTACAATATCCCCACAACAGGACTTCGTTTCTTCACAGTTTACGGTCCGGCAGGACGTCCCGATATGGCATACTTTGGTTTCACGGACAAACTCGTTCGTGGTGAAACTATCAAGATTTTTAATTACGGAAATTGCAAGCGTGATTTCACCTATATCGATGATATTGTTGAGGGCATTGTCCGTGTAATGCAGAAAGCTCCCGAAAAGAAGCTCGGCGAGGACGGTCTGCCTGTTCCTCCTTATGCTCTGTATAATATCGGCGGCGGTACTCCTGAAAATCTGCTTGACTTTGTGCAGATCTTGAGCGAGGAACTTGTTCGGGCAGGCGTTCTTCCGCAGGACTATGATTTTGAAGCACACAAAAAACTTGTACCAATGCAGCCCGGTGATGTAACTGTCACTTATGCTGATTCTACAGCATTAGAAAGAGATTTCGGATTTAAACCGACTGTTGAGCTGCGGACAGGCTTACGTCGATTTGCGGAGTGGTACAAGAACTATTACATGGGAGATGAAGTAAAATGAAAATTGCAGTAGCAGGCACAGGATATGTCGGCTTATCTTTAGCAGTTCTTTTGGCACAGCATAATGAAGTTGTTGCAGTAGATATTGTTCCCGAAAAGGTGGAGCTTATCAACAACAAAAAATCGCCCATACAGGACGATTACATAGAAAAATATCTTGCAGAAAAGGAGCTTGATTTGACCGCAACACTCAATGCAGAAACAGCCTATAAGGACGCAGATTTTATTGTTATCGCAGCTCCTACCAATTATGACAGCAAGAAAAATTTCTTTGATACATCGGCGGTTGAAGCGGTCATCGAGCTTGTTCTGAAAGTGAATCCTGACGCTATAATGGTAATCAAATCGACAATTCCCGTTGGATATACAAAGTCGGTTCGTGAAAAATATAATACAAAAAATATTATT
>Ga0129308_1001565_pt1 | contig 23205 bp, 19 predicted proteins | sample L827metagenome_FD_94440 | JGI IMG/M metagenome (GOLD analysis project Ga0129308, IMG submission 94440) | Ring-tailed lemur group fecal microbial communities from Wisconsin, USA - L827 metagenome | ecosystem: Host-associated > Mammals > Digestive system > Large intestine > Fecal | place: USA... | reverse complement strand
TACGGCAACTTGTCCACAACAACTGCTACAAGCGAAATAAACGAAAATGTTGAAAGTATGAGCCGATTTCTAACAACAAATAGAAATATTGAGTTGCTTGAGCCGTATGAGGGGAAACTCTCACGTACGGTTCTTAGGGGAGAAGGGGGCAGCAATGCCCTTGACTTACCCGATGTGCAAAAGCAGGGCGATTTCTTCGTGGAGTCACCTATCATTCTGTTTGCCAGCATTATCTGGTATCTCAAAATCTATCAGAACGGGAAGTATTGCACATTTCCCCATGCTATCGAGTTCCTTAACCGCCGCTACGAGGATATTTTCCCGATACTGACCTCTTACCCGGAGTTGGAGAACTACCTTTCCCCGTTCATGGATGCCTGGCTCGGAGGGGCGGCGGAGCAGTTACAGGGGCAGATAGCGTCGGCAAAAATCCCGCTGTCGAGGATGATTTCACCGCAGCTCTACTGGGTGATGTCGGACAGCGAGTTTACGCTGGACATCAACAATCCCGAAGAGCCTAAAATCCTCTGCGTGGGCAACAATCCCGACCGCCAAAACATATACGGGGCGGCTCTTGGTCTGTATAACTCCCGTATCGTGAAGCTCATCAATAAGAAGGGGATGCTGAAATCTTCGGTTATCATAGACGAGCTGCCCACGATATACTTCAAGGGGCTGGACAATCTTATCGCCACGGCACGAAGCAACAAGGTGGCGGTGTGTCTGGGCTTTCAGGATTTCTCGCAGTTGGTACGCGACTACGGAGACAAGGAGGCGAAAGTGGTGATGAACACTGTCGGCAACATTTTTTCCGGGCAGGTGGTAGGCGAAACCGCCAAGACACTTTCGGAGCGGTTCGGTAAGGTGTTGCAGAAGCGGCAGTCCATATCCATCAACCGGCAGGATGTGTCCACCTCTATAAATACGCAGATGGACGCGCTCATCCCGCCGAGCAAGATTTCCGGTCTTACGCAGGGAATGTTTGTCGGTTCGGTGTCCGACAACTTCAACGAGCGCATCGAACAGAAGATTTTCCATGCGGAGATTGTGGTGGATGCCGAGAAGGTGAAGCGGGAGGAAAGTGCCTACAAGAAAATCCCCGTCATTACCGATTTCACGGACGAGGACGGCAACGACCGCATGAAGGAAACGGTGCAGGCGAACTACCGGCGCATCAAGGAAGAGGTGAAGCAGATTGTCCAGGATGAACTGGAGCGCATCGCGGGTGACGACAACCTGAAGCATTTGTTACAGCAGAAGTAGCCAGATGATAAAAATCCGTAACTCAACAGCAAGTACAACCGTCCGGGATAGCGTGTAACGACCTATAAAGATAGTCGTCCAGATATTGGGCGGCTATCTTTGCATTCGTTTCCATCTGTCCGGAAGTAAATCGCGATATTTTTCTATAGGAGTATTAGGAGGCCATGCGGCACAACGGTCTATAATGTCGCAGAAGTATTCGAAGGCGTTGACACCGCAACGATGGCAGGTGATTGCCAGCGAGTGATATAATGCGGCTGCCTCTGCTCCGTTATAGCAATGTGGGTTACGGATTTTTCTTTATCAGTTTTCTGTTTTCAATTCATATATAAGGTGGGGCATTTCTTTTTCGTTGTATATTATTGTATGGTTGCCGCACAAGGTCATTCCCAGCCTTTCTGCCACATGGATGGATGCCTTGTTTTCCGGTCTGATGCTGCAACAGACGGTTTCCAGTGACAGCTCTCCAAAGGCGTATTCCAGACAAGCGCGGGCGGCTTCCGTACCGTAACCGTTATGCCAGTATGCGTTATCGAGTATATAGCCAAGCTCGACAGCCTCGTTCCCGTTTATGGTGCTTTTCATCAGACCGGCTTGCCCTATCAACTTGCCGCTTTCTTTCAGTATGACGGCAAAATATCCGAATCCGTCCTTGCGGTATCGGGTGAGTTGCCTGTTTATCCATTTGCGCACATCCTTTGGGGTAAAGCCGCGTTCCCACGCGGACATGACTTCCGGCTTTCCCATTATGGCAAGGAGCGCGTCCATATCCTTCCGGGTTATCCTGCGGATAAGGAGCCGTTCCGTTTCCATGACGACCAGCGATGCGGAATAGGTCTTTACCTCAAAACCGTCCTCTTCCCATTCCTTCACAAGCCTGTCTATCGTTTCTGCCACCAGACTGTCGTAAGCGGTATCGGGAATGACCTTTATGAAAAAGGTGTTACGGGTTTCTTTAAGGACCCATTCGTTGATGTTGTCCAGTTCCTTGCCTTCGGGAATGTAATCCTTGTGTATCATGAACTCGTTGATGTTGTCCGCCAGCAGTTCTTCCAGCTGATAGCGGATGTCATCCTCCAAATCGGCGAAAGATATGGTTTCCTCTTCATAGATGCTTTCTGTTAAATCATCCTCCTCTTCCATATCCTCGTCCGGTGTATGATTGCCCCGTTTCATGTCCAGCATATCCTGCGCGAACCGCCCGGATTCCCTGTCCTTGTACTTCTTGGCATATCTTTCCAGCAGTTCCCAGTCCTGACGGCTCATCGGGTATTTGAAAGCGGCGCGTTCCACCTCATTGCAGCGCACCTTGTCCGCCTTCACATCTTCGGGAAGCGACTGGCATTCCTTGCAGATATGCCGTGCGTGTCCTTTGCCGCTGAATTTCTCGTTGGCTTTGTACTCGCCGCATATCCGACAGTAATGCCCCTGTCGTTTCTTTTTCGCCATAAGTCAAAAAGACAGGTTGTTGATTCTTTCGTTCAGCAAGCGGATTTTATCCATCAGCTTGTCAAAAGGCAGTGAATCCCCATAAATCATGGTTTCCTGCATGATTTCATAATCCTTCTTCCAACTTTCATATACATCTTCCGGCGGAAGGATATGGAGAGAAACCGGGCGCAATGTGGAGTAGTCGAATCCGCGCAGTCCGATGAATATGCGGCGATGTTCAATGACCGACCGGTAAAGTTCCTTGTCCTGCAAGGCTTCTTCCGCAACCGGTGTATCCATGATTTGCCCGATGTCATACAGGTGTCTTGACATCCGTTCCGTCCGTATCAGCTCTTTCGGTTTTGAAAATTCCTCGTGCAGCAGGAATACCTTTTCCAGAAATGTACGTTGCGGAACGACTGCCCGCACTTCAAAATCCGGTTCTGTGAATGGAGCTTGGGTAAATACATCGTCAATGAATGAACGGAGCCGTACAGGGGTTACCGGTTCACTCATGGAACGTCCGCTGACTTCGACAATAACCTTGGAACGTATGTAGGCCGTGTCTTCAAACGCCGGATGATAGGCGACCTCGATTATCTCCGGATCTGTTGTCGTGACGGGCGTGATGTTCACAGAAACCGTGAACGTGTCCCTGTCCATGCCGTTCTTGACAAGCTGTTCCGCCAAATCATATTGCAGCTTCTCCCTGACAAACGAACAGGAAGCGCGGCGGAGCTTGTCGCTTATCTGTGTCTTTGAGAGCGTGCCGCTGAAACCTAAGAACTCCCGGTCGATGGCGATGTCGGCATCCTCAGACATACGGTTTATAAGATGCCAGCACTTGCTTAAATTAGTGCCGCCCTTGAATGAGATGTGTCCGGCGTATGGAAGAGAGAACAATGCCCGCAATACGGCAGTGACCCACCAATCTTTTTCGATTATCTGGCGGTGGAGCCCGTTTTCCGCCTGCACGCGACGGATTATCTCTTGTCGGTCTTTGACCGGTAAACTTGCAAAATTCATAGTTCAGAAAGTTTTTTACGCACCCAGATGGGAGCCAGTTGAATGTCTTTCAGAAAATCCTCTTTCGGTATGTTTTTCAGATGCGACTTTATCACGTCCATCTGTTCTTCAGTCACGTTATTCTCGCCAATCTCACGCAATGCCGTCACAACCAGCTGCATCATATAGGAACGGTAGGCGAAAGTCCGCATTTCGGATGTGTGTTTGAACAGGATGCCCTTGCCTTTTCCGATGGAGACACGCCGACCGGAACCGTCTGTGACAAACACCACATTGGCGGGTACTTGAGTGGAAAGCCCTAACTTGTTAAGGACGTATGCACCTGTCGGTGCAATCCTCACTTTGTCACGCTTAGCGATGCCTTCCGCTATTTCCTCAATGGAGGGCGGTATAATTCCGCTGCCCCATTTGGTATCCATCTTCGGATAGCAGTATATACCTTGTGCCACTCGGATTATAATACCTGCACGGCACAGACGCACCAATGCGGCTCTTACTGAATCAGGGGACACGAATGGTGAAAAATCGTCAGGAAAGAACAGCTTGCCTCGCCTGGATGATTCTATCCTGTTTTTAATTTCATTATAAGCACTTTGCATTGCAATATTAGACTTGATTTTGTCACAAATGTATGATAAATTTGTGAAATACACAACTCTTTTCTCCGTTTTTTGCCGTTTCGTATGCAATTCTTGATTAAAGTCAAACGGATTCTCTTTTAACAGGCTGTCAGAATAACACTTTTCAGGAAACTTTCAGCGTCTCAACCGCTCCAGTTCCTCGTCATGGCGTATCTTCTCGTTCAGCTTTGCCATCATCCTGTCGAGGAAATATGTCCGGCTGGGATTCTTGCGCAGCTTGATGGCGGAATAGTACCGGTAACACTCTTTGGTTTTAAGACCGAAGAATTCATATAGTGCGGGTGCCAATACTTTCAACGGGGTCTCTCCGTTGTTGATGCAGCCCATCTCGCCAAGACCATAGATAAGCTCCACCAGATCAAGCGTGCTGCCTGTCCATCGCAGGACGGGAGCCGTGGCGGTGTTTGTTTCTTTCGGTGTGGTGGATGGATTGGATAGTGGTGGCACTTGGGTATGGCTTGCGGCAAGAAGTCTCTGCATCTTGCGGATAAACGACAGGGCTTTGCGCACATACAGGTCCGTATGGCTTTCTCCGGTCGTATGGTGGTACTGCAACTCGATTTCCGTGTAGGCAAGTGTGGAAGCGACGGTGTCACGGTCCGCGCATCCATAGCACAGCGATATGACCGTTTTTACAAAATCGCCGTATGCGGTTTCCGGATTACCATTCCCGGCTCCGTTTATCAGTGCGAAAAACTCGGTTTCCGCCAGTATGAGGTAGTTCATTCCTTTTTCCATTTGAGGGTTATACACTTTGTTTATCAGTGTGCGCACACTTACTGATAGTGCAAAACGTTTTCCGGCAAAAAGAAAAAAGTCAGCAAGAAACTGTATCTCACTGACCTTTAATGAAATAAAATTAGAAAATATTTTTTAACCGGTTTTATGGCTGCTTAAAATGTGTTCAGAATCCGAACACGTGTTCAGGTTCTGAACACGGTATGATGTTCACTTTCTGAACACGCCGGCCGTTTCAGTTGCCCTCACGCATCATTCAGACCGTATTCATCCAGTTTGTTATACAATGTCGTCCTGCCGATACCCAGCAGCCTCGCCGCGAGTTTCTTGTTGCCGCCAGCCTGTTTCAAGGCTCGCATGATGCGCTCTCTTTCTTCCTCCCCGCTTTTCAGTGTAAAACCGACAGGAGAGTTGATTTGTTCACAGCTAAATTCCAAATCATCTTCGGTTATCACATCATCTTCGGTTTGTAGGACTGCCGTCTGTATCTTCTGTCTCAGTTCCCGCACGTTGCCCGGCCACGGGTAGGTGAGCAGGGCCTTCCGTGCTTCGGAACTGAAGCCGCCCACGCTGCACTCCAGTTCCCGGTTGGCGGTCTCACGGAAGAATTCCGCCAGCGGCATGATGTCCTCCTGGCAGTCGCGCAACGGAGGCACGGTTATCACGAACTCCTGCAAGCGGTAAAGCAGGTCCTGCCGGAAGCGTTTTTCGGTCACGGCTTTCTGCAGGTCTTCGTTGGTCGCCGCCACGATTCGCACGTTGGCGGTCCTGTCCTCTTTCGCGCCTACCGGCCGGTAGCGGCGTTCCTGTATGGCGCGGAGCAGCATCCGCTGCGTTTCCATCGTCAGGTTGCCCACTTCATCGAGGAACAGCGTGCCGCCGTCGGCTTCTTGGAAGTACCCTGCCTTGTCCGCGTCCGCTCCTGTGAACGCGCCTTTGACATGTCCGAAGAAAGCGGACTGCGCCAGTGCCGGTGACAATGCGCCACAGTCCACTGCCACAAACGGCTTGTCAGACAGTTTGCTTTGGGCGTGGATATGCTCCTTGCCCGTGCCGTTCTCGCCGAGTATCAGTACGCTCATGCGGGTGGGAGCGACAAGGCGTATGCGTTTCCTGATGTTCACGAAAGCCTCTCCGCTGCGCTTGAAGATGGGTATCTGCCGCTGTCGCCGTTTCTCCTGTTCTTTCTGTATGGAGCGGACAAGCGGGACCAGTTTGTCCTCCAACAGCGGCTTCTGGATATAGTCCTTTGAGCCGAGCTTCATGCTCTCCACCGCCGAATTGACTTCTCCGTAGTTCGTCATGACGATGAACGGCTGTTCCTTGCCGTTGGCGCGCATCCAGCGCAGCAGGTCGATACTCTCGCCGTCGGGCAGCCGCAGGTCGGCAAGCACGATGTCGTCCTCTCCGATTTTAGCCAGCAGTTTTCTTGCGGTATTGAGGTGGAATGCTTGCAACGTTTCAAAGCCCTCTTTCTTCAGCAGGTTGCACACATAGTCATTATAGACGGGGTTGTCCTCAATCACATATATCTTCATCGGACTTCCTCCTTTCTTCTCTGGCAACATTGATAATCATGTTTCCCTTCTCCAATATGGCGGACACCGCCCGTTGCAGTTCTTCTTCGGGATTATCTTCGTTTCGGTGCAACAACTCGTACAGTTCCCACAGAGGCTTGTCCGCACGGATCACCGCCCATGAGCTGCGCAGACGGTGTACCCACTCGTCGAGCGCCTTGCGGTCATTTCTCTCTATTGCCTCCTTTATGGCCTGCATGTCCTTTTCCGTCTCGGTTATCAGGCGGTCGAGCATCGCCGCCCTGTCGCCGTATGCCAAAAGCGATGTCAAGTCCGGCAATTCGTCTTTTCCGGCGTTTACGGACAGGCATTTCCCGGATGTCTCAAGCAGTTCCGACAGCGTGAACGGCTTGAACAGGCAGGCGGTGAAGCCGCGCGCCAGCAACTCTTCCTCGCCGCAGCTCCCGGATGCGGTGGCCACGATGACGGGTATCTCTTTGGAGTTGCCTATGCTTGACGATCGCATCAGCTCCAGCACCTCGTAGCCGTTCATCTCCGGCATCTTCAGGTCGGTTATCATGAAGTCGTAGCGGCGTGTGCGCACAGCCTCCATCATGTCGCCGACGTTGCTGAACGTGTCGCAATGCACGCCGACGCTGGCATACATATCCTTCATCATGTTCAGTACGACCTCGTTGTCGTCCAGAGCAAGGACGGAATATGACTTTTCCACACCCGGCTTCTGCTCCTTGCCTTCCTCGGCGACGGCATCGGCTGTCTGCATGGGTATCTCCACCGTAAAGCGGCTTCCCCTGCCTTTCTCGCTATCCAGCCGTATTGTGCCGCCGAGCATGTCCACGATATGTTTCACGATGGATAGTCCAAGCCCGAAGCCGTCCTGCGTGGCAGCGTTGGAGAGCCGCTCGAATGCGCCGAACACCCGTTGCTGCTCTTCCTCTGTCATGCCGCTGCCCGTATCTTCCACCGTGATACGGAGCCCGTCGCCGTCATAATCCATGCGGAGCGACACGCTCCCGGCCTGCGTGAACTTTACGGCGTTGGTCAGCAGGTTGTCGCAGACCTGTATGACACGTTCCCTATCGCCTAACAGGATAACGTCGGAGTCACTTTCCACGGTCAGTTTCAGCTCCTTGCTTTCTGTCATGGGACGGAATTCCGCGTCCAATATGTCCGTCACGCCCCGCAGGCGGAACGGGCGGACATTGATATGCTCCTTGCCGCTCTCCAGCCGGAAGAACTCAAGCAGGGAGTTGAGCATGGCTGTCATGCGCTTGGATGCCTGACGGATGCTGTCCGCGTATCGGGCGGTCTTTTCCGCGTCGCCCTCCTCCGGTATCAGCTCGGCATAGCCGTGGATAGCGGTCAGCGGGGTGCGCAACTCGTGGGTGATGGTCTGCATCGTTTTCTGGCGGGCGTCCGTCAGTTCCCCGTTCCGCCGGACGGCATTCTCAAGACGGCTTATCAGCGTTCCCGTTTCCTGCCTGTAGCGGTTTATGCGGTTGACGTTACGGTGTATGATGACATAGGAGACCATCAGAAGCAGTATGACAAAGGCAGTCAGACCTCCTATAAGCAGGAATGACTGTTCGCGCATACCGCTTATCTCCTGTTCACGTCTTTGCAGGTCGGACCGGACTTTGCTGTCCATGTTACGGATGAGAAGCTGAAGCTGCCGGTTTAATTCCTCGTTGCGCACGGCAAGGCTGTCGATATATTCCTCTAATCTGCGGCTCTGTTCCTGCTGTCGGGCTATCATGTCATGGTTCAGCGTATAGAGCATCGTCGTCGTGGCGGTCGGCTTGGGTTTCTCCTTCTTGCCGAAGATTCCCAGAAAGCCACTGCGTCTTGTCTTCTTCGGACGCTCCTGTGTGCTTTTCCACGCTATGACCGGCACCCGTTCGGCTATACTCTCATTGATGGCCTCTTTCTCATCGAGCACCTGCACGATATTCTGCACCTCTTTTTCCTTATTCTTCAACAGACAGCGCAGGCTGTCAATCCTCTCCGGAGGATAAACCGTCTTGAATCTGCACAGCATGCTGTCTATTGCCAGACGCCGGAAGTGGTAGCGGGCGAAATCGTCGTCTTTCCACTCAAGCGCCGTTTCTCCCAACAGGGAGAACTCCACCATCTGCACGTACACTTCATGTATTTTCACACGGGAGTCATTTATCTCCTTATTTTGGAGTTCCAGGTTTCCCAGTTCGTGCCACTCATACGACCAGAGATAAATGATACCTCCGATGAGCAGGACAATCAGCATATAACCGGATATGATATATTTTTTCAGATGCTTCATTTCCCATTTTATTTTGCCTGTGCCGGAATTTGTTTTTATTTACCGCGTTACAAGGATTGATACGGCGAACTAATTCCGCTTATTGCTTAGTTTTGAGCTGCAAAGTTAACAATTTTTATGCATAAATCGGAATGTTTGCACGACAAACAGCCTGAAAGCCAATATTTTTATTGTTTTTATTACAAAAACAGGCAGGCATAAGCATTCATTTCGTATTGTGCGCATATTTTTATGGCACAAATGGCATCCGGTTAGACTTGCTTCAAAACAAATGAAAAAGCCCTTGCCCCATCATACGGATGCTGATGGGACAAGGGCTGGATTGATATGGTTCCCTATGGGAATTCCGGCTATTCCACTGTCACTGACTTTGCCAGATTCCTCGGCCGGTCAACATCCTTACCTTTGTTGATGGCTATATGATAAGCCAATAACTGCAGCGGAACGGCAGCGACTATCGGAGTCAGGCACTCCGGCACTTCCGGGATTTCCAGGCAATGGTCCGCTATCTGTTCCATTGAGCGGTCACCCTTGCTGACGATGGCGATGACGGAGCCTCCGCGTGACTTGACCTGCTGCACGTTGCTGATGATCTTATCATAGAGCGAGTCATTAGGCGCAATGATGACCGTTGGCATCTCGCTGTCTATGAGGGCTATCGGACCGTGCTTCATTTCAGCGGCGGGATAACCCTCCGCATGGACGTAGGATATTTCCTTCAGCTTCAAGGCTCCCTCTAACGCTGTGGGGTAATTATAGCCGCGGCCCAGATACAGAAAATTGTGTGCGTAGGTGTATATGCGGGACAATTCCTTGATGGAACCCGCCAATGTCAGGACTTCTCTTATTGTTTGCGGAAGTTCTGTCAATGCCCTCGCTATGGACTCCACCGTTTCCGTATCAACGGTCTTGCGTATCTGCCCGGCGCAAAGTGCCAGCAACGTGAGGACTGTCACTTGGCCGGTAAAGGCTTTAGTGGAGGCGACCCCGATTTCCGGGCCGACGTGTATATACGTTCCCGAATCTGTATCTCGCGGGATTGAGGCGCCCACCACATTGCAGATACCATAGACAAAAGCTCCCTTGCTTTTTGCGAGCTGTATGGCGGCAAGCGTGTCGGCAGTCTCACCCGACTGTGAGATGGCTATGACAACATCCCTGTCCGTAATGTAGGGACACCCGTATCGGAACTCGGAGGCATACTCCACTTCCACTGATATCTGGCACATTTCCTGTATGACCCGCTTTCCTATCAGCGCGGCATGCCATGAAGTACCACAGGCCACGATGACGATGCGGTTGGCGTCGATGAACCGGTCCCTGTTCTCGATGACACCGGAAAGGATAACCCGCTTGCAATCGTCGGTGATTCTCCCTCTGATACAGTCCCGCAGTGTGTCAGGCTGTGCGAATATCTCTTTCAGCATGAATGTGTCGTAGCCGCCTTTCTCCAGTTGCTCGACGCTGAGCTTCAATGTCTGTATGTCAGGTGCCGGATGCTGTATGCTGTCGATGGAGTGTACTTCCAATGGCGCGTCACGGCGTATGACCGCAATCTCATTATCCTTCAAATATACGACCTTATCCGTATATCCCACGATGGGAGTGGCATCAGATGCCACGAACGTCTCGCCGTCGCCGATACCTATGACAAGCGGGCTGCTCTTCCGTGCGACGACAAGCATATCCGGATTTCCTTTTTCCACTACGGCGATGGCGTATGCCCCCTCCACTTGTCTCAGAGCCTCCCTGACGGCATCAAACAATGAGCATCGGTTCGTATGTTTGACATAGGCAATCAGCTGTACCAACACTTCCGTATCGGTCTCGCTGGAAAAATGGTATCCGTGCTGCATCAATGCAATTTTCAGCACACTGTAGTTTTCAATGGTACCGTTATGGACAAGCGCTATCGTCCGGTCTCCTGAGATGTGGGGATGTGCATTGACATCGTTCGGCTCCCCGTGGGTCGCCCATCGGGTATGCGCTATGCCGAGTGTACCCCCGGTGTCTTTTCCTTCCACGCTTGATTCCAGTTCGGTCACTTTCCCTTTGGATTTGTACACATTCAATTCTCCGGTCTCATATTCAATCGCCACACCTGCGCTGTCATATCCCCGGTATTCCAGACGGTGAAGTCCGTGTACCAACACGCCGTATGCTTGCTTGTTTCCTATATATCCTACAATGCCACACATTTTATTGCTTATATTTTACCTATTATCAAGGTATCTACTTCTCATGTTCTTCTTCGTATTCCTTTTTAGCTCTGACTGCTTCTTCTTTATATTTTTCAGCCAAAATCTTTAACTCCTTTTTCGTAGGATTCAAGTTGTTTGTCAGCAACAATTCTTTAATTATCAAACCTGATGTATATGTCAGGCTATAGGCGATCGCAGGTCCTATGACTTGTTTAAGCCTGGGATAAAAGAGACTAATGTCAGGAATATATAATTCCCTGCCAAACTAAGTCCTATGGATTCCACAATTCCACCAGCAACACTTTTACCAATATGTACATTATATACTTTCCCAAGATGTATAATCATGGCAATTTGTATAGGAGCGATTATAAAAGAATCTACAATAGGTACTGGTTGTATTGCGGCTGTTGCCGCTGTTAACGAATAATTTCTGATAATTCTTTTGGCTCGATCATCTTGGCTTTGTTCCTTGCGATCGATCACAAGTTCCAATACCTCTGAAGTTTTAGAGTTAATTTTCTCTTTAAGCTCATCTATTCCAAATAAGGTGTCTTCTAAAGATTCACCGGCATAGACAGGTACTATATCAGAAGGATGCCGTTCAAAGATTGTTGCTACGTATTGAATGTAATCGCAGATGTTCTTTTCTTTTTGAGTAGTTGGATTTTTCAAGGACAAATTCAACGGATTCCAGTCCCTTGTGGGTTTGACCTTGTCGATTTGATTGACAACTATAATAATTGGAATCTTGTTTAATTGCCCATCTTTTATCCACAATTTATAAAAATCCTGTTCAAGTTACAATGCTTTATCGTCGCATTTCAAAACCAATAATAATATATGGGCATCCTTTGATAGCAATCGAATGTTTTCAATGTAATCACCTCCGTTTATAAGCGGTGCATTGGCTTCACCAAATCCCAGAACATCGACAATCCGAATTTCTCCAATGTCAGTATTCCAAATTACTTCTTTATTCTTTTTTGTGCATGGTCTTGCGTCTGACGCAACTTCACAGGCTCGGGTTTCCAAGATAGCGTTATTACGGAACTTTTTCCGACACCTGTTTTCCCAGCCATAACGAACTTGAATTTAATAGTACTTTCGTTTACCAAATCCAACATCTTCTCTATTCTATCCTGTTTTCATAAATGCTATTATAAGTTTTGTAAATATTTCGCAGTAGGAATATAAAATTACACAGATACTATATAATAGATGCAAAATTTGCCATCTCTTATTTCCAACACCAATCGAACCTTTCGATGTCCTCCTCGACAAGCAGGTCGCCGGACTGCACCTCGATGAATGTCAGGTCGGAAACCGCCCTGACGGCATGTCTTACGCCTTTCTTAATCGTCACAGTGTCCCCTCTGCCTACAACCGACCGTACACCGTCAAGCACCAGTTCACCCTTGCCGTCTACAAAGGTCCATACTTCGTCGCGGTGTCGGTGTACCTGATAGCTGATTCCCTTGCCGGCTTTGATTTTCAGTTGCTTGGTGAGGGACTTGAACCCGTCGGGGAACTCGACGCTATCCATCACTTTGTATTCTCCCCAGCGGCGCTCCTCGAACATCGGCCGATGTTGCAGGCGGTCGGCGTAGGTCTTGATGTTCTCGCTCTTGCTTTTGTCCGAAACAAGGATTCCGTCGTTCGATGCCGAGATGACCAGATTCCGTGCGCCGATGCACATGATTGGCAGTTCGAGTTCGTTAATGACGTGCGTATTCTCGGATTCATTATCCATAACGACATTGCCGATGGTATGTTCCGATAGCTCATCTGTCAGCGTGTTCCACGTGCCGAGGTCTTTCCACTCCCCCGCAAAGGGCACGACGGCCACCGACCGTGCCTTCTCGGCGACCTCGTAGTCGAAGCTGATTTTCGGGAACTCCCCGTAACAGGAACGGATTTCAGCAAACGTGTCGGCATCCATGTACCGGGCGACTATATCCATCATGTATCCCAACCGGAAAGCGAACACCCCTCCGTTCCAGAAGGCACCCTCGGCAATGAATTTTTGGGCGGTGGCAGCATCCGGCTTCTCCGTGAAACGTGACACTCGAAATATATCTTTGTCCTGTACGTCAGTATCCGGAACCACATACCCGTATTTCGCCGACGGATAAGTCGGCTTTATCCCCATCAGCACAAGTTCCGCCGCACCGTTATCCACGGCATCCGCCATCTTTCTGATTGTCCCGAAATAGCCGGCCTCGGTATACGGGTCGCAGGGCATGACGACCACCACTTCATCCGTGTCGCATTTCTGCCCGTATGCCAGATACGAGCACGCAAGGGCGATGGCCGGGAACGTATCGCGGCGTTCAGGCTCCGTGACTACGGGGATATCCTCCCCGAGCTGGTTGATGATGACATCATGCTGCGACTGGCTTGTCGCGACGGTGATTGAATCTCGGATGCCGGACTCACGAAGTTGCCTCACCACGCGCTGCACCATCGACTCCTTCGAGCCGTCGGGCGCGGTCAGCAGCTTCAGAAATTGTTTGGAACGGGTATTGTTGGAAAGCGGCCACAGGCGTTTGCCTGAACCGCCGGATAGCAGTATGATTTGCATATATGATATTTTGTGGGGTTATCTTTCCGCCCGCATCGGGTTATTTAAGAAATCCTCGTAGGCAAGCCGTATGCCGTCCTCCAATTCTGTTCGGTAAGTCCAGCCCAGCGCGGTTGCTTTCGACACGTCAAGCAGTTTGCGAGGCGTACCGTTGGGCTTCGTAATGTCCCACTTGATATCACCCTCGTAGCCGATGACTTTGGCCACTAACTCCGTCAAAGCCTTTATCGTCAGTTCCTTTCCCGTTCCTGCATTCACCGTCTCGTTGCCGCTGTAGTTGTTCATCAGGAACACGCACAGGCTGGCGAGGTCGTCAACATAAAGAAACTCCCTTAAAGGTGAACCGTCGCCCCAACAGGTAACTTCTTCCAACCCTGCCTCTTTCGCCTCATGGAAACGGCGTATTAATGCCGGGAGCACATGCGAATGTTCCGGATGGTAGTTGTCATTAGGTCCGTACAGGTTGGTCGGCATCACACTTATATAATCCGTGCCGTACTGACGGTTCAGGAACTCGCAGTACTTCAGCCCGGAGATCTTCGCCAGGGCGTATGCCTCGTTGGTCTTTTCCAGTTCCGAGGTCAGCAGGCAGGATTCCGGCATCGGCTGCGGAGCCATGCGCGGATATATGCACGACGAGCCGAGAAACTCCAGTTTCCTGCAACCGTTCTTCCATGCCGCATGAATCACGTTCATCTCCAGTATCATATTGTCGTACATGAAGTCGGCCAACGCGGATTGGTTGGCAACGATACCGCCCACCTTGGCGGCGGCAAGGAACACATATTCCGGCTTCTCCTCCGCGAAGAACCGATCCACGGCTTCCTGTCGCGTCAAATCCAGTTCTTTGTGAGTACGGGTAATGATATTGGTATATCCCTGCCGTTGCAGTTCTCGGACGATGGCGGACCCCACCATTCCCCGGTGTCCCGCCACATATATCTTTGCATTCTTTTCCATCATTTCACGATTCCTTTCTCCAGATATTCGGCAAGGTTGGTACGCACGGTTTCCGATGCACGCTCCACGGCCACTTTCGCCATGTCCGCATCCGTCATGATTTTTACCAACTGCTCGAACGAGGTCTTCTGAGGATTCCAACCCAGTTCCCGACGGGCTTTCGACGGGTCGCCCCACAGGTTCACCACGTCGGTCGGACGGTAAAAATCGGGAGACACCTCCACAAGCACCTTACCGGTCGCCTTGTCGGTGCCTTTCTCGTTCTCGCCTTCGCCCCGCCACTCAAGTTCGATGCCCACGTTGTGGAAAGCGAGTGTGGCAAACTCACGCACAGAGTGCTGCTCACCGGTGGCAATGACAAAATCTTCCGGTTTGTCGTTCTGGAGGATTAGCCACATGCACTCCACATAGTCTTTGGCATACCCCCAGTCTCGGAGCGATGACAAGTTTCCTAAATACAATTTATCCTGCTTGCCCTGCGCTATACGAGCGGCAGCAAGGGTTATCTTGCGGGTGACAAACGTCTCGCCGCGACGTTCACTCTCATGATTGAACAGGATGCCGGAGCAGCAGAACATATTGTACGCCTCGCGGTATTCCCTTGTAATCCAGAATCCATACTGTTTCGCCACGGCGTATGGAGAGTAGGGATGAAAAGGAGTGTTCTCGTTCTGAGGCACTTCCTCCACCTTTCCGTACAGTTCCGAGGTCGATGCCTGGTAGATACGGCACGTTTCAGTCAGGTCGCACTGGCGCACGGCCTCTAAAATGCGGAGTACGCCGGTCGCATCCACGTCCGCCGTAAATTCCGGCGAGTCAAAAGATACTTGTACATGGCTTTGCGCAGCGAGATTATATATTTCCGTAGGTTTTACCTTCTTCACCACTTGCAAGATACTCATCGAGTCGCCAAGGTCGGCGTAATGCAGGTGGAAGTTCGGATGCCCCTCCAAGTGAGCAATGCGCTCACGGTAATCCACAGACGAGCGGCGGATGGTGCCGTGTACGTCATACCCTTTACCCAAAAGGAATTCGGCAAGGAACGAACCGTCCTGTCCGGTAACACCTGTAATCAATGCAATGTTTCTCATCAATTATAAAAAATAAGTTGGAGAATATTGGGATTATGCGATAACTCAGTACCCTCCAGTCTGTTTAACATTCAACTCAATTCAGTCGGATTCTATCAGTTTTGCATATTGCTGCCACCTGTATGGTTGCGGTTCCAGGCAGTGGTGATGACAGATACTGTCCCGTACTGTTTACCCGACACACTGCGGTTCAGCATTGAAGCTGTCAATGTGGTTACTTCCTGCTCTCCGCTGATTCTCATGGCCGTACCTACGGGCAAGGTCACATTGATGGGGTAGATGCCTGTGGCAGTGGTCACGCCTGCACCTGCAGCACGTGCCAGAATCTCTATTAGGTAGGCGGTGATTCTACTCGTGCCCGAAGTGGTAATGTCTGTACCTATATGATAAGTATAAGAGGATGAGGTGACAGACATGTCACTGCTGCCGTACAGGTTATCCCATGAGTCGGGATTGAAGGTCAATGCCTCGGACGATACAGACATGCTGATGGTGGCGTTGCAGAGCAATGAATAAGAAGTGAACTGGTCCACCGTGACCGTCACCTTTCCATTATCTACATTATACTCTGCGTCCACCCATTGGCCATTCACATACTTCTGTGCAGTAATCGTAGTTGCCAAATCCGGATCTACATCATATTCCAGCGTCATGTCCGCCTGTAAGGTAGCGGAAGCATCAGAGCAGCTTACCTTTGTACCGATAAGCAATGTGCTTGCAGTTGCTTTCGTGGCAATGGAGCGGACAGTTGCGTCAGCAGCTTCTTCCAATGAATACAGAGGGGTAACGATAATCTTGTTTCCGGCTACCACGGCACCTGCAGGTGCGGTCAGCGTCATTTCTATCTCGCCGCTTTCATTGTTCTTCAGCGTCTCAGACACTACACTGCCTTCGGCAGAGCCATCCGCATTGACGGCTATCTCCGTTTCTGCATTACTCAAAGATACGTTCCATACAGGGTTTACAGCGTTGCTTGCACTGCTTACCGTGACGGAAGTCTCTTTGGAGATCTTTCCACTTGCCTCCGCTTTCAGCGTGTAAGTGCCTGCCGCCACGTTTTCGAACACGAATATTCCGTCTGTGTTGGTCGTAACGGAAGTACTGTTCATGGAAACCGTAGCGGACAATCCTTCACCGTTAACACCCGTCACACGTCCGCTGATGCTGTGCGTCACGGCCACCGTCGGCGGGGTGACGTTGCTGTAATCAGGGTCGTCATCACTACAAGAGGTTGCACCGAATGTCAGTGCCATACCAAGGAGCGCGAACACTCCCAACTTTAAAAACTTTCTCATTTTCTTTGAATTAATTAAATTAAGTTATTGTTTCTATTCTCACTAAAACAGGTTCATTTGGAAGCATACGCCTCCCGAAAAGTATTTTCCGTCCTGCAACACCGCTTGCAGGAGCAGGTGCTTCCACAAGAGGCAGTCCGCTCCTATATTGATGTCATCACCGGTATATTCCGCTATGGCACGCAAGTTCTTGGCGAAGGAGGGTCTGTAAGTGATGCCTCCCACAACACCGTTCCATTTGGAGTTATACTCCCTTTTGAAATGCCTGTATGCCAAGTGTACCCCCAATTCATGCCTCTTTATATACAGATGTTTGGTAGCCGCCACATAATAGTTGCAGAAATACTGGCTGTTCCCGTCATCACCTCGTGCTATTTGTTCATCCGTCAGTTTATCTTTGTCCCCTGTGCCATAGAAATCATTCGCTCCTACAGCAACCGAAGGCCACCACTGGCCCTTTTTCTCCCGAACAGGGCTAAGTTTGAGTGAGAAATACCGATCCTTCTGATTGAACTTCGGTTTTTTACGTCCCTCTGCCAATGTCTTTTGCAAAGTGAACGTATAACTTGCTTCCATCCACCAAAAGGGGGTGATACTCAGATAATAATCCGTCGTGTTGTACTTTTCTCCTTTATAGGCAAATCCCTTGCCATCAGGCGTAAATTTCTTGTTCATGAAATACATGCCGATCCGCACATCCCCCTCCTTGTGCATTTCAGCGGACGGAACATGGATAAGCCCGGACATCCCGGTATAGAGCTGGGCACGAAGTATGGTTGCGCAGAGGCACAACAAACCGAGTAAAATATATCTTCTCATTTTGCGCCCCACTTTCTTTTCTCCACAAAGTCCGGTACCATCAGGTTTTGTCCCCAAGGTAGCAGGTCACGGTCAAACCAGCCGTCACGTTCGTTTTCTTCCGGATCGGTCTTGTACATTGCATTGGAATACGGGTCTGCCTCTATATTATAGGTAAGACGGAAATTGGATGCCGGACGGAAATTCATTCGATGCCGGTTGCGTTTGTAGGGCGGTAGCATTACAACGACCTTGAAACCTCCGTTCTCTTTCGCTTTGTTGCTGTATTCGGCATACACACCCACACTGACATGCTTGAAATGCCGGAATCCTTCTCCCACTACACCATAGTCGCCATAGACAAAACGGCCGCCTTTGGCACTCAGTTGGGTATTCCAACGATGCAGGTAAACCTCCGCTCCGGCCACCCCCGTGAAACGCCCCATTTTGCTGCAAGTCCACTTGTATGCCATCGAACAATGTCCTGTCAGTCCTGCCTGCACCGTGAAGGCCAACCAGTTGTTGGCTATGAGCATTCCTTTCAGGTCTATACCATACCGTTCCGAACCGAAAAGTCCGCCCGTTGCTTTCAGTTTCACGCTGTTTCCCACTGCCATTTGCTTGGAGAGCGTGGCCATATACAGCCTCACGTACTTGTAATAGTCGCCATAGTCATTGTAAACCGGAACATGAACCAAGGCAGCAGCTTCCCATCGGTGTCCCATGTTCCATTTGAAACCTGGTGTGAGGTTGACAAGCACGTCATACACCCTGTTGTTCCAATAGATGTCCCTATAATTGAAATCAACGCCCATGAAGACATCCACTGTCCCGGCTTTCTGCTGGCAAAACCCTGTAAGGGACAGCAAAAGGAACAGGGTGGACAAAAGTACCTTTTTCCTATTCCACATATCCTTCTTTCCTGTGTTTACGTATAATCTCTTCCACCAACAGCTTGGGCAATGTCAACAAAATCATGCTACACCGTTTTATTTGTTTCTTCGGTTCCTTGAATATCCTGTGCACAAATTCCAAATGGCACCTTATCATCCATTGCGGAGCGCGTTTGGTATCTGTGCCGCTATAGAATTTGAAAGCAGCCCCCACCGCAATCATCACCCCTCTTTTCAGGTGGGATTTCAGTAGGCTCATGAAGATTTCCTGCTTGGGAGCACCCAAGGCAATCCAGATAATTTCAGCCTCGTCCGCTTCTATTTCTTTGGCAATACCTTCATAGTCAAAGTCCTCCACGGCCTTATATGGCAATTCCAAAAATGTCATGTTTTCCACATCTGGATTTTCTTTTATGAGATTCTTTTTCAATCCCTGCAAGGTAGATTGCGATGTTCCCATGAAAATCATCCGGTATTTCCGGCTGCGGACAATATCCATGAAAATCTGGCTTCCGCAATATTGTTCATAATGCTCGCCATAAATCCAACGGATATACAATGGGACATAGCTGCTGTCGCAAATGGAGAACATACCTCCGTTCACCACTTTCAAATAGTCCGGGTTCCTATTTGCGACATCCAGAATTACACCGTCGGCGACACATATATAATCAGCCCCTTTCTCCTTTACCTGTAGGGCAATACATTTGCTTACGAGTTCTTTGTCGAACTCGTAACGTATATTAAAATATGTATTCATCTTTTTGTTTTAATGTCAGTGATACTGAAATAGTCTTGACTACACGTTAATGAACCATGGCTTTATCCCGGGTAACATCTCACGGATTAAAGAACCGGGCTTTTCAATTAATGAAGTGCCAAGCAGCACATTGTAAAAATCAATATACTTTTTGCTTTCGAGGTAATCCTTGCATTTAAGGATACAATTTATGTCTGTATCTGAATGTTGATTCAGACTGTTGCCATAAATCATGTCATTGTCAAATATAATGTTTGAATCAGATGTAAGTTCAGATTCGGAAATTGCGATTCCATTTACAAACCGAATTCTAAAAGGTACGTTCACAAATTTATTCAGGTTTTGAACATACATCTCAGGATATAGGTACATTGGCGCTGAATTAAGCATCATATCAGCCATATATGCCATAGCTCCTGTGATACCGTGTATATAGTTTGACACGGAATGATATCCGATTGATTTCAATTGTAAAGATAAATCTTTCCCCTTGTGAACAATGTCGGTATAGTACTTTCTGAAATCTATTGCTTCTGAAATAGTTGATAAAGGATAGAACTGCTCGTTTTGTATGATTCTTATTTCTTTTGGCCAACTCAAATATGCCATTCTAACGGTGTTGTCCCAAGAATTGAATGTTTCTAAAGGATTATTAAAGAGGGTTTGTAGAGTCTCATCGTTGCATAATGCCATATCATACCCCATTTCATCAAGATGAAAAAAACTTTCAAGCCTGTTTCTTGGAGCAAGGGCTCGGGATGTATTCGTTGTCGGATCTCCACACAATCCCCAGAATAGCATGTATGCGATAAATGGATAAACATGATATGGGTTTACCTTATTCCTGAAACAGAATCTATAGACATACGTAAACATGGAAGTATAGTTTGTATATCCAAGATAGTCAGACCTCCCAATCCCTTTACCTTCATTTCGTTTCTTTTTTCCCAAAAACATGAAGTTCTCAAATGATTTTTCACGAATAAAATCGGCAATCCTCTCTCCTTCATCCCCATATTTTAGGACTATTTCAGTTGACTGTATTATAAAAGCCAACGATTCCATAAACGAACGGACGGAATAGTCTGTATTATAGGAATCCAAATGAAAATTATCTTTCTCTTCATCCATTTGGATTTGTGCCAATGCCGTATAAATCAAATATCTGTCAAATGGTGGTAACTTATCTAAGTCACCTGATGACACGTTGTTGAATGCTGATATGTTGTAGAACGGGACATCATTCTCTGAGATGCCTTTATGCCTTAACAGTTCTGATTTCTTTTCAGGAGTCAAACCTAACCATCGGTTAAATGGCAAAGGCAGATACTTATAACGCTGGGATGAATGTTTCCATGAATCAATTGCAATGACAGAAAACGATAACGAGAAGATTCTTTGAAGCCAATGAGTCGTTAATAAAGGTGCAGTCAAGTAGTCGTGGAGGTGTCTTCCCTCATGAGTGTAGGTGGTGTTGAACACGGCCTGTTCCAATGTATTTTGAAAATTATCTGTTGATAAATCCAGATTAAAATTCGGACTTCTGCCATTCAAATAATTAAGAATGGCGAGCTTCTTCTCCTGTGTAGCACAAATAATAGTCGCTCCCGGAAAATTCAGATCAAATTCCCCCGTCTTTGACATCTTGTTCTATGCTTAATTCGGTTTCAATATCTTCCTTCAACTCAGGAATTATCGCATCAAGATTACCTGCGTTTATCACATACCTTTCATTTTCGGTGGTTACAGAAATCTCCGTCTTACAGTAATCGACAAAATCCCTGATAGCATCGGTCACAAATGGAGAGAACACACTAATCGCAATGGAAATCAACCAATTGTTCGCTTCCGACAGTTTAGCGTCATACGATGCTATGTCAACGGTTTCTTCGCTGATTATTTCATACTCTTCTTCCGTAGAGAGTCTGTCTGCCATGCATTGTTTCAATCTCTCAAGATTGGAATTGTTTAATTCTATACTGATTCGCATATTGAAAATGATTAGTTCATTATATATTTATTTCGTAAATGATTGTCATTGCGAGGGTAAACAATTAATTATAGATTTTGACAAACAACGGAGTAGATATGCTAAAACAAATGATATTATAAAAACCGTAATTACCGCCACCAATGTAGGCATATAATTTGCAAGAGAATAATGCCTTAAACAAAATGGATGATGTACCAAATAGATTTCAAACGAAATAGTTGAGATAAAAGCAACTGCTTTTGGAATACGCTTTTTGTTGAAAATTACAGGTGCGGCAGCAATCCAAAGCATAGAATTAATTGAAATTGCCCAAAAGACTAAAGGGGGATTTTCGTGTAGTCCATATTGAAATCCTACAATAGTTCCTAAGTTGCAGAGCAGCAATATTACAACTAAGAAGAGTCTCGGCACTCTCCTTATATACGGAAATACAATACTGCCTTTAAAGAATACAAGCGGAAACAGAGACAACACGACAGACGGATAGATAAAATATCTCGAATATGAACAGAGTAAAGAGCCACACACAAACCATACGATTGTATAGTATGACCAAAAAACTTTTGTCCGTTTGACAAAGCCAGGAATCAAAGACAATAACGTTATTATCAAATAGGCCCATACGATACAACTCATAAACCATAGATGTCCTAATTGTGGAAGCGGAGATTGATAAATACGAGTTGAAGGAATAAACCAATTTAAGAACAGATAATGCCCTACAACCTGTTTCAACGCCAAATGTCCCAAACCGCATAATCCTATGACAGTAAAAGCTACAGTCAAATAAGCATAATAAGTGGGACAAAGACGTTTTATTCTCGATTTTAAGAACCACCAAGGAGTAGCTAAGATTTTTCCTCTATGATGTTCTCCCAACAAGTAAGCTGACAGTAGAAGAAATACGCAAACATACGTTCCACCGAGGTAATATGCTAAAGACGTGCTTATTCCAAATCCTTGGCATATGTGGCACAGCACAATCATTATTGCAGAAAATGCACGCAACCAATCATAACTGTAATCACGACTATCCATTTTTTTGTCCTCTGATTATGGCTTTGTATATATTTATCATTTGAATGGCTTTGTTTTCCCAAGACAGTTCATGTTGTCTTTCCACACAAGCCTTTGACATCTCTGCCAAACGATTCCTGTCATGGTACAGCAAACGGATTTGACTGCTAAAATCAATGGCTGATTGTCTTGTTGAAGTCAGTGCGATTTTGATTCCTACACGCTCATTGACAGATGCCGACTGTCCGCAAGTGTCCAAACAAAGAACAGGGAGACAATTTGAAATGGCCTCAAGCACAACATGGGGTGTACCCTCCATAATACTTGTAAACAGCAGTAAGTCACTTTCACGCATTAGCTTTTGGACATCATCATTCTTAATTATTCCGTACCAACGACACATTGAATCTATTCCCATATTTTTAGCCAATTCTTTATAGTATGCGGTATCAGTCTCACTACCACTCCCGACAATATGTAATTCCACTTTTATGTCACTCAATCCGGCAATTGTCTTAATGGCAATACCCAATTGCTTGCGGAAGTCGAACTTACCTACCCATAGTATTTTAAGTGCCTCATTCTCTTTTGAGACATGCTCATAATAACCTTTGATTTTACACCCCGTTTCATTAATCAAAACAACATCTTTATGATAATATCGTTCGATTTTTTCC
>Ga0129308_1001563_pt1 | contig 23233 bp, 22 predicted proteins | sample L827metagenome_FD_94440 | JGI IMG/M metagenome (GOLD analysis project Ga0129308, IMG submission 94440) | Ring-tailed lemur group fecal microbial communities from Wisconsin, USA - L827 metagenome | ecosystem: Host-associated > Mammals > Digestive system > Large intestine > Fecal | place: USA... | reverse complement strand
TAAGTCCCTCCACAGCTTTTAGATGCGTGTATTTCCGTTTTTGCATAGCAATACCCCCTGTCTAGTTATTATCCTACACAGGGGGCCTTTTTGTCTATTGTCCAGTTTTACTGGTTCGGTGCAATGGTCACGCCTTTTGCATGATAAGGAATCACAGAAAAGCGCGCATATGTGGGTTACCTGTATAGAAGTGCGCCCTTGCTGTTGATCGACAAACGAAAATTTACCGTGTATATTGAATCCATCCAATGACAAACAGATGCAGCGGATAATATACATAAAACAGCCATTTCATCATGGCGTTTACTCTTTGATTTTTGCCTCTCTGCCCGTTATACATCATAATAACAGGAATTGCTAAAACAACCGCCATTTGTAATAATCCATATACTTTATCTATTGCAAAAAAATACACCGCAGAATATATCGCCACATAAAAAATCATCCACAGCATTTGTGTTTTGAATTTTCCCCTGTTTGTTCCAAACGCTAAAACACATAAACTTGCGACACAGCTCCAGTCACTGGGAAAACTAATCAGGCAGATAAGGATTACAAGAATTATTTTCACCGCGTTTTTCTTTATTTTCTGGCTGTTTACTACTCGCAGTAAGACCAGTCCCCATGCAAGAGACCACATAACGCTTGTTTGATTCAGCACACTTCCATAGTAACAGGGAATAAATGACTTCCAGTCTACAAAACTCATGGAAGCAAACACATATGCAAAATGAGATATCACAGCAAATAAAAACAAGCGCTCTGTATATCTATTCACATTTCGCGTATAATGGTAGCCTTCCGCTATAAAGTAACACATGACAGGGCAGGTAATCCTGCCTATGATATGCATGAAAAGAGGAACGAACGCTCTCGGATACCCAGGAAACAGCATCCATGCAATATGGTCTATCGTCATCGCTGTAATGGCAATGAGCTTTATCATATTTGCATCTGTTTTCTTATATTTTTCCATGCATTTCTCCTCCGGAAAATCTGATTCACCGACCGGTTTGCTCCATTTTATTACATAGCAGAAGAAAAGACAAGAGCAGCCGCAGCTTTGCTGCGGCTGCAAACTGTCTTGTGGACACCGTCCTTTTTGCAGCAGGTCCTTTTTCGTCTATTGCTCCGCCGGCGGAATCCCCGGCAGCGCCGGCACGTCCGCCTCCGCGGGCCGCGCCGTAACCACCGCCACGCAGCGGTTGATCGGTGTGCCCAGCTCATAGAACTTCTCCTCATAGCCCGTCATAATCCCGCAGGGACCGTTTGCATGGAGGTCCCGGGTCACCTCCTGCAGGGCATAGCCGCTGGCGGCGAACTCCTCCAGGGAGAACTCAAACAGCCCCCCGTTGTCCGTCTTAAAGTCGATCTGGCCGTTCTCCCGCAAGATCCAGGCATAGCGCTTCAAAAACGTGTGGTAGGTCAGGCGGCGCTTGGCGTTCTTTTTCCGCGGCCAGGGATCACAGAAGTTCAGGTACATCCGGTCCACCTCGCCGTAGCCGAAAATCTCACACAGCTCCGCCGCATCCTCGGAGATGAAGAACACGTTCTTCACGTTCTCCCGGATCGCCAGCTCCATGGCCACCACGAGGGCGTCCGGCACCTTCTCGATGGCGATCAGCAGGATATCCGGCCGGGCCTTTGCCAGCTCCACCGTAAACTTCCCCTTGCCGCAGCCGACCTCCACATGCAGCTCCTTGGCCTCCGGCGCAAGGCTGCGCCATTTCCCCTGCATGGTTTTTGGCTCGCGGACCCAGACGGCGCCGCAGCGCTCCATCCGGGGATGCAGATTTGGTTTCTTTCTCATTCTCATGGCGGTTTCCTCTTTTATATGATTTGCCGTTATTATAGCAAACAAGCCGTCTTCCGTAAAGAAATCTTTGATTGACAAACGGAGAAAAATCACAAATAATAGCTTCAGGAGTTGACCGCTATGCATATCACCTTTCTGGGCCACTGCGGCTTCGCCGTGGACACCGGCCCGCACATCCTGCTTTTTGACTACTGCCCCCGCCGGCTGAAGGCCCAGGCGGAGGCGCTTCTGCCCGGTCTGCTGGCCGGCCGTGCGCCTCTGGTCTTCGTCTCTCACCGGCACCGTGACCACTACTGCGAGGACATCTATGGCCTTCCCGCGGCCCGCTATTTCGTCGGTGCGGGTACGCCCATTCAGAAAAACGCCGTCGCCCTCCAGGGCGGCGAAGTTCTCTCCTTCCCGGACTTTCAGGTGCAGACCTTTCCCTCCACCGATGAGGGCGTGGCCTTTCTCGTGCGCATCGACGGCTCCACCATCTACCACGCCGGGGATCTCAACTGGTGGTACTGGCCGGACGAGCCGGACCCCTGGAATCCGGACATGGAGCGCTCGTTCTGCCGGCAGGCCGATCAAATCACCCAGCTTCCCATCGACGTGGCCTTCCTGGATGCGGACCCGCGCCAGCGGGAGGGCTGGCTCTACGGCTTCGACTATCTGATGCGGCAGGGGGCCATCCGCCATGCCGTGCCCATGCACTTCTGGAACCAGAAATCCGCCCCGCGAAAGGTCCGCGAGGCGCCATGCGCTTCGCCCTACCGGGAGCGGATCGTGGCAGACCTCTGCGCCTGCGGCGACCATACGGAAATCGAATAAGGCGGTTTTCCCCGGCGTCCAATGGCGCCCGGAACTTTTCTGCGGCTCTGGTCTTTTATTGCCGCATGACAGGCACAGGGGCCGGAATCCATGCGATTCCGGCCCCTGTAAAATTTACTTATGAAAGAAGGCCACCGCAATCGCGCCCGGGCCGACATGAGTGCCGATGGTGCAGCCGATGGTACAGCGCTCCAGCCGCTCGATCTTCCCCTCCCAGAGCGAACGCTCGTCCTCGATGTACTGATTGAGCACTCTGTCCTCCAGGCCGGAGTAGCCTGCCAGGACAGGCCGGGTAAAATCCACGCCGCCCTTTTCCGCAATCAGCTTTGTGAGCATCCGGTTGCCCTGTTTGGAGCCGCGGGCCTTGCCCTTTGCCACGATCACACCGTCTTCCAGCGCCAGCACCGGCTTGATGGACAGCAGTCCGCCGACCGCTGCCGCCGTCCTGGAGATTCGTCCGCCCTTTTGCAGATACTCCAGCGTATCCACGACGCCAAACAGGCAGATATCCTCTTTTTCCGCCTCCAGCAGCGCCGCGATCTCTGCGGCGGAACGGCCCTCGTCCCGCAGTGTCACAGCCCGCAGGGCCAGAACTTGCTCTCCCACCGTGGCGTTCCTGCTGTCCACGACAAAAATCGTGCCCTCCATGCCCGCCGCCGCGACCTGGGCGCTTTGGCAGGTGCCAGACAGCCTGCTGGACAGCGTGATCACAACGGCCGTATCGCCGTCCTTCCGAACCTGCCGGAAGACCTCCGCAAAGTCATAGGGCGGGATCTGACTGGTCTTCGGAATTTCTCCGGTCTCCGCCAGCTTTTCGTAGAACTCCCGGCGGGTGATGGTCTCGCCCTCGATATATTCCCCGTCGGAAAAGACGGTCTTCAGCGGCACCACGCGCAGGCCATGCCGCCGGACGGCCTCCTCTTCGAAGTCCGCCGCCGAGTCTACAATGATCTGAACGCTCATATGCTTTTTATGCGCCTTCCGTCTCTTCCGGCAGCTCTGCAGTCGCTGACAGCTTGTGATCCGAGATGCGGAGCTTGAGACCGTTGGACATATCGTTGAAGAGCTTCAGGAATTTGCTGTATTTTCCCATGCTGAGCATGACCACGTCCCGACCGTCCCGGCGCGTGATAATAACCGTTTCATTTCTCTGCGATACCTCGTCGCAGATATCCTTCAGATGCTGCCTGGCATCGGAATAAGCCACCGTCTTCACAGCGCATTACCTCCGTTTCTTTTTATTGTACAATTCATTGTACAATATATTGTCCGAAATTGCAATCTCTATTTCTGCTGTCAGAAAAATAAGGGAAAGGCAGAGCAAACCGCCGCGGCCTGCCCTGCCCCTGCGATACAAATAGCATCAGCCCTTCGCATGCTTTTCAAAATACGCCTTCAAAATTGCCAGGCTTTCCTCCCGCAGAACGCCCTCTGTAACGTTTGGCTGCCAGAACGAATTGTCGAACACCATTCTGGAGCAATTGCATCCTTTATTGCCGAGAATGCGCTCAAGATCGGTATTGCTTGCGCCATACACCAGCCGCCCCAATTTGACCCACACCATCGCGCCGCTGCACATAAAGCACGGTTCACAACTGGAATACAGCGTATATTCCCGCAAATCGGTGATGGCGGTTTGCGCACAGAATTCCCGGATTAAGCCCGCCTCGCCGTGGAAAGTGGGATCGTGTCTGGTGTAAATCCGGTTCTCGCTGCTGAATACGATTTCTCTGTCCTTTACCAGCACCGCGCCGAACGGCTCATTTCCGTGTTCCACAGCGAGCTTGGAGAGGCGAATCGCCTCGCGCATAAACGCTTCGTCCTCCGGCGCGACGCCGTCCGTCAAAGCGGATTCCACATCCGCCGTCGTGACCAGGGCCTCTCTCTGCAAATATTGAATTGCCCGCAGCGCCGCTTCCTGCGCCTCTTCGCTCGAACCTGCCACCGCATCCGTGACGACACGGACGTGGTAGTCGTTCTGGTGGGCGTCTACCGCCGTATAGTGGATGCAGACATCCGTCAGCCCGCCGATCAGATACAGCGTGTCGACGTCCAGCCCTTTCAGCAGGATTTCGAGGTCCGTGGCAAAGAACGCACTGTAGCGGCGTTTTGCGATCCGATACTCGCCCTCAATGGGATAGGTCAGCCTGGCGTAGTCATTTTCCGGACGATTTTCGACGCAGTGGATGCCCTCGGAGCCGTCCAGTTCCCGGCCGAAGTCCACCATGTCCGGACGGTGGCACTCTTTGATCTGGATGACAGGCAGCTTCTTTGCCCGGAACACATCCAATACGCGCTTGCCGTTGCGGATGACGTTCCATCTGGGGTCCTCCAGATTGCTTTCGTTCATTTCCACGAAATCCTCCTGCTGGATGTCAATGACCAGCAGGGCGCAGTTTTTCTCTAATTTCATAATCGAATCCTCCATGATGAAATGATTTTATCTGAAAATCACGGAGGTATCTAATCGCGGTCCATGTTCTTTCCGAGCGCTTCCTTCATTTCAGCACGTTCCTTCCACACTTATCGCCGCAATCCCGATTGGCCGGCCAGCGCAGGATAAGCGAACACCCGCCGAAAAGCAATTTTTCGGCAGGTGTCGGCTTTTGTGCGGCATGCTCCAAACGGCGGGCTGTTTCCCGGTTCAGCATCCCTTTTTGTCTGCGATCAGAGGCTTGAGCTTCTGATACAGCTCGCCGCCGCGGGTATTCCCAAACTTCCGCACCAGGGCGTTGTTGAGGCCCTGCTTGGTCTTGTACTTCTCGATGAAGCCCTCGACCAGGGCCGCCTCCTCCGGAACCGGCAGAATCTCCGTCAGGGCCGGAGGCACCGGCTTCTCCGGCGCGGCCGGCTTTGCCGCCTTCGCCGCCGGACGCCGTCTGTTCCGGTTCGGTCTTTCCTGCTCCGGCTTCTCCGCCGGTGCGGCGCCCTCCGGCGCCGGCTGTGCCTCGGGCGCCGGCTCCCCTGCCGGGGCCGCCGTCTGCTCTGGTTTCTCGGCCGGAACCGCCGTCTCCGGGACCGGGGCAGGCTGCGCCGGCTCCGTGCGGGCAGGCTCAGGCCGGGACTGCTCCGCCTTCGGGGCCTCGGGCCGGCCCAGAGAGATCTCCGAGACTACGCGGACCTTGATTTTCTGCTTGCCCCAAAAGTTGGCGACATGGTTGTAGCCGCGGTCGTTGCTGACAATGCAGTACTGCTGCTCCCGATCCAGGGCGATCAGGTACCCCAGATAGGTGCCGAGCTGGAAGTCCAGCGCATTGCTGCCGCCCACGTCGACCTTCCGAATGTCGATGGCGGCCTTGGACTCGTTCAGCCGCCGGTGCAGGCCAAAGGTCAGCCGGTCCGCATTTTCGCTGTAGAAAATGATGACCGTGTCCTCGGCAGACAGGCGGGAGATGCCCTTGAGTCCGTCCGTGTTGACGTTTTCATAGTCAATTAGATATACTGCCAAACATAAAATCCTTTCTTCAGTGTCCTTTGTGCTTCTCCCTCTTTTTCTCCTGCCGCTGCTGAAACCGGCGTTCCGCCTCCGCTTCTCTCCGATCTCTGGCATCGGCCTTCCGCTCCTGCCTGCCTGTCTCATGCTGGAGCTTCAGCGCCTGCTGCGCCCTGGTCCCGACCGGGGACTTTTCCGTCTGCCGGACAATCTCCCGCCGCATCCGTTTGGGGTTGATCCGCCGGTTCTCCGGCAATTCTCCCCGCACCGGCGGACTGAACCGCAGATGCCGGAATTCCCGCTGAAAATAGTCCTCGATCTCCCCATCCCGCGGCTCCGCGCCGAAGGTGATCTTGCAGACCTCGTACCAGCCGCTCCACTGACGCTCACAGAGCCCGATCCAAAATGGCTCCTCGAAAAAGATGGTCAGCCTTGTTATGCCCATTTCCATGGGGCATCCTCCTTTTTTGTTCACTATGCAGGCGCGGACGACCAAGGAGGCAGGTTACTGACGGCCACAAGCCGCTCCCGGACTACCAACCGGGATGTGTTTTTCGATCTGCATGAACTGAATTGCCTTTGCAATTCATATTTTTATTGTACCACACTTTCCGCCTTTCGTCTACTCCGAGAGCCGGCTTTCCCCGGTGGCATAGTCGATGATGACGCCCGGCTGCACATTGTAGACAAACACATGGAAACAGACGCCTTCGCCGCCGTCCTCCACGGACAGGGCCTCCATCTCCACGCCGGAGGCCACCAGATTGTCGCCGTCGAAGACCGGCGTCACCCGATAGAGCACATGGTTGCCGGTCTCCTTCACATAGTCGGCCACCAGATTCTCGAAGGGGAGCATGCCGTCGACGTTCATATAGCGGGTCCCGGTGATCAGATTCTTCCAGTTGGCGTTCTCGCCGCTGAGCTGGTAGCCAATCAGATGGCAGCGGTTATAGAGCGAGCCGCCGTCCACACAGTCGTACTGGGCCTGGACCCAGCCGGTCGGCTTGACCCGGCTGATGGAGCCCCGCTCCTCCGTGGGCATCAGGTCCTGCCCGATGTTGGCATAGGCCACGCCGCAGCGTCCCAGCGCATCCAGCTCGCTGTAGGTCTCGAAGGACGTCTCCGTAAGCTCCGCGTCCGAAAATTCCGGCTCGTTGTCCCATAGCTCCACATAGGGCGCGCCCTCATAGTCGGGAATCGTGTCCAGGGTCATCGCGGCAGACTGCGGAGCCCGCGGCGGCTGCGTCCCATCGCCGGCGAAAAAATAGCCGCCCACGACGACAAGCAGCGCCAGCAATACGGCGGCAATGGGCGGCGCCTTCTGTTTCCGTTTTCTATGTCTTGCCATGGTCCTTCCTCCAAATCTCCTTTGTAATGCGCCTGTGAGAGCTGCCCCGGAATTCCTCTGCGGAGACCAGACGCATGCCCAGCTCTTCCGGCAGGAATCCAAGGGACCTGTCGGCTGGATAGACGCGGTTCCAGCGGTACAGAATCAGCCGGTCCCAGGTCACGCCGTCCAGCGGCACGTTCTCCACAAAGCAGGCATCGTCCGGACCGGCTTTGGACAGGAACGCCTCGTCCACCAGAATCTTTTCGCTGTTCTCCGGAAACAGCGCGGCAGAATAGGCGTTCATCCAGACACGGCCGCAGGTGCGGAGCATATCCGCGCAGAGATTCCGGTCGCGGCTCTGCCGGCGTCCATGAAACAGCATGCCGCCGCGGTCGTCCACACAGACAATGACAGTCATATACGCTTCCCTCCGCGTGCCGCCGTCCCAAAATCTTTCAAAGGCTGCACAAAGCATTCATCTTTTCAGGTTTTTCATGGACAGCCGGCGATTTTTCCTATATAATAACAGAAAACAGAAGAAATGGGAAGACGGAAGAAAAGGAGTGATTTCCGATGAAGCAAAATGATTCGAAAAACCAAAATACACCCCGCAGGAGTCCCGGCACCGTTCTCGCCATGCGCGGATTGGCGGCCCTGGTGGTGCTGTATATGCTATGGCAGACCGTCTCGGCCTATCTGGCCGGCGGCGAGGACGCCCCGTCCGTGGGAATGCTGGTGCTTTCCATCGTCGTGCTGGGCGGCGGCGCGCTGTTTATCGGCTTTCTGGGCTATCGGGAATGGAAGCAGGCCACCGCGGCCGAAGTCCCGGCAGAGGAGACGCCCGATTCCTCCGGCGAATCGGAGCCGCCTGCTTCTCCCGGCGGCGCTGCGCCGGACTGATCTCCCATAAGACCGCCCCAACCGGGACGGCCTTTCCCATACAAGCCCGTGACCGCCTCAGAAGGGAGGAATGTTTTGACTTCAAAGAATTTATGGCGCACTATGAAAGAAAAGCTGGCGGAATCGCTGGCGTCCGTTTTGCCGGTCGTCGGGATCGTGCTGCTCCTCTGCTTCACCATCGCGCCGGTCTCGTCCAGCATTCTGCTGTGTTTTTTGCTGGGCGCGGCCATGATCGTCGTGGGAATCCTGTTCTTCACGCTCGGCGCCGAGGCAAGCATGACGCCCATGGGCGAACGGGTCGGCGCAGCCGTCACCCGCCGCAGGAGCCTGCCGCTGATGATCGTGCTGGGCTTCATCCTCGGCTTTATCATCACGGTCTCTGAGCCGGATCTGCAGGTATTGGCCCAGCAGGTGCCGTCCATTCCAAACTCCACGCTGATCCTCTCCGTGGCAGTCGGCGTAGGAATCTTTCTGGTGCTGGCCCTGCTCCGCATGCTGCTGCGCGTGCCGCTGCCGCCGCTGCTGCTGACATGTTACCTCGTGATCTTCTGCCTCGCAGCGCTGGTTCCTTCCAGCTTTCTGACCGTGGCCTTCGACTCCGGCGGCGTGACCACCGGCCCCATGACGGTCCCGTTTATCATGGCCCTCGGCGTCGGCATTTCCTCCATCCGAAACGACCGCCATGCCGCGGACGACAGCTTCGGTCTTGTCGCCCTCTGCTCCATCGGCCCGATTCTGTCGGTTCTCATCCTCGGCATGGTCTTTCATCCCGGCGACGGCGCTTATACCGCGCCGCTCCTGCCGGAGCTTCAGGACTCCACGGAGCTGTGGAGCCTGTTCTCTGCGGCCATTCCAACCTACCTCGAAGAAATCGCCGTCTCTTTGCTGCCGATTCTCGTATTTTTCGGCATCCTGCAGGTCACAATGCTGAAGCTGACCGGGCGGAGCCTGAAAAAAATCGGCATCGGCCTGCTCTATACCTACGTCGGTCTGGTGCTCTTCCTGACCGGGGCCAACGTGGGCTTTATGCCCGCCGGCAATTATCTCGGGCAGGTCATGGCCGCTCTGGACTGCGGTTGGATAATCGTTCCTGTCGGCATGGTCATCGGCTATTTTATCGTCAAGGCAGAGCCCGCCGTCTATGTGCTGAACAAGCAGGTCGAGGAGGTCACGGACGGCGCCATCTCCGCCAGAGCCATGGGCGCCAGCCTCTCCATTGGCGTTGCCCTGTCCGTCGGTCTCTCCATGGTGCGCGTCCTGACCGGCATCTCCATCCTCTGGTTTCTGGTCCCCGGCTATGCCATCGCCCTGGGTCTGTCCTTTTTCGTTCCGAAAATTTTCACCGCCATTGCGTTCGACTCCGGCGGCGTTGCCTCCGGTCCGATGACGGCCGCCTTTTTGCTGCCCTTTGCCCAGGGCGCCTGCATTGCCGTTGGCGGCGACCTCGTGACCGACGCCTTTGGCATCGTCGCCATGGTGGCCATGACGCCGCTGATTACCATTCAGCTACTCGGCGTCGCCTACCGGCTGCAAAAGAGGCAGAAGCCTGGCATGCCCGCCGCGCCGGAGGATGCGCAGCGCTTTGCCCTGCTGGCCGACGATGCGATTATTGAGCTTTGACCGCACCGGAGAAAGGAGCCGATATGAGCGAACTTTATTTTATGGTCACCATCACCGACCGGAATATGTCCAGAACCTACCTGTCCCTCTACGCCCAGCATGGCGTATCTGTAACCTACCGCACCGTCGGGCACGGCACCGCCGCAAATGAAATTTTGGACTACTTCGGCCTGGAGCGGGCGGAAAAAACCGTTATTTTTTCCATCGTCACGGGCCAGACCTGGCGAACGATCAAAAAGGCGCTGCAAAGCCAGCTAAAGATCGACATTCCGGGCACCGGCATCGCCTTTCTTGTGCCGCTCAGCAGCATCGGCGGAAAGAAGCCGCTGCAATACCTGACAGAGCACCAACACTTTGAAATTGGGGAGGAAAGCGTCTTGAAGGATACCAAATACGAGCTGCTGGTGGTCATCGCCAACCAGGGCTACAGCAATCTCATCATGGACGCCGCCCGGGAGGCTGACGCCGGCGGCGGCACGGTCATTCATGCGCAGGGCACCGGCGCACAGCGGGCCGAGGTCTTTCTCGGCGTCTCCCTGGTCAACGAAAAGGAAATCGTGTTCATCGTCGTGAAGCGTGAGAACAAGAACCGCGTCATGCGCGCCATTATGGACAAGGCCGGCCTTGAAAGCAAGGCCCGCTCCATCCTCTTTTCCCTGCCAGTCACCAGCACCGCAGGCATGCGGCTGCTGGAGGAGGAGCCGGAGGAGAACGCATCCGAACAGGCAAACTGACCATTCCGAAAAAAGTGAGAAACTCCCGGACGGGCCGTGTTGGCCTGTCCGGGAGTTGCCGTTTTCTCATTTTTTGTCTGCATGCGGAGAATTTTGCCCTGTCTCGCGCCTGTAGATTTCCCGCAGCTCCGGGAAGATTCGCAGGGCGTTTCGATAGAGAATATTTTCCTTGTCCGCATCTGAGATATTCGCGAAGTCGATTCTGGCCCGCTGGCTGGGGCTGAAATAAAAGGAGGAATCCGTTCCAAACAAAATGCGCTCTGAGCCCAGACGGTTTATCGCATACTCGATGAGATTGGCCATCATCGAGCTGGCGCTGGAGGTGTCCGTAAAGAGATTGTTCCGCGTGTTCTGCTCGATGGCGCGCATCTGATGCTCATAGCTCCCGTCATATCCGCATCCCAGATGGGAGACGATTGTTTTGACGGTCGGATACCGGTTTGCAAAGGTGCAGAAATCCTCCGGCATGCTGTTCTCTTCTCCGCTGTGCGTGATAATCACCGCATGGTGCTCCGCCGCAAACGAATAGATGGCGTCGCCGTACTGCAAAATGGGATACTGGTGTTCCTCCGGGTGGACCTTAATTCCAAGCACCTTGGGATGCTTCAGCATCTGCGCTGCCTGGTCAAAGGTTTCCGGCGTTTTGGGATTGACCACTGCCCATGCGTAGACGCCCTTGAGCTGGTCCAGGACCTCCATCATCTTCTCATTTCCGCGGAGGGCGTCGCCTCTTCCCCGCGGGATCATACCATAGCTGTGGGAATTGATGGAGACGGCGATGTTTGCCTGGCTCATGGTTCGGAGCAGGGAGGGAATGTCGCCGGTTTCAAAGCTCGCGGCATAATATTCCCCCGCAGCGCAATGGTAAGCGCCAAAATGGCTGTGAAAATCAATCGCGGGAACGCTTCTGATATCGGCCATTTGATCCTCCTGCCTCAGCGGGCGACCGGCGCATAGACCGTGCAGCTGCTGTTCAGCACGATGTCGTATCCATAGTGCACATTCTTCAGATTCCGGTCATATACGATCTGGCCCTGCTTGCAGGAGGCCCATTTGATATGGCCGTTTTCCACGCCCAGCAGATACTGCGCCACCGTGTTCACCCGGACCAGCGCGCCGATTTCTCCAAATGCGACGGGGTCTGCCCCGATGTCCTCCCACGACGCATCCTCGGAAAATTTTGTGCCGCTGACCAGATATTCCTCCACGGTTCCGCGCACCGTCTTCGCGACATTCAGCGCCATAGAGACGGTCCCGACTTCCCTTCCCTTCTGAATCGGGAGGTACGGCAGCGTCACCTCTACGGCCCGGTTGTTTTTCACCGCCTCCAGAGAGAACGGCAGCCGGACCTGCGCGGCGTCTACAGGTACGCTCGGATTCTCCCAGACGAGATGGCGGTAGTGGTGGTCCACCTGGAATTCCGCGTCCCTGCGCAGCGTGCGGAACAGGGATTCCGAAACGCCCTCCTCCCTGGTTGCGCAGCTCAGGCAGCCGTAGTCCAGCCGTTCAAAGGTCTCCGGCGCCGCGCCGAAGTCCGGCGTCAGCCTGGCAATCAGCTCCCGGATAAAGGCCCGGTTGTCAAAGCCCGGGAAGCCGTAGAGGCCGTTGGAGACCAGGCCGGCGTCACCGATCACGGCAGCGGTGCCTTTGCCCACCTTCTTCAGAAATCCATAGATTTCGCCGTTCCAAGACAGAAGCTCCTGGGCGTCCTCCGGCAGCGCGCCGTCCACGCGGCCGCCCTGTCCGTATCCGACGGTCCATCTGCCGCTCTTCGCCGGCAGAATATGGTCCGCATCGGACATATAATCCGGGTCCCAGGTGACGCCGAGCTTGCGGAAATAGGGGCTGACCCGCTCATAGTCGAAGTTTTCCTCCCAGAAGTCGCTCTTTTGCAGGAACGAATTCACCAGCATCAGAATGCTGCCGCCGCGGCGCAGGAAATTCATCATGGCGTCCACGTCATAGTGGTCGAGACGGTAGGCCGCCGCGCCCTGGTACATCGGGTAGTCCGGGTTCGGCACGATCAGGATGTCCGCACCGCAGAGGGACATCTCCGAGAACGGCTCGTTGGAATAGGAGACGTCATAGTTTTCGATCAGGTCGCTGAAGAGCATGGAAATTCCGTTGGGGTGGTAGACGTCGTAGGGGGAATAGCGCCCGACATTGACGGTATAGCCGCCGACGGAGATGTTTCTGGACAGGCGATGGCCGGGCATTTGGTGGAAAAAGCTGTCGATCACAATTTTCGTCATGAGGGAAACCTCCAATTTATTCGTCACAAGGTTTTGAGATGGGATTTGCCAGATGGCAGGCGGCAAAGTGGTCGCCGCCCGCTATGGGGCTCTTGAGCTGCGGCGCCTCGCGCTTGCAGATGTCCATGCATTTGGGGCACCGGGGATGGAACGGACAGCCCGCCGGCGGATTCACGGGCGACGGGACGTCACCGGTCAGGAGGATACGGTTTTTCCGCGCATTGGGAATCGGGATCGGAACCGCGGAGAGCAGGGCCTCCGTGTAGGGGTGCAGGCAGTGGTTGTAGACGTCGTCCGACCGTCCCAGCTCCACGACCTTCCCCAGATACATCACGGCAATCCGGTCGCTCATGTATTGAACGACGCTCAAATCGTGGGCGATGAACACGTAGGTCAGGCCCATGGCCGTCTGGAGCTCCTTCATCAGGTTCAGAATCTGCGCCTGAATCGACACATCCAGCGCCGAGACCGGCTCGTCGCAGACGAGCAGCTCCGGCTGCAGGGAAAGCGCTTTGGCGATGCAGATGCGCTGCCGCTGGCCGCCGGAAAACTCATGCGGAAAGCGGTACATGTAGTCCGGCTGCAGATTGACCCGGCGAAGCATCTCCGCTATGATTTCCTTTCTCTGCGCCTTGTCGCCAAAGCCATGAATCCGGAGCGGCTCGTCAAAGATCGAGAGAATATTTTTCATGGGATTCAGCGCCGCATAGGGGTCCTGGAACACGATCTGGATGCTGCGGCGCGTCCGGAAGCTCTCCTCCTTGTCCAGCGTGAGCAGGTCGCGCTCCTGTCCGTCCAGGGTGTACAGGATCTTCCCGTCCGTGGGCTTGTGGAGCCGGACGATGCACTTGCCGAGCGTGGTCTTTCCGCAGCCGGATTCTCCGACAATGCCCAGCGTCTCGCCCCGGTGGACCTGGAAGGAGACGTCGTCGACGGCCTTGACATGGCCGGTCACCTTTTTGAAAACGCCCTCCATCACAGGGTAATATTTTTTTATATTCCGGATGTCCAGAATCACCTGATTACTTTGCTGCATCGTCTTCACCCCCAGCATAAAGCCAGCACCGCACGCGGTGCCCATCCGGCAGCTCCCGGTCCGGCGGCGGCGCCGTGCGGCATTTTTCGCAGCAATGGTCGCAGCGCGGCTCAAATTCACAGCCGGCAAATACCTCCGAGGCGTCCGGCGTGGAGCCGCGGATGGAGCCCAGTTTGTTGTCCTTTCCGATTCCCAGAACCGGAACCGCCTTCAGCAGTCCCTGGGTATAGGGATGCATGGGGGATGAAAAGATCTGGTCGATGGAACCGTATTCCACGATGTGGCCCATATACATGACCGCAACGTCGTCGCAGGACTCCGCGACAATTCCCATATTGTGGGTAATCAGAATGATCGAGGTGCCGTATTCCTCCTGCAGCCGCTTCATCAGGGCCAGAATTTGCGCCTGAATGGTGACGTCAAGGGCCGTCGTCGGCTCGTCCGCAATCAGAATGTTGGGATTGCAGATCATCGCCATGGCGATCATGACGCGCTGCTTCATGCCGCCGGAGAACTGGTAGGGATATTCGTCGTACCGCTTCTCCGGGATCGGAATGTCCAGGTCGCTGAGCATTTTGATGATCCGCGTCCGCGCTTCCTTCTCAGAAATCTTCTCATGCTGCCGCAGGTTCTCCGCGATCTGGGACCCGATGCTGTAGACCGGGTCCAGAGAGGACATCGGGTCCTGAAAAATCATGGCGATGTCCTTTCCGCGGACGGCGCGCATCTGCTTGCTGCTCCGCTTGTAGCCGCTCAGGACCCGTTCCTGCCCGTCGGGGCCGGTGTAGCGGACGGTTCCCTCCGCGATAAAGCCGTTTTTGGGCAATAGCTGCATAATCGAGTGGGCCGTGACGCTCTTCCCGCAGCCGGACTCACCGACGATACCAAGCGTCGTGCCCTTCCGAAGCTGGAAGCTGACGCCGTTGACGGCGCGGACCAGCTTCCGTCCGACCTTGAATTGGGTTTTCAGGTTTTCTACCTGCAATACAATATCCTGTTGCATCCTGCCCTCCCTTACTGTGTCGTATCAAACACGTCACGCAGGCCGTCGCCGAGGAAATTCACGCCCAATACGAACAAAGCGATGGCGACTCCGGGCGCAAGCCACAGCGCCGGATGGTTCTGCATGATATCCAGACTTTTTGCCGCGTTGATAATATTTCCCCAGGTGGGAACCTCCGGCGGTACGCCAAGGCCGATGAAGCTCAGGCCGGACTCGGACAGCACATAGCCCGCCGTGGACAGCGTGATCGACACGACCACGGGGCCGACGGTGTTGGGCAGCAGATGCCGGAACATAATCGAGGAGCTGCCAATGCCGCAGGCCACGCAGCTCTCCACAAAGGCCTCCTCCCGCAGGGAGATGATGCGGCTCCGCACAATCCGGTGCGTTCCCATCCAGCCGGTGATCGAGAAGATCAGCACCATGTTCAGCGTGCTCCTCCCGGCAAAGCCCACAATAATCAGAATCAGAATGGTCTGGGGAAACGTGGAGAAAATCTCCGAGATGTAGAGCAGGACTGCATCGACTTTTCCGCCAAAGTAGCCGGAGATACATCCGGCAATGACGCCGAGGGCCGCTGCGCTGAGGGAACTGACCAGCCCGATCGTGATGGAGAGGCGGCCGCCGTAGAGGATCCGCGCCCAGAGATCCCGGCCGGCATTGTCCGTGCCGAGGAGATGCTCGGCGCTGGGCGGCTGCAAACGCTGCGTTGGGTCGATAAACGCCGGGTCGTACGGCGTGAGCAGCGGGGCAAATATGGACAGGAGCACCAGCGCCAGAACGATCACGCCGCCGAGAATTGCGAGCCGGTTGGAGAACAGCTTCTGGAGGTTCCGCCTGGCCAGGCTGGAGCGATGGGTTTTCTGTCTCATAGCGTCACTCCTTTCCAAACCGGATGCGCGGATCCAGCAGGGCCGAAATCAAGTCGATCAAAAGGCTGGCGAGCAGGATCGCCATTGCAATCATCATCGTGGTAATCATCACCACCGGCATGTCCGAGCCGCTGATGGCATTGAGCAGCATGGTTCCCATTCCTGGATAGTTGAACACGCTCTCAATGACCACGGCGCCACCGAGCAGCATCGGCAGCCGGTTTACAAGGATGACGACAATCGGGATCAGCGCATTGCGCAGGCCGTGCTTGATGTGGACGTTGGCCTCGGAGAGGCCCTTGCTGCGGGCGGTTTTGATGTAATCCTTGTGCAGCACATCCAGCATCGATCCGCGGGTGTAGCGCATCAGCGTTGCAATCAGGCCGATGGCAAGGCAGAGGCATGGCAGAACCAGAAACTCCGCCCGGTCGCTCAGGGCTTCCTTTCCGGGCATCATGCGGCCGCCGCTTGGGAGCCAGCCCAGCTTCAGGGAGAAAATGGAGATGCCCAAAAGGCCAAAGAAGAACTCCGGAACCGAAATGCCGATCATGCCGAGAATCGTATTGAAGTAGTCGATCAGGGAATTTTGCTTTGTCGCTGAAATAAACCCGAAGGTCAGGCCGCAGGCGGCGGAAATCAGAAGCGCGATGATCGCCACCTCAAAGGAGGCAGGCAGACGCTGCACGATCATGGATTTGATGCTGGCGCCGGAGACCAGCGAATAGCCGAATTCCCCATGCAGAAGGTTTCCGAGCCAGGTGAAATAGCGAACAACCACGTTCTCGTTCAGGCCGAGCTTTTCCCGCATGGCCTCAAGCTGGGCCGGATCCAGCTTGCTGATGGTATCCGGCGGAATCAGGTAGGTGACAGGGTCGCCCGGAATAAACTGCATGCCCACAAAAATCACAATTGTGATAATCAGCAGCTTTGGGATCAGCTCCAGAATACGCTTCAGAAAGTATTTTCCCATTCATTTTCCCCCTTTTCTGTTGCTGCGGTACTCTTTTGCAAGAGTACCGCAGCAGATTTCTTATTCTGAGAGCAGCGCCCAGGTCTCGAACCGGTAATCCTGCCAGTCGAGGATGTCCATGTTGAACAAATCGCTGGGATAGGAGAACTTGCCCGTATTGGCCACCGTGACCTTGTTCAGCGCATAGAGGGGAATCGTGTACATGCTTTCCAGATGCTTGACCTGGAGCTCATTGAGAATCGCCTGCTTTTCATCCTCTGTTTCCACGCTGAAATATTCGTCGTACAGCGCGGAGAACTCCGCCTTCGTATCCAGCTCGTAGTCGCCCTGGATGTTTACAAACAGGCCGGTCGGCGTGCGCAGGTTGTAATAGAAGGCGTCCACAGGATCGAGGCCGTAGTTGCCGAAGTAAGCGAGGTCCCAGTTGTGCTGGTTGTAGACAACCTCCACGATACTGCCGCTCACCATCGTTGTCTCAGCCTCGATTCCGGCGTCGGCAAAGCACTGCACCACAAGCGCCATGATATCCGCCGTCGTCTGATCGGTATACCAGTACGCAATCCGGACAGGGCGGTTGAAGTCAAAATCGGCATCCTTCAGCATTTGAACCGCGGTGTCCACATCCCGCTCAAAGAGAGGAATGTCGGAATTGTAGCTGGCCGACTCCGGGTTGACAAAGGTCGTCAGAGGCGCGGCCTGGCCGACATAGAAGTTGGCAATGGCGGTCTTGTCGAGCAGCAGGTTGATCGCCTGACGGACCTCGGTCTTCAGCATATCGTCGTTGTACTTCCCGTCGGTCGCGCCGGCCGTGTTGAACACGAAATAGCGGGCGTAGTTGGCGGGGATGACGTTCATGGACAGATTGGGATTATTGGCGAGCAGGTTTTCGGCCCGGCTGATGTCGCTGACGTTGTAAATGAAGTCCAGGTTTCCTGCGATCATCGCAGCGGAAGAGGCGTCGGCGCCGCCGTTGGCATAGCTGGTGTAGGTGACGTGACGGATGCCGGCCGGTTCGCCGTAATAGTCGTCATTGCGGACCAGGGTAAAATAGTTCGGCGCGTTGACCGTCTCGACCTTGTAGGGACCGCAGCCCACGGGATTGAGCAAAAATTCTTCGTCCTGGCTGATGAGGGTCGGGTCCTTATCGCCCAGGATGTGCTTGGGGAGAATGGAGACGATGGCGCAGTAGGTCAGGAAGTCGTTTCTCGGGCTGGTCAAATGGATCGTGACCACGTTGCCGTCGACCTCGATGCCGGTCAGCTCGTCGGCCTCGCCGGCTGCAACCGCCTCGCCGCCTTCAATCAGCGCAAACTGGGAAGGATACTCCGAGGTCGGGTTTTTGAGGTAACCATTGATGGAAAATACGACATCCTCCGGCGTCAGCGGCGTCCCGTCGTGCCAGGTGACATCATCGCGGATGGTGAAGGTGTAGGTGAGGCCGTCCTCGGAAATCGTCCAATCCTTGGCAATCTTCGGAATCATGGTCTCGCCGTCCGGAGACATGACAACCAGCGAATCAAACAGCATGGCCACCGCATAATTCCGGTTGCTCCAGGGGAAGGGCAGGAGGTCTGTGCCGTTGTCGGAGGGCCAGGACAGATTCAGCATGCCGGTCTCGCTGAAATCCTCGGTCTCCGCAGGGGCCTCGGCTTCTTCGCCCTCCGCTTCCGGTTCATCGGTTTCTTTCGTTTCGGGTTCCGTGTTTTCCGCCGGCTGTTCTGCGGCTTCCGGCGTTGCCGTCTCCTCTTTGCTGGCGCAGGCGCTGAGCAAGGAGCAGAGCAGAACGAGACAGAGCAGGAATGCAATTGCTTTTTTCATGTGTTACCTCCATCTAAATTTTTTGCGGTATGCGCTGATTTCTCTCCGCGGTTTCAATATAGCAATTAAAAAAGCCCGCCGTCAATCTTCTCCGGCCAACAGGTTAAAATCCCTTTAAAATCCGCAAAATAACGAAAATTCGACGGCTTGGAACCGCGCCTTCTTTTCTGGTATAATAAAATAGAAAATTGGAATTTGTTCAGCGAAAGGATGGTGAGCCTGATGACAACGCAAAATGAGAATTTCTCCGCCCGGCGGCACAAATTATTCTGGAATCTGCCCTATCAGAAAAAGCTGATGACCGTGCTCGCTGTCACGGCCCTGATCTTGACCGTCTTTATGGCCTGCGTCTTTCTCTTTGTCGCAACGGACAGCATCTCCGACATCGGAACGCGGCTCTCCGAGGACCGGGCCGCCTATGCCTGCAGCCTGGTGGAGAAATATTTCGATCAGGTCAGCGCAAACTCCGCCCAATTCCTGCGCCTGCACAGCCTTCGCAGCATTCTGAAGCCGTCGTCGGAGGCGGAGATCTCGCTGGAGGACCGCGCATCTCTGGCTGCGGACATTCAGGAAATTGTCACCTATTCCCATGCCGTCTCGCAGATTGATTACACCATGATTAACATCTACTGCGAAAACGGCTTCCGCTACACGAGCAGCGCAGCCGTCCGCCTCCCCTTTGACGACTTTCAGGGCTGCATCGACTACTACACCGCCGCCGGCTATCTCGACGTGGGCTACAACGGCTCCACCTGGTGCCACCTGGTCGAAACGCCGCGCCAGGACCAGCGGCAGGAGTTCAGCTTTCTCTATTTCCGGCCGCTGTACTCCGCGTCCTCCTACAAGGTCGTCGGCGTACTGCTGGCCGCCATCAGCGAGGAGTCGATCAACCGGCTGTATGCCGACTACTCTCCGGACGCCTACATCGTCCACGAGAGCGGGATCGTGGTCTCCGCAACGGACAAGGCGTTTTTGAATCAGCCGATCGCGGACCCGGCGCAATATGAGGCCATTCGCGCCTCCAAGGAGCCCGCCGGAACGCTCCTCTATGACCGGGAGGGCGGCCCCTATATGGTGAGCTATCGGAAAATCGCCTACAACGACGCCTATGTCGTCATCCCGTTTCAATACTACCACGGCTGGGACAAATCGGAGCTGCGCCAAATTGCGCTCTGGACGATCCTGATTGCATGCGCCGGCCTTCTGTTTGCCTTCTCCATGTCCTCCTTCTTCTCCAGGAGCCTCTCCCGATCCATTCAGGAGATCACGAGCCTGTCCAGGCAGGTCGAGGCCGGAAACCGCCAGGCCCGCTATCAGGCCCGGCAAAACGACGAGATCTCCTACATCGGCAACAGCATCAACGCCATGCTGGACCAGATCGAGGCGGACAATCTGCGGCAGCAGCGCCAGGAGCAATTGCAGCAGGCGCTGGAGCTGCAGCTTCTCCAGTCACAGATCAATCCGCACCTGCTCTACAATTCTCTGAACAGCGCCATGTGGTCGCTGCAGTCCCACGACGCCCAGCGCGCGCAGGACATTCTCTGCGCAATGAGCCGCTTCTTCAAGCGTTCTCTCTCCTCCGGCTGCGACATCATCCCGCTGCACGCGGAGGTTGACCTGCTGCAGAGCTATCTGGACGTCCAAAATCTGACCCGCGGAAAGCAGTTTTGCCTGTCCGTAGAGCTGGACGAGGCGCTGGAAAATCTGTCCATCCCCAAGTTCACATTGCAGCCCGCCGTGGAAAACGCGGTGCTGCACGGCTTTACCAGCTTCCGGGACGACGGCAAGATCAGCCTGACCGGCTCACGACACGGCCCTCTGGTCGTTCTGGATGTGCTCGACAACGGCATTGGCATCGAACCGGCGGAGCTGTCCATACTGAACGACCGGCTCCGGGCCGGCGATATGCCCACGGACGGCAGCGCCTTCGGGCTCTACAACGTCAATCTCCGGATCCAAAACATGTTCGGGCCGCAGAGCCGGATGTGGCTGGAGAGCGAGGTCGGAGAATATACGCGCGTACACTTTGCGCTGCATCTCAACGCAGAGGAGGAATCCCATGTTTGACGTTATGATTGTGGACGACGAGTACCCCATCCGGGAGAGCGTCAAGCACCTGATCCCCTGGGACGAGCTTGGCCTGCGCCTTAGCTGCGAGGCCAGCGACGGCGACTCCGCCTGGGAGCTGTACTCCGCAAAGCACCCGAGAATCATTATCACGGATATCAATATCCCCTTTTCCTCCGGGCTGGAGCTGGCGCAGCGGATCTCGGCCGTCGATCCGGACGTCTGCTTTATCGTCATCACCGGCTTCTGCGAATTCTCCTCGGCCCAAAACTCCGTGAAGCTGGGCGTCGTCGACCTGATTACCAAGCCGATTTTGCAGGACGAGATCATCCGCAGTCTGAAAAAGGCCATTTTGCGGCTCAAGGACCGGATTCATGAGCAGCGCCGGCAGGAAAACCTCTCCGCCATGCTGACAGAGAGCCGCTCCATGCTGATTGAGAGCTACTATTCCAGACTTCTGCATGCAAGCGAAAAGGAAGAGCGCAGCCGGATCTCGGAAAAGCTCCTGACGCTGCGCCCGGAGCCCTTTCACAGATATTGCGCAGTCGCCCTCACGTCGCTGCAGATGCAGGACATGGACGACTCCGATACGATCATGGTCGCCGCGAAAAATCTCTTCCAGAAAATTCTTGTCCAGCGCGGCTTTTCCTGCTTCTCCTATTTCAACGACCATTCCGACCTGGTCAGCATTCTCTCCTGGGAGGACAGCCGCCAGCCCGACGCGCTGGAGCACGCCGCCCTGCAATTTTCCGAGCGCATGGCGTTTTATTTCAACACCACGGCGCTGCCCGGCATTGGCATCGTCGTGGAAGACCCCGCCGCGCTGCGGGAGTCCTACTTGACGGCGCTCCGCGCCAGAAACTGGATGGAGGCAAATCCGCAGGACGCCGTCGCCAGCTATCAGGACATCGAGAAAATCAATCTGCTCTCCGTCCGCGAGGACGTGCCCGACATCCACTCCATTGTGGTCTGTCTGCAGAGCGGAGACACCGCCGCCCTCTCTGTCCATCTGGCGCGCTCCTTCTCCGCCCTTTCCTCTGCGGGGCAGGAACGCCTCACCGCGGCGCGGACGCTTGCGCTGAACTACACCGCGAATCTGATTTCGGCGTGGACCTCGCTCTCTCCGGATCCCGCACCCATTCAGGACTGTGCAAATACGCTGACAGACATCGGCCGCGCCGGCAGTCCCGACGAGCTGAAGGCCCTGCTCGGCGGCGTCACCGCAGAGATGGCCTCCCACTACAGGCAAAAGCAGGAGACCAACAAAAACACGCTGATCGCGCTGGCCCAGCAGTACATCTGCGAAAATCTGGGAGACAGCGCCCTGAGCCTGGAGCAGGTCAGCCGGCATATCGGCTTTTCCAGCCCCTATTTCTGCCGGCTGTTCCACCGCGAGGTGGGCCTCAGCTTCAACGACTATCTGAACCAGGTCCGGGTGGAGCACGCGAAAACGCTGCTGAAAAATCCGACGCTGAAAATCGGAGAAATCAGCCGTCTGGCAGGGTACAACACGCCCACGCATTTCAACTATATCTTTAAGCGTATGGTCGGCAAGACGCCTTCCGAATACAAAGCAATCGCGCTCCAGACAGACCACCAATAAAAACGAAAGGACAATCCATATGGAACAGACAAAACTATGCTTCTTCGATGATTTTTGGCTTGACTTCCGCACGGGCACCATTCGCCGCTGGTACGAGCCGGCGTGGCTTGGTTCCTACTACGATCCCGCCTTCTCCGCCTCAGCCGCGGCCAACGTGTTGTATGACAAAGAGAGCGGCACCTACCGCGTGATCTACTACGCCACCGAGGACAGCGGCCAGGATGAGGACCGCGCCTGCTGCATGGTCTCCACCAGCGATTTTGTCCATTTCACGCCGGTACCTCTGCGTCCGGACGCGCCGGAGGGCCGCCGTCATGTCATCCACCACAAGGAGGACGCCACCTGCATCGAATGCGTCACCCTGGACCGCGCTGAGCCCGACCCGGCAAAGCGCTTCAAGTGCACCGGCCTCCACATGCCGGACGGCATTCCGGACTATTCCCGCATTCAGATGGTCGGCGCCACCTCCCCGGACGCGCTCCACTGGAGCATCGACCTGGAGCATCCGCTGCACCCGACGACCTCGGATGCGGACAACAACATCCTCTACAACCCCGTCACGAAGGAATATATGCTCTTCTTCCGGGCGGCCTACGTCGACCGGCGCATCTGCTGCAAGACCTCCAAGGACCTCATCCACTGGAGCGACGCCGTCGTGACCGTCCACCCCGGCGCGTCCTACAACAACGAGGCCCACGAAATTGAGCTCTACGGCATGGTCCCCACCTATTCAAACGGCATCTTCTATGCCATGATGCAGGTTTTCTCCACCAGCCTGACGGATCTGGATTTCTCAAAAATGTGGGGCTTTGTGGACACGGAGCTCTATTACAGCTACGACGGCTATCACTATATGCCCACATCCGGCCGGCCTCTGGTACAGCGGCCGGAGGCCCCCAAATACGGCTGTGCGCAGCTCTATCTGATGCACCTCTGCGAATCCGCAGAGGCCGCGACTACATCCTC
>Ga0129308_1001559_pt1 | contig 23275 bp, 20 predicted proteins | sample L827metagenome_FD_94440 | JGI IMG/M metagenome (GOLD analysis project Ga0129308, IMG submission 94440) | Ring-tailed lemur group fecal microbial communities from Wisconsin, USA - L827 metagenome | ecosystem: Host-associated > Mammals > Digestive system > Large intestine > Fecal | place: USA... | reverse complement strand
TCATATTCTGTCATGATATTTCCTTCGTTTAACCTTTCATCCGCATGAAGATCGTAAGTCAGTTCTCTGATCTTCCAGCCCGCCGGCTTAAGCTCCTCCACGGCAAAATCAAACAGTTCCCGATTATCCGTCTTAAATTCCAGGGTCCCGTCCTTTTTCAGGATCTTATCGTAACGCGCCAGAAACTGTCTGGAAGGCAGCCTTCTTTTAGCATGCCGGTCCTTCGGCCAGGGATCTGAAAAGTTCAGATAAATCCGGTCCAGCTCCCCTTCTCCAAACACATCCGTGATGTCCTCCGCATCCATGCGTATGAACTTCACATTGGCAAGCGTTTTTCCTTCCTGCTCCAGAGCTTCCATTTTCTGTATGGCCCGCAGCAGAACGCTGGAATATTTTTCAATGCCGATAAAGTTAATCTCCGGATGAAGGGCTGCCAGTTCCATCAAAAAACGCCCCTTCCCCATTCCGATCTCCGCAAAAACAGGATGTTCGCTGCCAAACAGTTCCTTCCATCTTCCTGCAAATTTCTCCGGCTCGTGCACGACAAACCGGCTCTCCCCGATTACCTCTCTGGAACCGGTTATATTACGCAATCTCATATATTTTCTCTCTTTCTAAAGGAAATCTATACCATTTTCTTCTGCAATTTCAGGCATCAGAAGAACACCTGCAGCCAGGCTGCAAGCTGACACTATTTTACTACAAATTATAAAAAAAGAAAAGTCCTTAAGAAATTGTGAATTTTTTGTTTCGCCACTTAAATTTTAAGGAATAATAGTGTAAGATAATATACACGCCGGACCCTACGGCGATAACGTATTAAAAGAGGTAATTTCAATGAAAGGTTTTTGGAAAAGACAAATCTTTTCTTTTATCATAGCAATCGGCTTTAGCGCCAGTCTGATGAGCGGCGCTTTTTTAACGGCCCATGCCGCAAATTATCAGGAAGAGGCAGAAGCTAATAAACTCATGACCGTGGAAAGCAACGAAATTGACGGCTGGCCCCAGGGTCCCTCCGTCAGCGCCAGATCCGCAATCCTCATCGAAGCCAACACCGGAACCGTTCTCTACGCCAAAAATATACATGAAAAGCTGTATCCTGCCAGCACCACCAAGATCCTGACCGCATATATCGCGCGGCAGAACAGCGATCTGGACGAAATGGTCGAGTATTCGGCCGATGCGGTCAACAGCATCGTCTGGTGGGATGATTCCAATATCGGCATCAAGATCGGCGAATCCATCACGATGGAGCAATCTCTCTATGGCCTGATGGTGGGCTCCGCAAATGAATGCGGCAACGCCATTGGCGAACACATCAGCGGCAGCATGGAAGCCTTTGTGGATCTGATGAATGAAACTGCAAAGGAACTGGGCTGTACGGACTCCCATTTCGTAACCACCAACGGAAAGCATGATGATGAACACTATACATCCGTCCATGACATGGCGTTGATTGCGCAGAAATATTTTTCGGATGAACTTCTCTGCAAAATGTCCAATACCCGAAGCTATGTGATCCCTGCCAGTCCCACCCTTTCCCGGGAGCTGGTTCCCAACAGCAAAAATAACCTTCTCGCCGGGAAAAAATACGCCTATGAATATCTGGTCGGCAGCAAGACGGGCTATACCGATATTGCCCGGCAGAATCTGGTCTCCTGCGCCGAGAAGGACGGCATGAAGCTGATCTGCGTTGTCATGCGGGACGAATCGCCCATGCAGTTTACCGACACCATTGACCTGTTTAACTATGGATTCAGCAATTTTAAGATGGTCAACGTTTCGGAAAATGACACCACTTACCAGGTCAGGGGAAACAGTTTTTTCATGACGGACAATGATATTTTCGGAGACTCCCAGCCGATTCTCTCCATAGACAGCAGCTCCTGTCTGGTCCTGCCCGCTGATGTTTCCATCGATGAAGTGGATTCGGTTCTTTGCTATGATGATCTGGAGCCCGGACAGGCAGCTTCCATTTCCTATAGTTATAAGGGACAGCCCGTAGGAACGGCTTCCATCCTCTTTGCCGGACATGTTTCTTCCTTTGACTTTAACGCAGAACCTGTTCTCCCCGAAGAAACGGACACCATAGAATCAGAAACAGCTTCGCAGCCATCAACCGCTGCAGTCTCTTCCGCCGGGCAGAGCAATTCTCACACCCAGAATGATATCCTGCTTCTGGATGTCAAAAGAGTCGGGATCATTGCCGCCATTGTGGTCGTTTTACTCATTATTGCTCTCGTGATCCGCAGCGTTGTCCATAACCGCAGGCTCACCAGAAGACGCCGTGCAGTCATGAACCGGCGCAGGAGTAAAAAGGATGAAATCATAGATTTTGACAGGTATATCGATAAATTCTGATCTGCAGGAAAAGCGCCGGCCGCAGACGGTCAGCGCTTTTCTTCTCTTTCATATTCACATATATGCTCAATTCAGGCATTCTCCCTGTGGCGGCGTTCCTTCCGGATTTCCCTCGCCCTCTCCTTCTTCATCTGTATCCCGGCAACTTCTTTTTCAGAAATAAACTTTGTCGTCTTCACAGCGAACACCATATTATTTTCCGCTTTCCTAATTCGGATCTTGCCTTTCATATAGCCATGCTTATCACAGTAGGAAACGCTGTAGTAATGCTTTCCGTTGGGAGAAAACCATCTTATTTTTCTCCTGAGATTTCGATGGCACAGATAGCACCTGGTTGAGATCACCTCTCTGTCCGCCAGAAGCGCTTCCTTATCCTCAAAAGCCCTTGAAATATATTTTGCATAATTATCGAAAACCACATGCACTTCTCTTCTGTGGTTTTCCGGCAAAATAAACGTATCAAAGGATACCCTCTGAAGCGCCACCGGATCTTTGATCATCTGCAGCACCCGGGCAGTATAGTAAGCATCGCTGATTGCCCTGTGAAAAGGAATATCCTTTGTCAGCTTCAGAAAATCCACCGCATATTCCAGGCTTCTTCTGCTCTTGCCATCCTCATAAGCAATACTGAAAAGCTTCTGCACATCATAAAACTTAAAAGGCCCTGTCCCCAGAGGTTCCATTCCGAAGAAAACCATGTTCCTCTGCAGTTCCGTCAGGTCCAGCGGCCCCCAGGTTCCGAACATGTACTCATCGCTACACCACTCCAGAAAATCTTTCATGACCTCGTTAAAAAGGCGGCAGTTTACAAGCTCCGACATATGGATCTGTATCAGCCTCTCCGTGATCTTATGCATCTCATCATATACCTGAGGCCTGATCATTTCATGGAAAGTATCAATGATCTCCATACGATTATTCAATTTTACTGCGCCAATTTCAACAATTTCAAAATTCAGCATCTTGCTGCGATCATCGTTGCTGTCTGAGGCCTGATTCCACTCGAGATCCAAAACGATATATTCCATGTAGCTTCTTCTTTCCATATATTTTCACATAAACTTCTGCTAAATACAGTTTACGCAGAAAACGCCCATACGTCAACAGTCTGTTGCGTATGGGCGTCTGGTATAATATTACAATAATTGCAAATCGTCCGGATTTTCAAAAGGTCCCGGAAGAGGTGTAACTCCTCTTTTTCTGCCCTGATAATCATAATCAAAGACAATGGGCGTGCCGTCCGGATTCTCAAATTTCTGCTCCGGCTCAAATGCTTCTCCCAGCAGTTCTGTGGAAACAAAAGGAGTTTCGAAAGATGGAAGATGTTCATATAGGTTAGTATCAAGATAGCAGCTTCTGCCTTCTTCCTTTATGCCGATCCTGACCTCATGGATGCTGTCCGCCACAAAGTTATCCTCTTTTTCATAAGGCACTGCGCCATTAAAATACACGTTTCCTCCCGTATAAATAGGAAGCTTTCCATAGTATTTTGATCTGTTTTCCGTAAATCCTCTGTCTTTTTCGTCAAAAAACTGAGCATAATACTCCTCATGCGTCGGATACCCGTTAAAGATTCCCGTTCCGGTGGTAAAGTTCATATGATGCAGCCTGTTCTTTTCCGCAAAATCTTTATACATCTGCGGTATTTCACGCTGTACAAAAATATTGTTATAGAACCTGTTGTCCCCATGAAGGAAAGTCATAAATCCGGCGATTTCCGTCCGGTGAGGCACATGATAGGGCGTATATCTCGGCCCTGTCTCCGGCCCATTGTTGGTTCCTGTTCCAACGCTGGTAAAAGGTCCGCAAATGAGATTATGTACATAAGCGACTCCCTGAGTTGCCAATCTGGTGGAGAATGTGGACAACAGAACATTATTATCCACCAACGTGGGACCATGGCTCACCTCAATGAACAGATCCTCCCCCAGAACGACCCCGTACAATATTTTGGATTCCAGAGGCGGCATATTATCATGAAGCAGATTTTGTGTCACGCGGGTTCCCTGAGCCTGCCAGTCCAGCCACATTCCCCTCACACAGTGATGGATATGGTTTCTTCTCAATATTACATCAATAGGCGCATGCAGCTTGATTCCTCCGATTTCCGCTCCGATAATCTGCTGTTTCGTATTGATATGGTGGATATGGTTATCCTCGATCACAGAAAATACACATCCCAAATGTCCAACGATTCCCGCCTGCTCACAATCATGAATATGACATCTCCTGACGATATGGGAACCGATGGTCTCTTTGCTCCATCCATCATTCTGTGCCTGGCAGATCGCATCCCTCTCCGTCTGCGTTCCGTTTTTAACCCTGGTTTTGCTCCACTTATTGTCGTTTTCCGGCTGAAGATATTTCCCCAGTGAAATTCCGCAGCATTTTGAGTCTGAGATCTCACAATCCTCAATCACCCACCCCTTGCTCCAATGTGGGCCAACCATTCCTTCCTGATAAGCTGTAGGCGGAGCCCAGGTCGTTGCTGCCTGTTTGATCACAAAACCGGATACCGTGATATAATTTACGCCTGTTTTATCAGGATAAAAACAATTTCTCCGAACATTGATCTCCACATCATTCTCATTGGGATCCGCTCCCTGAAAGTTCGCGTAAATCAGCGTACAGTTATCTTCCTGCTCGGTATACCATTTATAAAGTGTAAACGCCTGATCCCAGGAAGGCTCATAGACGGCCGGGTCTAATACTTCCTGTAAAGTGGTCGCTTCATACATGGACTTACCATTAAAATAAACCTCTCCGGTATGAATCGGCATTTCACTGTAAAACCAGTCACCATAAAGCAATGTCGTATAAGGATTGTATCCGCCGAAAAGGCCGTTGGATAATCTGGCAACCCAGGTATTTCCCTGGTAATTCACCCAGTTTTTTACCGGCTCGGAACCGCAGATTACAGCAGTTCCTTTTTCTTGCGCCCTATAGATGATCGGCTTCTCCTGCGTACCTCCATATGCTGGATTTACATATTCCCTGTAAATACCCGGCGCTACAACAATCTCATCTCCGGCTTTCGCAATTCGCGCCGCCTTGCTTATTCTGTGAAAAGGATTTTGCCGGCTTCCGTCTTCATATCCGGCAGAATCAGCTTTAACATAATAAATCATATCCGCTTCCTCCATTCCTCAATTTCTGTATCTCACGTAGGAGTTTATCGGAAAATCAGCGATGCGATCGGGTATCCCACGCAGATATAAACGATAATTCCCAAAACTGCCGTCGGAATAAATACCTTCATAATATCGCTTGAACTGACCAGATCTTTTCGGGCATGCAGCATGCTGCAATAAGGAGAAGCCGCGGGAGTCAACAGAGCCATGAACACAGCCATACCTGTTGTTACAGCCAGGGCGATCAAATTGACAGTCGGATACTCTGCTGTAAATCCGGACAACAGGGATGCAAAAATAATTCCCATTGCCATATTGTTGGCAACCTGTGTTACCAGAACTGCACAAATTACGATCAGCGCGATGAAAATGATGACCGGCTTATCGCGCAGCAGAGCTGTGATGGTTTCCACTACAAAAGTCTTAATTCCGGTTACGTCAGAAGTGATTGCTGTTGCCACATAAAGAGCTGCCGCTACCTGGAAGTAGATGTCCCAGGAAAATGCTTTCTTCGCATACTCCTTTAAATTGATCATAGGCTTGTTTTCCTTGTTCTTGAGCATCATTGCAATCGCAATCAGGAAACAGTCAATACCCAGAAGTCCGATCGTATCCAGGAATCCGATTCCGGGAATTGTTGTCGGAAGGATCATCGGCGCCATAACGCATACAATCGTAGCTGCCATGATGAAGAGAACTATTTTCTGGGATATGTTCATCTTTTCAATATCTTCTGAAACAATATCCTCAATCTTGATGGATTTTAATGCTTCCACGTCGGGTCTGATAATAAATCTCACAATCAGGAGATATACAGCGAACATGATCAGGGCCATGATAACGTTATATACCAGATAGGATGCACCGTTGATCTGTACGCCAAAAGCATTGTTTAAAGAAGTAATCACTGCCAGAATCGCTCCCTTGAAAGGGATCATCGGCTGTCCGATCGTTGCAGCGAGATAAACGCCGCAGATGATAACATAGAAGAATTTGTCACCTCTTTCATATCCGCACTTTTTGCAGATTTCAATCGCGATAGGCCAAAGCATGAACATACTCACCAACGCGCCGCAGGTACCGCTGATAAAGTAAGAACCAATAAGGAAAACTCCCAGCAGAACGTAAGGTCTTCCCTCCATGATTTTTCTGGTCATGAAAAATCTGGCGATGTACTTTGTCAGTCCGACTCCTTCAATAGCACTGAATAAGAACATACACAGCACGACAACGATTACAGTCTCTGAACCGAATGCGTTAGTAAAAACAGCTTTTACCGCACTATAACCTGTCAGATCCTGCACATAACCGCACAGTCCGATCAATACCATGCCGACCAGCTCCGGCCAGATGCCATCCACAGTAGCCCACATATAAACCATGCCGATAAAAATACCCAGCACGCTCATACCGACTTCTGTTACACTTCCAATCGGTGGTAGCAGCGGAAACAGGAACATGAATGCGAGTCCAATTACAACATTGATCCAGTACCTTAGAATTTTTGAATTGCTTTTGTTCATTTTTTCTCCACCCTTTACAGTATATATTTGCAATAACTATAACTATTGCATAAAATAATTATATGGGTGAAACATTTCATTGTCCAATTTAAATAAATAATGAGATTAATTAAGAATCTTAATCAATATTCAGCTCTCTTTTTATTTTCTGACAGAATATATGATCCCATTCCGATAACCATTTGTTTTCCAGACAAAAGACCTGATGCCACATCGTTATATTTACATTTTCTATTTTCACTTCCACCAGTTTTTTTGTCTCCAGCTCCTTTCTTATGGTAACGTCCGGAAAGAGGGCAATTCCCATTCCATCCAGAACCATGTCCCGGATCGTGGTTACGCTTCCGATTCTCATCAGCGAAGTGATATTGATATTTTCGTTTTCAAAATACTCCTGCACTTTATAAACATAGCTGGTAACCTCATCTATATAAGGGAGAAAAAAGGAATAATTTTCCAGATCCCGCAGAACGCATTTTTTATAGGCAAGCGGATGAGAGGGAGCACACGCAAAAAATACTCTTCCTTCTTTTTCAAAGAGCTTCTTTAAACCATCCATACTCATTCTCTTATTAAAGATATAAATATAATCCACTTCCCGCCGTACCAGTCGCTGTATCAGATTGCTGAATACACCCGTTGACACTTCAACGGAAAAGGATTTCGACTCCTCGAACATTTCCTTTATTACATCAGAAACGATTGATATGGCAATCATTTCAGGGCATCCTATCTTAATATTTTTTCCGGCATTCCCTTTTTCCGCCATCACTTCTATCGCCTTTTCCCACTCCAGCAGCACATGCCTGGCCAAAGGCAAAAACCGTTCCCCGTCCTCCGACAGTCTCACCGCTTTTTGATTGCGTTCAAAAAGCGGCACTTTCAGTTCTTTTTCCAGTTCTTTTATTTGCCAGGAGGCTGTCGGCTGAGAAATATGCAGTTTTTCCGCCGCCTTTGTAAAATTTTTAAGCTCCGCCACCATCAGGAAAGTTTCCAAAAACTGAATATTCATCGTCTTATACCCCATACATCTACATTGCCGGGTTTACACTTGCAATCGATACCTTCGCAAACGCTTTGCTTTCGCGAAGCAGCGCGTAAGAACTCCCCTTCGGGGCTTTCTTATACTCTATTGTAGCATGTTGAACAGGGAAATAAAAGAAATACTTCCATATTCGGAACTATGCAGATTTCATAACAACAGATTTTCCGCCCGCGCCTTCAGGCGCTCATACCGCCTGTCCACTTCCCGCTGCAGCGCGTCCGTCACTTCTCTATATTCCTCTTTGATCAGATGCTTTGTCCGTCCCATTTTGGAAAGCCAGTCCGCTACAGAAATCTTTTTTCCTGCTTTCTCCGGATCATAATTCAGGCTGGTAATTCCCTGTTCCACCTCGTACAGAGGGAAGAAACAGCAATCCACCGCAGCCCCGATTACCTCCCGCTCCGTCTCGGGTTTATCATTCCAGTTCAGGGGGCAGGCTGAAAGCGCCTTCACGTATGCCATTCCGTATTCCTTTGCATAGGCAGCAGCCTTTGCGGCCTTACGAATGAAATCTACAGGATTGCTTTCCGCCACAGACGCTACATAGGGGATTCCCGTAGCTGCCATGATCTGCATAGTGTCCCGTTGGAAGAAATCCTTTCCGAATTGCTCTTTTCCCACATGCGAAGTAGCACTTCTTGCTCCATAGGGCGTGGAATAGGAAAGCTGATACCCTGTGTTCATATAACCGCCGTTATCATACTCAAACAAAATCATCCTCTGATTTCGGCAGGCCGCTCCCAGCGCCGAACCCAGACCTATATCCATGCCGCCGTCCCCGCTGACCATCACGAAAGTGATCTCCCCTTTGGGAATTTCGCCCCGGCGCTGTTTCTCTTCACATGCAGCGATCACGCCGCCCACCGTTGCCGCTCCATTCTGAAACAGGTTGTGAATATAAGGAACCCGAAAAGAAGTCTTGGGGTAAGCCGTGGTAACCACCATGCCGCAGCCCGTCTGCAAAAGAAACACCACATTTCCTTCAATTCCGCGCATCAGCAGGTTGATATTGACCGGGATGCCGCAGCCTGGACATGCTCCATGTCCCGGAGCCAGGCGCTTTGGCATGGCTGTCGTTTCTTTTACTGTTCCGCCCTTCACCTGCATCTGTCCCTTCTCAATATCGTAGGCGCAGCTGGTCAGATGGAGCAGCGTTTCTTCCGGATTCAGCGCATTCATTGCTGTCTGTTTTGCCGGTTCTGTTACGCCTGAAACGGCTTCATTTCCCTGCTTTCCAACCGCGCCTTCAGACGCATAGCTGATTCTATTTTCAACGCCATAATAGTCAAAGTCTTTCGAAGCATTTCTTTGGCATATCTCCAATAATGCCAGCGCATCCTCTTTGTAAAAGTCCGTTCCGCCCAGCCCGTATACCCGGGACAATATTTTTCCCGCGTATCCGGCTTTTTGCATGGCTGCCCTCACTTCCAGAGAGAAGTTTCCGCCTCCTGCCCCATAACTGTCCTGTCTGTCTCCCACCAGAATCGCTTTCGCATTCCGGCATACCTGCCAAAGCGTCCCGGCAGGAAACGGACGAAGAACCTGCACAGTGACCGCTCCTGCTCTGATCCCTTTCTTTCGGATTTCATCCACTGCTTCCTTTGCCGTTTCGTAGGAAGACCCCAGAAGGAGAAGAAGATATTCCGCATCTTCCGCACGATAGGCTTCCACCCTGTGATAAATTCTCCCTGACAGTTCTTCATATTCCGTAAACAGTCCGGGTATCCTTTCCGCAGCCTTTTCCATAGCCTGATGCAGCTCATACTTATTTTCCAGAATATCCTTTTCACCCATATAAGATCCTATGGTCACAGGATTTTCCAGGTTCAGCACACTATCCTTTGGTTTCCATGTTCCCACATAACTTTGCACTGCTTCATCGGAAGCAAAGACCTCACATTTCCTTTTCTGGTGGCTGGTAAAAAATCCGTCATAGGCCACCGCTGCAGGCAGACGGACCTCCTCCGCCAGCTTTAATGCCATCAGATTCATATCATAGACGGACTGAGGTTTGGTAGCAAAAAATATAATCCATCCGGCATTAAGAAGATACATGATGTCGCTGTGATCCCCCTTGATGCATAAGGGGCCCGATACGGTGCGACAGGCCACATTCATCACCATCGGAATTCGGGTGCCGGACTGTACGGGCATTTCTTCCAACGCATATAAAAGACCGTTGGCGCTGGTCGCCCCGAAAACTCTTCCGCCTGCAGCTCCCGCGCCATAACAAATCCCTGCCGCACTGTGTTCTCCCTCCGCCGCAATCAGCCGGATGTCCGTTTTTCCTTCCGCTCTCCACAAATCCAGATTTTCAGCGATCTGAGTGGACGGCGTGATCGGATAATATCCCATCACATGATAGCGTATCTGCCGCGCCGCACAGGCTGCCAGCTCATTGCCATTGGCAAATAATACTTTCTGTTTCTCCATATCAATCTCCATTCCGGAGCGTTAGCGACGGGACGACGAGAAATTCGTTTATGCGGCAGGCTTGTCGCATTGAGATTCTCTCGTCTGTCATCAAAGCTATTTGTGACGCTCCGCACAAACAGCCGTGTGAAAACTAAGCTATTAAGCTTATTTTTCACACTAATCCTCACCCGTCCTTTCTATACTGCGCCCATTCTCGCCGATCCATCCTTCTTCTCTTGCCTTTTTCTCTTCCTCCTTTGTCAGCGCTGCAACGGGACATACCTGTACGCATCGCAGGCAGCCCTTGCAATACTGATAGACCGGGCCCTGATTGACCATCGTATCCATACCTCTCCATGTCCCCGGTTCAAAACGGAAAACCATATCCGGGCAGGTGGAATCGCACAGACCGCATTGAATGCATTTTTCAGGATGGAAGACTGGAACATACCCCTCTCTTCCCGGCGCCAGATTATTTTCGATGCTGTTTCCTGCAGCCGGATTGATCCCTCCTATCGTCCTTGGGAATTTTCCTGCATATGGCTCAGCCATGCTGTCTAATCCGCACCCTGCCGGAGATTGTGCAAGATTATCCACAACAATCTCTTTCTGTCCGCAATACATTCCCTCTTGTCGCTTCACTGCATCATATCCCGCCTGTATTCCATTCAGATTCCCGTCAATCAAGCTGGGATATTTCTTTTCCAGACTGTTTTTACAAATGCATTTCAATTCTTCCGGCGATAAAAAATTGCTGGCAGCCGCCAATGCTCCCAGCATGACCATATTCAACCTGCATCCGCATTTTCTGGCAATCTCCCCGGCATCCAGACAATACAGCGTTCCTGCATCAATTCCATATTGACTTTTTGCCGTCCTTGCCGTCAAAAAAGTGTTCAGTACGATCTGTGTTTCTTTCCTGATCCCTGCAAAGACAGGGTAGGACTTTGCCATCGCCTCATGAAAAACACCGAGCAGATGCGGATATAAAACCGGAGAATTTCTCAGGATTTCTTCCCCGCTTTCCTTGTAACGGATAAATACTCTCACAGGAGATCCCTTTTTTTCAGATCCATAGCTGGAAAAGCTGGAAGCATTCAGCCCCAATGATAACGCTCCCAGCTCTCCAAGCATTTTTCCTGCGAGATTGGCTCCCAGCCCGCCAATGCTCTCAAGACGTATTTCATAATATCCATTTTCATCCACGCACGGCAATATTTTTTTCTTCATGCCAGACCCGTCATCGCTTTCCAGAGGCCATGGGTATTGCAATAAGCATAAACTGCAACAGGTTTTTCATCCCCCACATAAAATTTCACAACAGGTTCATCCCCTGCCTTCAATCTTTTTCTCTGTATTCCCTTATCAGTCTCCAACTGCACCCACTCAATCAGATGCTCTTCCGCCATCGGGTGAGGAACGGTGCCGATCCGCACTGTCACAACGCCGTCCTGTATATGAATATCAGGAAGATGCTTTTCATTTCCTGCTTCGGATGTGGAAAATTTCAGTTCCGTCATCGGCTGCCCGCAGCATACAAGGGGAACTCCCTTATCATCCACCTTTTCGACCAGATTTTTACAATGCTCACACAGATAAAATTTACCCATATCTGTCAACCTCCTTTTTCTTTTTAGTTTGTATAGAAAAAGAGGTTTCTATTCTGCTTTTTTACATTCCTGTGTAAACTGGACATAGAGTTTCTTCCCCTGGCGCTGTGCGACAAAATCCGCTTCTCCAGCAGCCTGTTTTATCTCAATCAATATTGCCAAGGCGAAATACAAAAGCTATATTCTGATCGACTTCGGACTGGTTCCAACGGATGTGCTGAATCTGTTTGTCAACGACAGCACCGATCTTGATCTTTTCTTTGCAAAGCTTGCGGCCTTTTACTCCACAACTCACCACAAACGTGAATCGCTGATCATCTTTGACGAGGTTCAGCAATATCCTAGAGCACGCCAGCTTATTAAATACCTTGTAGCTGACGGCCGGTTTGATTACCTTGAGACGGGCTCACTGATCCGGCATTGCTCTGAAACAAAGAAACCTCTCGGGACAACTCTTCACCGAAAGATCATGAACGATTTCCGTCAATACATCCTCGTAGGTGGTATGCCTCAGTCCGTTCTTGCCTACATTAACGGCAAAGACTTCGAGGCATCCGATGTTTCCAAGCGCCGGATTCTGAAGCTTTACCGAGAGGGTTGGGGAGCAGCGGAGGATGTTAAACCCTATATCGACCCTGTATTTGAAAATAATGTCCTGCTGACCCAGATAGAACGCCTCACCATGTCGAGCCGGCCAAAAGAGCCCGAATACGCAAGGAATAAAAATATTCTGGTAATCGGTGGTTCCGGTTCTGGCAAGACAAGTTTTTTCGTCAAGCCGAACCTTATGCAGCTCCATTCTTCTTATGTGGTAACGGATCCGAATGGATATGTATAATAAAGATATAGGGAGCGCGCACCCTCAAGAAAGGAGGTTACACCCTATGAAGAAGCAGCCGGACAACGGCAAAATCACAGCACTATATGAACGTCTTTCCCATGACGACGAGCGAGCCGGGGAAAGCGTGTCAATCGAAAATCAGAAGTGTATTTTGGAGGACTACGCCCGAAAGAACGGCTTTACCAATATCCGGCACTTTACCGACGACGGAGTTCGGGGGACGACGTTCAAGCGTCCGGGGCTTGACGCTATGCTTGAAGAAATCCGGGCGGGGAATGTGGCTACTGTCATTATCAAAGACCAGAGCCGTATCGGGCGCGACGTTGTGGAAGTGGGGCTTTTGAAGCGCACCTTTGACGAGTACCATGTACGCTTTATCGCCGCCAACGATAACCTTGATACCGCCAATGGCTTTGATATTATGTCTATCTTCTGGGACGTGATAAACGAGTGGTACGTTGCCGACACCAGTCGCAAGATAAAGACCGTTTTCAAGTCCAGAATGGAAAAGGGCTTGCGCTGTTCCGGCAGCGTCGCCTATGGCTATCTCCCGTCCAAAGAGAACAAGGGCGAGTGGGTAATCGACGAGGAAGCCGCCGCCGTTGTGCGCCGTATCTTCCAGAGCGTGCTTGCCGGGGAAACAGTGAACAGTATCGGGCGGGCGCTCCGCGCCGAGAAAATCCCTATCCCGTCCGAACACTGGAAGCGGTTGGGCGAGCCTGTCCGGGCAACCTATACAGACCCTTACGCATGGTCAGCGACCACTATCGGCTATATCCTCAAACGCCCGGAGTACATGGGGCGCAAGATATTAGGCAAGACCGTTTGCGAAAACTACAAGACCAAAAGCACCCGCAAGACCGCGCCGGAGGAACAGCACGTTTTCGAGGGAGTTATCCCCGCCATTATCGACGAGGAAACATGGCACACCGTACAGAAGATACGGGAAACGAAACGCCGCGCCCCCAAGCGCAGCACCACGCCCAACCGTCTGACCGGGCTTCTGTATTGCGCCGATTGCGGCGCGAAGCTGACCCACCGCAACAGCCTTGTGCAAGGGAAATATATTGATGACGCTTTTACCTGTTCCAGTTATCGCCAGCTTACCCGCGACTGTACCATGCACTATATCCCTACCGCGAAAATGGAAGCCGCTATCCTTGCGGCGATCCAGCGCGTGAGCTGGTATGTGCAGAACAACGAAGCCGAGTTTGTGGAGCGCGTCCGGGAAGCGTCCGGCCTGCACCAAGAGCAGGCGGTCAGAGAATATAAGCAGAAAATCAGCAAGGCGCAGCGGCGGCACAAGGAGCTTGACGGGCTTGTGAAAAAGCTCTATGAGGGCAACGCCACAGGAAAGATACCCGATAAGCATTTTACCCGGTTACTTGCCGAATACGACGAGGAACAGATCGCCCTTGAAACGTCCATGACCGAGTGGCAGGAGCAGATTGACAACTGGAACGCCGACAGGCTGAAAACGGAGAAATTCATTGAGCTTGTGAAACGCTACACCGATTTTTCCGAGCTTACCACGCCTATGGTAAATGAGTTTATCGAGAAGATAATCGTCCATGAGGGCGAGGGGCGCGGGAACAGCCGCCGCCAGCGGATAGACATTTATCTGAACTTTATCGGCGCGTTTGAAGTACCCGCCGAAATCGTCACGCCCACCGAGGAAGCGGAGCAACGCCGCCAGCAGGAGGAACAGGCGGCAAAGGAAGCCCGTTCACAGGAGCTTGCAAAGGAGAGGTACGAGAAGCGCAAGGCAGAACGGCGGGAGTTTACCGCCAAAAAGAGAGACGGACTTCTCACGCCGGAGGAACAGGAAGCCGAGGAAAAGCGGCTGGAACATGACCGGGCATGGCAAAAGGAATGGCGGGAGAAACGGAAAGCCGCCGAGCCGCCCAAACCGCCCAAGCCGAAGTCTATCAACGAATTGATACAGCTTCAAAAGACCGGGGCAGACCTCACGCCGGAGGAAGCGGAACGCCGAGCCGCCTACCGCCAGAGGAAAGCCAGACAGCACCGGGAATAGCGCGACAGGCAGAAAGCCGCACAGGACAAGAAAGGAGAAAAGAGCGCATGAGAAGATTGATTGACAACGGCACTACTTCACCCGCCAGACCGCCTTATATCGGGCATTATGGACACTTGCGGAAAGCCTATCTTGAAGGCTACCGCCCCGACCTCTACGCCGCCCTTGTTGCCAGCGAAAAACTGTATGAGCATCGTGCGGAGATTGACGCAGCCGCGCGGAGCCGGATTGACCTTATCATGCCGGAGCTTGCCAAGAGCGCGGGAGCCACCGAAGAATTGAAAGTCGCCGCCCCTATGAAGTGGGTAGGGCTGATGAACGCTTGCAAAGCACAGGCAGAAGAAATCGTAAAACACGAGTTAATCTATTGTTGATAAGGAGGACGCTATGAAAAAAGTATATATTGTTCGTTGTTTGCGTTCAGATGAACGACCAGACGAAGAATACCGATATATAAGTGTTTCAGAAGCAAGGAAGCATTACAAGGCATATCAAAATGACACGAATAATACCTACTTTGTTATGCAGCTAATTGAGCAAGGAGAAAACAGCACTATAAAAGCAATATCGTTTTTAGGCTTATCAGAAGCGGAAAAGCGAGTGATTTTTAACGAGGGGTGCAGCAGACAACTTGATACTTGCCTACGGCTTGCACAGATTATACCGCAACTTTCAGATGATACAGAAAAGGAAATCGCTATCACCGCACGAATTAAAATTGAAAATCTATCCCCTATTAAGTTTCCGATTTTCTTTGCGCTACTGAAAAATGAAATGAGGGCTTAAAAAAGAGCCGTTTATGAGATAGTTTGTAACCTCATAAACGGCTTTTGTTTAACCACAGTATTCTTCAAGATACTGGGCTATTTTCTTTAGCAAATCTTCCTTTGATGTTGCATTAGGTTTGAGCTTATCTGCCCATTCGCGCCCCTCATGTATGCAATCCCAAGGAGATTTTTGTTGCTGATAACGTCCTTTACCGGGGTCATGGTTTCCAAATCCGTCAATACATCTATTCCATAACGGCTTATATTGTTCAATCAACATCGACTCTGCAAGTGGAATCCAAATATCATCAACAACGAGATAGCGACACATAAAATCATTTTCGTTGAGATTGACAGCTTTTGAAATAGATGTGTAATGTTCGGACAACCTGTTATATAAGGCAAGCCCATGGTCTACATTCATACCTAAGCCGCCTTTTCTCGCTCCGGCAGGAACAGCCTTACCAACATAAATCGGAACATTAAAAGCGTCTTTGTTTAAGGCGGCTAATCGTTGATAGGGAGCAAAATCACCGCGATAATATATAGCGTACACACCTGCCCCAATAAAAGGCTCTGGCGGCAAGGTATGTATCGGAGCAGCGAGCATAGTGGCAGCGACGCTTGCGCCCAAATTGCGTTTGTCAAGAGGGTTATATGGTTCAATTACAGGTATATCATCTTTAGGCATGGTTTATCCCCCTTAAATGTGCGATAACAGAATCGCCTATTGCTTCTGCCAGCTTGACAGGCACAGCATTACCTATCTGCCTCATGCTCTCTGTCCATGAAGCGACAAAGCGGTAATTATCTGGAAATGTTTGAATACGCGCACTTTCTCTGACCGTATAATATCTGACTTCGCCGCTATCCAGTACAAGCATATTCTCACCACCGGGAACGCCATGTGCCCCGGCTTTTATTGTTTTTGACGGTTCATCTAAAACGCTTCCCGAATGACCCGGATAAACTTTTGCACCGGCTCTGAATATATGATTGTCAAAAGCACCGGCTTCCTTGCTTCGTGGATCTGGCAAATCACCAATCGCATCTCGCGTTGTCTGCCACGGCAAAAGAGGATTAGCACAATCTTCAATCACTGAACGGAGCTTTTTTATTGCTTGCGTACTTAAAGGATTTTCTTTCGGCATTGTCATATTATGACGTTCCCAATAGTCGCCGGAAATCCATTTTGAGTAAAGCAAACTTTCTTTAGAATGAGTGGGGTTAGGAAAAGACCAGTGTGCATTGACATCTTTTCTAAACCCTACAATGACAACCCTATGACGTAGTTGAGGGACACCGTAATCGGCAGCATTAAGCAAGCGGAAAACAACATTGTATTCACAATCATCATGTTTGTTTGATGTGTGATATTGTTCCAATAAGGTTCGGTGTTCTTCCCAAGTCATGCCCTCTGGCTTTGTGATACTCGGATATGTTAATTGCAGAATAATATAGCTGAAATACAAGCTAAATGACTTCCGCAATAATCCCTTGACATTTTCAAAAATAAAGACTTCCGGCATGATTTCCCGCACAGCTCTAACGGCTTCCGGGAACATATCGCGTTTATCATTGTATGCTTGCGCTTTACCGCCCAGTGAAAACGGCTGACAAGGCGGACCGCCGGAAATCATGTTAATTTTTCCTGTCAAACCGTCATAAGAAACTGTCCGAACATCAGACTGAAATACATTCCAGTCATTTATGCCATCGAAACCAGCGGCAATATTCGCTTTAATATTGTCGCAAGAATCCTTGTCCCATTCGTATAACGCTTTATGTTGAAAGCCTGCTTTTTGCAAGCCCAAAGCCAGCCCGCCCGTTCCACAAAAAAGCTCTATGGAGCTATTAACAGTCGGAGTACCTTGCATAGCCATTCCACCCCTTGCCTATAAAAATCCAAAATAATTATACTTGATTTTTGCCACATTTTCAATAGGCTACGGGATATTTGAAATCTCTTTCAAGAGCCGGAGAAAAGACCCTAAAAAAGCCCCTATTGCGTAACAAGGGGCGCAGAAAGGAGTATGTATGAAAACAGGACTTACCAAGCAAGAGAAAACTACGGATATTTGGTTTGACGAGAAAAGTCCAATAATCTATATCCGCACCCACAACACCAATTTGAAGAAACGGCTTGCTGCTTATGCGAAACAGTACCCCGACGAGTGCCGCCAGACAGACACAGACCTTGAAACTGGCTGTATGGAGTTTGAGATTGCAAAGGGGCGTTTTTCTTTTCGTCTGACTGCTCCATATAGCGAAGAACGCCGGAAAGCTGCCAGCGTAGCAGCAAAGGCAACTTCAAAAAATTTAAGAAATAAAATGCTGTACTAATCACAGAAAGGAGCGACCACCCATGACAAAACCGAGAGAGAAAACCCGCGAGGAGCTGACCGCCGAAATCGAGGACGGACAGAAGAAAATCCGACAGTTTGAAAACCGGGAAAAGATGTTGCGGCAAAAGCTATCACGCGAGGAACGCCGGGAACGCAATCACCGCCTTATCGTCCGGGGCGCAGTCTTTGAAAGCATTGTGCCGGAAGCAAAGGGCATGACCGACGAGGAAGCCGCCGCACTTCTCCGGCTTGCTTTGACGAGCGAGCCAGCGCGGGAGTTTTTGAAAAAACGAGCCGAGGACGGGGAAAGCGAATAATCCCTTTGGAACAAAGGGCGCACTTATACACCCTTGCGGGCGTGTGCGCTCTGCCGAGGGCTTTATCTCCGCACAGGGAACTTTCCCCGCGCTCCGATATGGCGGCTTTGCCGCGAACAGGGGACGCTACACTTCCCCTGCGACGCTTGCGCGTCTACCCTTTTGTGTACTTGCGGAAAGCGAACACCTTGCTACGCAAGCTATTCACTTTCCACAAGTCTTGTAATCGCTCTAACGGAGGTGATACCCATAGCGATTTACCATTGTAACATCAGCATTGTGAGCCGGGGGAAAGGCAAATCAGCCGTTGCCGCTGCCGCCTACCGAAGCGGCGAAAAGCTCACAAACGAGTGGGACGGAATGACCCATGACTACACCCGCAAAGGAGGCGTTGTCCATACGGAAATCATGCTGCCGCCCCATGCCCCGCCCTCTTTCTCTGACCGTTCTACCTTGTGGAACAGTGTGGAGCTTTATGAGAAAGCCGGGAACGCGCAGCTTGCCAGAGAGATTGACGCAGCACTCCCCATAGAATTATCCAGAGAGGAACAGATACGGCTTGTCCGGGAATACTGTTCCTCTCAATTTGTTTCCAGAGGAATGTGCGTTGACTTTGCCATTCACGACACCGACAAAGGCAACCCCCACTGTCATATCATGCTTACCATGCGCCCCCTTGACGAGCGCGGCGCGTGGGCGGCGAAATCCAAAAAGGAATATGACCTTGACGAGAACGGCGAGCGTATCCGTTTACCGAGCGGCAGATACAAGACGCATAAGGTTGACCTTATGGGCTGGAATGATAAGGACAATGCCCTTGTCTGGCGCAAGGCGTGGGCTGACATTTCCAACGAGTTTTTAGAACGCGCCGGGAGCGTGGAACGTATCGACCACCGCAGCAACGCCGAGCGCGGCATTGACGAGATACCCACCGTCCACATGGGCGTAGCCGCCTGTCAAATGGAGAAGAAAGGTATCGCCACCGAGAAAGGCGAGCTTAACCGCAATATCCAGAAAGCAAATCGCATGATTAAGGAAATCTGGGCGCAGATCGGCAAGCTCAAAGAATGGATTGCCGGATTGCTTACGGAGAGGGACGCAGCCCCAAAGAAGCCGCCCCAATCCCCCGACCTTGCAAATCTTCTGATGAAGTATTTAAGCGTTCAGAGGGAAAAGAGCCGGAAGTATTCGCAGAGCTGGCGGCGGCAGCACGCAGCCAACGAACTGAAAACCGTATCACAGGCAGTCAATTACCTTGCCGAGCATGGTATCTCCACCGTTGCGGAATTGGACGCTTCCCTTTCCTCTGTCCGCGAAAAATCCGACGCTATCCGGGCGGGCATGAAAGCCGCCGAGCAGCGCATGAAGAAGCTGCAAAAGCTGATTGAGTACGGCGGGAATTATCTGGAATACAAGCCCGTCCATGATGAACTGAAAAAGCTGAAAAACGGCTGGACGAACAAGCGCGACAAGTACGAAGAAGTCCACCGCGCCGAGCTTGCCCTATGGGACGCGGCGAGCCGCTATCTCCATGCAAACTTGCCGGAGGGAACAAAGAGCTTGCCTATCTCCGAATAGAAAAAGGAGTATGCCACACTCAAAGCGCAGAATGAAACGGAGTATGCAAAGCTGAAAGAAACCCGCGCCGAGGTAGCCGAGCTTCAGAATATCCGCAAGTGCGTGGAGATTGCACAGAGAGCCGACCAGCCGGAGCAGACGCAGAGCCGCGCCAAGCGGCACGAACAGGAGCGATAATCGAGTAGGGGAAATTTTCTCTCCCCTCTCACACCACCGTACATGCCGATCGGCATACGGCGGTTCAACATAACTTCAAAGCATGACGTTCATTATAATAGTCAAGACAATTTACGAGTCCCGCTCTTCCTAACACTTCTTTGGAGATTGCTCTGCTGACACACGTTTTGGTGGCAACCCAATAGTAGCGGTCTCCACAGTATGCTGTCAGCCTTGCAAGGTCTTTTCCTATTCCAAGCTTCTGCAGTCCCCATTGTCGTTTCTTCGGCACTTTCCACTGTTTCCAGATGATAACTCTGAGTCTTGTTCTTAGATGTGCGTCTATCTCTGCCATTGCTGTTTTCATGGAACCAAGAGCATAGTAGTTAATCCATCCTCTTGTCACCTGATTGATTCTCTCAATCTTGCTCGTGACTGTACCCGGCATTCTTCTACAAGTCAGTTCCTTCAGTTTACTTTGAAATTTCTTCACAGAATCCTGATGTGGTCTGCACTTCCATTCTTTTGTCTTACTATCCTTGTAGAATCCAAATCCAAGATATTTCAACTTCATCGGTCTTGTGATGTGGGTCTTAGTCATGTTGACTTTTAGCCCCAGTTTCCTCTGTATCCAGTCCGACACCGTCCGCATAACTCTTTTCGCACTCGATTCACTCCTGACTGCAATGACACAGTCATCGGCGTATCTCGTAAATCGTAGTCCTCTCGTTTCCAGTTCCTTGTCCAGTTCATTCAACATGATGTTCGATAGCAACGGTGACAGATTTCCACCCTGTGGTGTTCCGAGTTTTGTTTCCTCATAGCCCTGCGGTGTCATAACCCCTGCTTTTAGGTATTTACGGATAAGGGATTCCGTATCGCCGTCTTTGATAATGTCGTGAACAAGGCTCATCAGCTTGTCTTGCGGTACGTTATCGAAAAATTTCTCCAGGTCGAAATCCACTATCCATTCGTAACCCTCGTTTAAATATGCGAGCAGCTGCCTGATTGCCATTTCACAGCTTCTGTTCGGTCTGAAGCCATAACTCCGCTTCGAAAATAAAGGCTCACACATCGGGCTTATTACTTGCACGATGCCCTGCTGAATTACCCTATCCATTACGGTCGGGATTCCAAGTTTTCTCACTCCTCCGTTTGGTTTGGCTATTTCTACCCTCCTGACTGGTTGGGGGATGTACTTCCTTTGTCTGATTTGCTCTTTAATACTCTCCCAGTTCTCTTTGATGTAATCTCCGAGTTCTTCCACCGTCACCTCATCTACACCACCTGCACCTTTATTGGCACAGACTCTTTTGTATGCGGCATTCATGTTGTCTTTGGACAGTATCTCTTCCAACAGTTCTGACATTGCTTTGTGTGCTTTCTCCTTTCCGTTTCCATGGATTCACCCTAAGTTGTGCAGTACCTGCTCATTTACGTTTTGCCATTCCTGCTGTCAGGTATTCCATGGAGCATACATTTGATTACACGGTTACATTGTTCAGCCCTTTGGCAATGTCCATTTCAGGACCTTGCCTACTACGGCTTCTGCTGACTTCTCACAATTCGTTGTTACTACGATAAATATCACCGCTTGTGAAACCTTACGGGATAAGCTTGCCAATCTTTCCTCGTCTACCTGCCTGATTTACGCACATGGGTTACGGTTGCCTTTGGGACTTCACTGTCTCTTGTCAGCTTATCCGCCATGTACGCCTTATATCAGGTTTCTGTTCGTCAGGCTACGATTTCGCTATCCCTTCTTCTCGCCTGCACCTCACGATACAAACCTTGGGAGTCGCTATGGGGTTCGTTGGCAACTACGCCCCTTGTGGACTTTCACCACAGACTGACGGCATGCCCGTCATACAGGAAAAGGACGGGCATGCTGTCCAGCTTGTCCGTCCTATGTGTTTCTCAGATAAAGCGGAATCTTATTTATAGAAATACTTAGGGCTAAATCCACTTACTTGAATTGTTTCCATCAGCGCCTTAAATACTTCCGGTTCAAAATTTTTATCCATGCAAAAAACTTCATAATCCACTCCAAAATATGTTAAAAACATACCTGTTTCTTTATAACCATTTTGGAGATAAAAATTTCGCCTTTTTTCTCTTTGTCGCGAATTGTTTGCTGTATCGTCAAGCATTTCAAAATCTACTACTTGCTTTTTATCGGGATATTCTGCTTTCAAAACTTTGATAGCTTGACTTCCATATCCTTTTGAGCGGCAAGCCGGTTCTATCGCCAAGAAGAAAAGATAAGCAAGGTTTTGATAAGTTTGAACGACCATAAATCCAACAAATAAATCGTTATCCACTAATGCCAGAAAATCAAAGTTATCTGCATTTGCCATCTCAACTAATTTTGCAGGAGAAAGATATTCTTGTGGCGGAAACGCTTCTTTTGCGAGAGCGTTCACCTTATCCCAAAAGCGGCTGTTTTCTGTAATGCGTTCTGTCCTTAATTCCATTTTGTCCTCCAAGTATATTTTGATGAAATAAATATTTGAAAGACAAGCTACCATTCTTCACTTTTGCCTAAAAACATATTCAACCTCACAAATTGAATTTGTGAATTTCATTATACCTAAAAGCTATGAACAATTCAACCACAGAAAGCGAGGTATCAACCATGTATTACACCCAAGAACAGATAGACCGCGCCAACCAAGCTGACCTTGTTTCTTTCCTGCAATCACAGGGGGAACAGCTTACCCGCGCCGGAAATGAATACCGCTGGAAACGGCACGACAGCATGACTATCCGGGGAAACAAATGGTATCGCCACAGCCGGAGCAAGGGCGGCGGTCCCGTTGATTTTGTCATGGAGTTTTTCGGAAAGAGCTTTACCGAAGCCGTTGAACTTCTCACAGGGGAACAGGGAGCAGCGCGCCGGACAGACCAAGCCCCGCGCCCCTCTCTGACTTCCGATTGCCGCCCCGCAGCGACACTGCCGGACAAGTGAAAAGCTACCTTACCGAAGCCCGCCGCATTGATGAAGATGTGACGGGCTTTTTTCTTTCCAGCGGCGACATTTACGAGGAAGCCGCCCACCATAACGCCGTATTCGTTGGCAGAGATGAAAGCGGCATACCGAGATACGCCCACCAGCGCGGCACAGCCGGGAACTTCCGGCTTGATGTGAAAG
>Ga0129308_1001558_pt1 | contig 23299 bp, 22 predicted proteins | sample L827metagenome_FD_94440 | JGI IMG/M metagenome (GOLD analysis project Ga0129308, IMG submission 94440) | Ring-tailed lemur group fecal microbial communities from Wisconsin, USA - L827 metagenome | ecosystem: Host-associated > Mammals > Digestive system > Large intestine > Fecal | place: USA... | reverse complement strand
TTATAACACGACGGCGCGAAGCGGCCACAACAAAACCGCGCCTGCTGCGGTTTTGCGTGTTTCAATGTTCTCAAGCCCATGCGCGCCGGCGCATCCGCGTGTGCCGGGCACACGCGCGGCCGCGCAAGCGGCGGGCTTGAGGTTATTATAACACGACGGCGCGAAGCGGCCACAACAAAACCGCGCCTGCTGCGGTTTTGCGTGTTTCAATGTTCTCAAGCCCATGCGCGCCGGCGCATCCGCGTGTGCCGGGCACACGCGCAGCCGCGCAAGCGGCGGGCTTGAGGTTATTATAACACGAACCGCGCAGAGTTTGCACGCCGCCGCAAATTTCACACAAAAAGGCGGCACGGGAATATCCCGCGCCGCCCGTACCGGACTCAGCCGTTTTCAAATTTATCCCGCAGGCTTTTGAAAAAGCCCTTGCGCTGTTCGTAGTTATCGTCCTTGAGCGTATCCTCAAATTTCTTCAGTGCCTCACGCTGAGTCTTTGTCAGCTTCTTGGGGATCTCCACCACGACCTTAACATATTGGTCGCCCCGGCCGCGGCCGTTGACATACTGGATGCCCTTGCCCCGCAGGCGGAACGTGGTGCCGCTCTGTGTCCCTTCCGGCACCGTGTACTGTACCTTGCCGTCGATGGTGGGCACCACCACCTCCGCGCCCAGAACGGCCTGGCTGTACGTGACCGGCACTGTGACATGTACGTCGAAGCGGTCGCGCTCGAACATGGCGTCCGGGCGCACCGTCACAATCACGATCAGGTCGCCGCTGGGCCCGCCGTTGAGGCCCGCGTCGCCCAGACCTGTCAGGCGCATGCTTTGATCGTCGTCGATCCCCGCGGGAACCTTTACCTCAACACGCTTTGTGCTGGAGGTCTTGCCGCTGCCGTGGCACTTGGAGCACGGGGATTTGATGATCTTTCCCTTGCCGCCGCAGCGTGAGCAGGGCTGTGAGCTCTGCATCACGCCAAAAGGCGTGCGCTGCTGCACCGTCACATAGCCGGAGCCGTGGCAGTCCGGGCATGTCTCGGGGCTGGTTCCCTTGGCCGCGCCCGTGCCGCCACATTCGGGGCAGGTGTCCTGCCGGTTGACGCTGACGGTTTTTGTGCAGCCGTGGACGGCCTCCATAAAGCTGAGCACCAGGCTGACGCGGATATCGCCGCCCTTGCGCGGCGCATTTGGGTTGGCGCGGCGCCCGCCGCCGAACCCGCCGAAGCCGCCGCCGAACAGGTCGCCGAACAGGTCGCCCAGGTCCACGCCGCCGCCGAAGCCACCGCCGAACCCGCCGCCCGCGCCCGCGCCGTAGTTGGGGTCTACGCCTGCATGGCCAAATTGGTCATACCGGGCGCGTTTATCTTTATCGCTGAGGATCTCGTATGCCTCGCCCACCTCTTTGAACTTTTCCTCGGCGGCCTTGTCGCCGGGATTCAGGTCCGGGTGATATTTTTTCGCGAGTTTGCGGTAGGCGCTCTTGATCTCGTCGTCCGAGGCCGTTTTGGGCACGCCGAGTACCTCGTAATAATCGCGTTTATCTGCCATTGTACTTTCTCACCTTGATTTCTTCAGAAGTGGGCACGCGGCGGTCCGTCCTGGTCCGCCGTGCGCGGCTGAACGCGGGGCCTCCCGTTCAGCTCCCATATTGTAACAGAGGCGCGGCGCATTGTAAAGCCGCGCCCCCGCAAAAGCGGTTTGGGACAGCCGCTTTGCACGGCTGTCCCCCTCCCGCGCACCCGCCGGGGGTGCTTACACTTCCTTGTACTCGGCGTCCACGACGTTGTCGTCGCCGCCGTTGCCGCCGCCCGCGGGCTGGCCGCCCATGTCGGGGCCGGCGCCCTGCGCGCCCGCGGCCTGCCCGGCCGCCGCCGCGTCCTTATAGACCTTCTCGCTGATGGCGTAGAACGCCTTCTGCAGGTCCTCCTGCTTCGCCTTGATGGCCTCGATATCGCTGCCCTTCAGCGCTTCCTTCAGCGCCTCCAGCTTCGCGTTCACCTCGGTTTTCTCGCTTTCAGACACCTTGTCGCCGAATTCTCCCATGGCCTTTTCGGTCTGGAACACCATCTGGTCGGCGCCGTTGCGGATATCCACTTCCTCGCGCTTCTTCTTATCCTCGGCCGCATACTGCTCGGCTTCCTTCACGGCCTTTTCCACATCCTCCTTGCTCATGTTGGTGGAGGAGGTGATGGTGATATGCTGCTCCTTGCCGGTGCCCAGATCCTTGGCGGAAACATTCACGATACCGTTGGCGTCAATGTCAAAGGTAACTTCGATCTGCGGCACGCCGCGGGGCGCCGGAGCGATACCGTCCAGATGGAAGGTACCTAAAGATTTGTTGTCCCGCGCGAACTCGCGTTCGCCCTGCAGAACGTTGACCTCAACGGAGGGCTGGTTGTCGGCCGCGGTGGAGAAGATCTGGCTCTTCTTCGTGGGCACGGTGGTGTTGCGCTCGATGATGCGGGTGCATACGCCGCCCATGGTCTCGATGCCCAGGGAAAGCGGCGTAACGTCCAGCAGCAGCAGGCCCTTGACGTCGCCGCCCAGCACGCCGCCCTGGATGGCCGCGCCGATGGCGACGCACTCGTCCGGGTTGATGCCCTTGCTGGGCTCGGTCTTCATGAAGTTCTTCACGGCCTCCTGCACGGCTGGGATACGGGTGGAGCCGCCCACCAGCAGCACCTTATGCAGGTCGCCGGGCTGCAGGCCCGCGTCCTTCAGCGCCTGGCGCGTCGGGCCCATCGTACGCTCCACCAGGTCCGCGGTCAGCTCGTTGAATTTGGCGCGTGTCAGCGTGGTATCCAGATGCTTCGGGCCGTTGGCGTCCGCCGTGATGAACGGCAGGTTGATGGCCGTGCTGGCCACGCCGGACAGCTCGATCTTGGCCTTTTCGGCGGCCTCCTTCAGGCGCTGCGCGGCCATTTTGTCCTTGCGCAGGTCCACGCCGTTCTCTTTCTGGAACTCATCGGCCAGCCAGTCGATGATACGCTTGTCAAAGTCATCGCCGCCCAGATGCGTATCGCCCGCAGTGGCAAGCACTTCGGTGACGCCGTCGCCCATCTCGATGATGGAGACGTCGAACGTACCGCCGCCAAGGTCGTAGACCATGATCTTCTGGTCGTCCTCTTTGTCTGCGCCGTAGGCAAGAGCCGCGGCCGTCGGCTCGTTGATGATGCGCTTGACCTCCAGGCCGGCGATGGCGCCGGCATCCTTGGTGGCCTGGCGCTGGCTGTCGTTAAAGTACGCCGGTACGGTGATGACCGCCTCGGTGACCTTTTCGCCCAGATAGCTCTCGGCGTCCGCTTTCAGCTTGGCCAAAATCATGGCGCTGATCTCCTGCGGGGTGTATTTCTTGCCGTCGATGTCCACCTTATAGTCCGTGCCCATATGGCGTTTGATGGAAGCGATGGTACGGTCGGGGTTGGTGATGGCCTGGCGCTTTGCCACCTGGCCCACCAGGCGCTCGCCTGTTTTGGTGAAGCCCACGACGGACGGCGTGGTGCGCGCGCCCTCGGCGTTGGCGATGACGACGGGCTCGCCGCCCTCGATGACGGCAACACAGCTGTTTGTGGTGCCAAGGTCGATACCAATAATCTTGCTCATAACTCTCAGACTCCTCTTTTATCAAAACTCAGTGAATATATGTGGTGATTTCTGAATTTATATCAAAAAGCCTTTCGGCTTTGAGATGTCAGCCTATTCGGCCACAGCCACGGCCGCGTGGCGGATGACCTTGTCGTGGAGCAGATAACCTTTCTGCATCACCTGCGTGACGGTGCCGCTGGGCATGTCGTCGGTAGAGGGCTGCTGCAGCACGGCTGCGTGCAGCTCGGGGTCGAAGGGCTTGCCCTGCGCCTCGATCTCGCTGACGCCCATTTTGCCGAACGCCTCGCGGCATTTGTCCAGCGTCATGGTCACGCCCTTTTTATAGCTCTCGTCCGCGGTGGGCGCGTCGGCGGCGATCTCCAGCGTGTCCAGCACGGGCAGCAGCGTGTTCACCGCGAAGCTCACGCCGTTGTCGAACGCGGCATCGTGCTCCCTGGCGCTGCGCTTGCGGAAGTTTTCATATTCCGCGGCGGTGCGCAGCAGCGTGTCTTTCGTTTCAGCCAGCTTTTTTTCAGCCTGCTCCAGCTTGGTTTTCAGTGCGGCCAGCTCGGCATGCGCCTTGCCTTCTGCGTGCTTTTCCTTTTTTTCCGCCTTTTCTGCATCCTGTGTTTCAGGCTGCGGTGCCTCAGGCGCCGCCTGCGCGGCGGACGCTTCCTCCTGCGGCGCGGCGGCCGCGCGGTTCACGTCTTTTTCCGTGTCTGCCATATTGCTACTCCTCCTGCACCCTGCCCGACATGCATTCGCCGAGCAGCAATGCGAAATATTCAAGCCGCGGGATCGTTTCCCGGTAGGGCATGCGCGTTGGGCCTACGATGCCGATGGCCCCCGTCAGCCCGCCTCCCGCGAGATAGCGCTTCGTCATGATGCAGAAGCCCGGCATGCGGTACTCGGGCAGTTCGTCGCCCAGCAGCACCGTGGTGCGCTCGCTCTTGGGGCTGACGTAGCGCTTGACGGCTTCTGTGTCGCTGAAGAATTCCATCAGCGTGCGGAAGCTGTCCGCAAGCTCGGCATAATTCAGCAGGTTCTGCTGGCCCTCCAGATATACATTGGGCCGTCCCGCTTCCCGCAGCAGCGTCACCGCCGCCGAAAGCACCGGGTAATATACCGCGCTGCCCAGGCTCTGTGCCGCGGCGCGCATCTGTTCCTCGCGCACGTCGGCCGCGCTGCGGAAGGTAAGGTAGGCGTTCAGCGCCTGGGACAGCCGCTGGGCGTCGCCGGGCCGCAGCGCGAAATCCAGCTTTGCCGTGCGCGTGCGCACACCGCCCGCATTGGTGACGGCCAGCACCGCCGCCGTGTAGCGGCCCACCTGCATCACCTCATAATGGGCGATGCACAGGTCCTCGCTTTTGGGCGTTGTAGCCACGACACAGTAACCCGTCAGGTCCGCCAAAGCCCTTGCGGCGCTTTCGGCCAGACGTTCGGGGTCGTAGTCCATCTCGCGGAACAAAAGGTCGATCTGCCGTTTTTCCTCAGCGGGAAGGCGGGCGCCTGTATCCAGAAGATTGTCGATGTAGTAACGGTAGCCCTTGGCGCTGGGCACGCGCCCGGCGCTGGTGTGGGGCTGCTCCAGAAGGCCCAGCTTTGTCAGCGCGGCCATTTCGTTGCGCAGCGTGGCGCTGGACACCGCATGCCCGAACTGTTCGGCCAGCAGACCGCTGCCAACAGGCTCTCCGTCCGCGCCGTACAGTGTTACGATCGCCCGCAGCACACGCCGTTTCCGATCGTCCATCGGCACCGCCCACACCACCTTTCCTCTCTTGCTGTTTAGCACTCTATCTGTTCGAGTGCTAAATTTATTTTACAACACTTTTTTAGTATGTCAAGCCCTGCGGGGCAAAATACGCGAATTTTTTCAACTTTTACAATTTCGTCACAACTGCGGCAAAAACCGCAGCATGAGGGCACGCGGCACACAGGTGTATTCGCCGGAAAAACCGTTCCGGCAGGTTGCTGTAAGCAATGGCCGCGCTTTCGTGCAAACGGTATATTGTCGTTCACTGGCGGACATGATATACTGAAGGCGGAAAGGAACGGAAGCTCACACCGTCCCCGTCGGGGGCATAAAATAGAATAACACATCCCGCAAAACGCTCTGCACGCAACCGTGCCGCCCGGTGCCGGGCGGCCTCAAAAAGGAGGCTTGTTTTCATGCAAATGGACCCTCGTCTCAACTGCGAGTATGAACGCGCATATCCCCGCACCCAGCCGTACAGCCGTCTGCCCTACGACAAGCGCGCCGAAAAGGCCTGGTGGGCGGATTATTACCGCCGGAACCCCACGCTGCTGATGCGGCTGGCCCGGCGGCTCAAGGCCGCGCTCTGACGCGGCCGTACCATTGCGTACAAAGATCTGACAGGATGCAGAGCCGAAAGCCCGCTTTCAGCGGGCTTTTTGTTTTCGGGCGGGGAGGCGCAGAGCGTCCTACCTGCGCGAATGCGCCGGAACCCTTTTCGTTTTTTATATAATGTAGTATACTGGTAAAAACCAAAAAACAGGAAAGGCGGCCGGACAATGAAAGCGGACAAAGCATGCATCGACGTGGCGGCGGGGCGCGCCCCCGCCGACCTCGTGTTCAAAAACGTCAACGTGGTCAATGTTTTTTCCGAGGAGATCATCACTGCGGACGTGGCGGTGGCGGGCGGCGTGATTGCGGGCGTGGGAAGCTACCGGGGACAGACAGAGCTGGACTGCACGGACAAATTCCTGTGCCCGGGTTTCATCGACGCGCACATCCACATCGAATCCAGCCTTGCCGCGCCCTTTGAATTCGCCCGCGCCGCTACCCGCAGCGGCACCACCACCATTGTGGCCGACCCGCATGAGATCGTCAACGTATGCGGCGCGCAGGCCGTACAATATCTGCTGGATGCAACGGAAAACCTGCCGCTGAACGTGTACCTGATGCTGCCCTCCAGCGTGCCCGCCACCCCCTTTGAAACAAACGGCGCGGATTTCGCTGCCGCAGACATGGCCCCGTTTATGGCGCATCCCCGCGTACTGGGTCTGGGCGAGGTGATGTGTTATCCTGACGTGCTGGCCGCGCGGCAAACCGTACTGGAAAAGCTGGCGCTGGCCGCGGATGCGGGAAAGCGGGCCGACGGCCACGCTCCCGGCCTTTCTGGCAGAGAGCTGCAGGCCTATGCAGCCGCGGGCATCCGCACCGAGCATGAGTGCACCACCTTTGCAGAGGCTGCCGAAAAGCTGCGCGCGGGTCTGGCTGTGCTGGTGCGCGAGGGCAGCGCTGCGAAAAACCTTTCGGTGCTTGTAAACGGCCTGCTGGACAGCGACCTGCCTGCCGACCGGTTTCTGTTCTGCACCGACGACAAGCACCTGGACGACATTGCCCGGGACGGCCATCTGCGATGGAATGTCCGCCAGGCCATCAGCCTGGGCATGAAGCCTGTCACCGCCATCAAAATGGCCACCTGGAACGCAGCCCGCGAATACGGCCTGCGGGACCTGGGCGCCGTGGCCGCGGGCTATCGGGCCGACCTTGTCCTGCTGGACAGCCTCAAGCAGATGACCGTGCGCGCGGTTTATAAGGACGGCCGGCCCGTGGAGGAGCGCTTCGCAGGCCTTGCCGCCGCCCCCGTACCCGATGCGCTGCTGCATTCGGTACACTTTGAGAACGTGGCTCCTGCCGACCTTGCGCTGCCCGTCGCGGGCCCGGCCCATGTCATTGAGATGGTGCCGTACCAGATCGTCACGCGGCACGCAGTGGAGGAGGTTCCTTCGGAAAACGGCTTTTTCCGGCCCAACGCCGTTTATACCAAACTATGCGTGGTGGAACGCCACGGCAAAAACGGGGGCGTTGCCGTTTGCCCGCTGAAGGGCTACGGCATCACAGGCGGAGCCATTGCCACCAGCGTGGCGCACGACAGCCACAACGTCATCGCGGCGGGAGACAACGACGCGGACCTCGCGCTGGCCATCAACCATTTGAAAGAAATCGGCGGCGGATATGTGCTGGCCGGCGGCGGAAAAATACTGGGCGCGCTGCCCCTGCGCGTGGGAGGCCTGATGAGCACCGCCCCGTGGGAGGAGATACAGGCCGGAGCGGGCGCCATTCTGGAGCGGGCAAAGGCCATGGGTATCCCGTACCATGTGGACCCGTTTACCAGCCTTTCCTTTCTGGCGCTGCCCGTTATACCGGAACTGCGCCTGACGGACCGCGGTCTGTTCGACGTAACTGCATTTTCCCTGGTAAAGGACTGATCGGATATGAGTGAAAAAGCACAACGCGCGAAAGCGCTGTTTCTGGAGGGCTATAACTGCGCGCAGGCTGTGGCCGGGGCGTTCGCACCGGAGATGGGCCTTTCGGTAGACGCCGCGGCACGCCTGGCCAGCGGCTTTGGCGGAGGCATGGGACGGATGCGGGAGGTATGCGGTGCGGTAAGCGGTATGACGCTGGCCGCAAGCGCGCTGCGCGGCTACAACGACCCCAAGGCCGGGCCGGAGAAAACCGATACCTACGCGATGATCCAGGAGCTGGCCGGGCGCTTCCGGGCCGAAAACGGCAGCATCATCTGCCGGGAGCTGCTGGGCCTGGCCCGTCCTGAGGGCACACCGCAGGCCGAGGCGCGCACGCCGGAATATTATAAAAAGCGCCCCTGCCCGGAGCTGGTGGCGCTGGCGGCTCAAATTCTGGAGGAATGGCTGGCCGAGCATCCCGCCCGGCTGTAAATTCCGCATTCCCACCAAGTGCGGCAGTTCGTTTTCAACGTATTTACAAGAACAAGCTGTTCAATGCTATAATTCCAACAGGAATTGACCATTTGGATGCCTGTGCAGAGTACTGCAACGAGGCGGCAAAAGTTCGGAAAGTTTCTGTGTACTGCCAGTTTCTCACACGGTTCGACCCCGATGCGGGGCCATCCGCTCAATAAGTTCCCGCCTGCGCCGGAGCCTTTTCGAAGGCTCCGGCGCGTTTCTTTGGCGGGAAATCTGCCGCAGGGGAAACAAAAATTTTTGATGGAGGGATTGACAACCGTCTTTGTATGTTGTATAGTTAGTTACACAAGTAATGAACCACACAACCAAATAACCTTTGGAGGGAAGGAGCGCAGACAATTGAATGGAAACCTGAATGATTCCACCTCCATCTATCTGCAGATCGCAGCCATGCTGGAGGACAACATCGTGCGGGACCTGCTTTTGGAAGAGGAGCAGGCGCCCAGCACCAACGAACTTGCAAAAGCGTTCAGCATCAATCCTGCTACGGCGGCCAAAGGGCTGAACCTGTTGGTAGACGAGGGCATTTTGTATAAGAAACGGGGGATCGGCATGTTCGTTGCGGCGGGCAGCAAACAGAAAATCATCCAAAAGCGCAAAGACAGTTTTTTTGAAACATATGTGAGGAGCCTTGTGGACGAGGCGCGCACCCTTGCCATCGGCAAGGAAGAGCTGATGGCCATGATTGAACAGGCCGCGGCGGACAAAACGTAACGGAGGGACAGGGACATGACGAACGGAGTATTGCAGGCCACGGATGTGGTCAAAAGCTACAACAAAAAAGAGGTGCTGCACAGCGTCTCGCTGACCATCGAGCCAGGCAAGATCTACGGCCTCATCGGACGCAACGGCGCGGGCAAAACCACGCTGCTCAGCATTCTGACGGCACAGAATACCCACGATTCCGGCCTCGTTACCTACAACGGGGAGCGCGTGTGGGAAAACCAGAAAGCACTGGACGAGATCTGCTTTTCCCGCGAGCTTTCGCCCATGCTGCTGTTCGGCCAGAACACACTGAAGGTGAAGGAATACCTGCGCGCCGCCGCACTGTACTACCCCCACTGGGACAAGGAGTACGCCGCACGCCTGACCGAGATGTTCGGGCTGGACACCAAAAAGAAGATCTACAAGCTCTCCAAGGGTATGATGAGCATGGTCACCATCGTTCTGGCGCTGGCCAGCCGCGCGCCCATCACCATTCTCGACGAGCCGGTGGCCGGCCTGGACGTGGTGGCGCGGGAACAGTTCTACGATGTGCTTCTGGCCGATTACGCCGAAACGGGCCGCACCTTCATCATCTCCACCCATATCATCGAGGAAGCCGCGGGCGTGTTTGAGGATATTATTTTTATCGACAACGGCCGTATCATCGAGACAGGCAACTGCGAAAGCTTCGTGGCCCAGTTCCACTATGTTTCCGGCCGGGACGAGGACGTGGCCCGCGCCTGCGCCGGGCTGCAGGTCATCCACGAAGAGGGCCTGGGCCGCAGCCGCACGGCCTGCGTGCGCGGCAGCCTGGACACGCTGCGCCGCAGCGCAGACGAGCTGGATGTGGATATCAGCGGCGTGACGCTTCAAAAGGTGTTCGTCTACCTGACGGGCGGCCATAAGGAAGGGGAATAACGATGCTGCGTACCGTAAAATATCTGAGCCTGCTGGTGGTGCAGTTCATTGGCGCGCTGCTGGGCGTCGGCGCACTGTTCATTGCATTTTACGCTGTTTCCACGCCGCTGTCCGAATTTGAAAGCGCGGGTTGGCGTGTTCTGGGCATGGCCTTCGCCTGCGGGATGATGTTCCCCTTTGTGCTGCAGGCCAGCCTGATCCAGTCTTACATGCCGCTGCCTCTCTCCATGGGCGTTACGCGCCGGGGCTTCTTCGCCGGAGCACAGGCGGCCAAGGTGATGCTGGCCGGAGGCATCGGCGTATGCCTGCTTTTGATCCAGCTCGCAGTAAAATGGATGTTCGGCGTGGACGCCCTGTTCACCGGTACGATGCTGGTGGGGCTGTTTGCCGTGCTGCTCCTTGGCGCGTCCGTTGGTGAAGCGCTGGGTTTTGTCAGCCTCCGCTTTGGGCGTGTGGGCATGATCGTATTTTTCGTGCTGATCGTCGGCGGATGTGCGGTGATCGGCGGGATCATCGGCTACGCGGGTGCGGCGGGAGCTCTGGACGGCATGCTGGACGCGATGCTGCGCTTTCTTTCCAATGCGTGGGCGCTGGGCGGCAGCGCCGTGGTTTTGGCCGTGCTGTTGGGCTGGCTGGATTGGCTCATGTGCCGCCGCATACCGGTAAAGGGGTGAGCATATATGTTAAAATCGATCAAACGGGAATTCCTGCTCAACCGGAACAGCCTGTGGCAATCGCTGGCTGTTTTGGGCGGAGCCTGGCTGCTTGGCGAGGCGCTTAGCCTGTGTATCATGTATTTCGCTCATGAGGAGGAGTATTTTTCCCTTGGCACTGTATTTGCAGCGATCATGCTGGTGATGTTCGGCGTTATTTTTGCGCTGTACTATTTCTCCTGCGGCTACGAGCAGGCGCTGACGATGAGCTGTACACGGCGCCGTTTTCTGTTTGGGATGTTCGTCACCGTGTGCCTGCAGCTGTTGTGCCTTATCGGAGGCATGGTGGTTTTGACGCTGCTGGACCGCGGGCTGTATCTGCTGCTTTTCCGCGGCATGCCCATTGACGGGCCGGACCTTCTGCGGCCGGAGGCGCTGCGCTGGGCCTGGGTGATTTTGCCGGCCGTTCTTGTCCTTGCCTGCACCGGGCTGTTTCTGGGCGCATGCATCCAGCGCTGGGGACGGCGGGCGCTGTGGCTGCTGTGGGCGGCGTATATGGCTGTTTTTCTGTTCGGCGACACCTTCACACGGCTGGCCGAGGGCGCGGGACGCGACACATTGCTGGGCCGTGCGCTGGGCGCGGTGGTGGACGTTCTGGCATTCATCCCCGGCGGTCCGGCGCGGGCGCTGCTGGCGCTTGCGCTTCTTACGGCCGCCACGGTTTCAGGCGCCGCTCTGCTGCTGCGGGGCAGCGTGCGCCAGACAGCATAAGCACAGCGCGGCGGCTCTGCGGCGGAGCGCCAAAAGCGCGCCGCATGCCGCTGCTGAAAAAGAGGAGGGCATCTGTGATGCAGAACGGTTTGTCATTCAAAAACACCATGTCCCGGGTGGGGCTTTGCTACTTTGTGCTGATGCTGGTAACACAGGCGCTCCAGCTGGCCGGCATGACACTGCTGGGCAGCCTGCTGGAGACCGGCTGGGGGCTTTGGGCGCTCTCCTATGCGCCGCTGTATTGCATTGCCGTCCCTGTTTTTATCCTGCTGCTGCAAAAACTCGTGCCCGGCACGCCGGGCACGGCGGGCAGCGCCGCGCTGACGGCGGGAGGCTGGCTGCGCTGGCTGGTGCTGTGCCTGGGCGTGACGTATCTGTTCAATTTCGTCTCCCTCGGCATCACAGCTCTGCTGGGAATGCTTAAGGGCGGCGTGGTGCAGAACCCACTCGCCCTGATGCAGATGAACAGCAGCCCGCTGGCCACGTTTCTGTTTGCCTGCGTGCTGGCGCCCGTGGGGGAGGAGTTTTTGTTCCGCAAGCTGCTGCACGATAAAATCGGCGGATACGGCGTCCGCATCTATGTACTGGTGGGCGCGTTCCTGTTCGCGCTTTTCCACGCCAATCTGTCGCAGCTTTTGTATGCCTTCGTGCTGGGCGCCGTCTTCTGCTACATTTACGCCCACACGGGAAAGCTGCGGTATACCATCCTGCTGCATGTTGCCATCAACACCATCGGCACGATGGCGGCGCCCCTCCTCGTGCAGTACGGCGGGATTTGGGGCACGGCTGCCGTGGGGATACTGGTGCTTGTGAGCATTGCTGCGGGCGCCGTGATCGCGGCGCGCAGGCGCTGGCGGTTTCCCGGTGCAGCACCCGCGGACGGCGGGGAAGGAGAGGGGGCGCAGCGCACGGCCCACAGCTTTGGCCGTGCGCTGCGCACGCCGGGCATGCTGGCATACACGGGCCTGTGCGCGGCGCTTATTCTTGTGGTCACATTTTTGACGTGAGCGGTCCGTTCCGCGCGAAAAACGGAAAATAACGCGCGCCCCGCCGCATCCCGGTATGCAGCGGGGCTATTTTGTGCTATACTGTGCAATATCCGGGACGGAAAGTCCCGAACTTTGAAAGAAATATGCGAGGTATATCGTTTTGAATTTGATATCTTGGAATGTCAATGGTTTCCGGGCCATCCTCGGCAAGGGCTTCGCGGACGTCTTCGAGGGCTTCGGCGCGGACGTCGTCTGCCTTCAGGAAACGAAGATGCAGCCGGGCCAGGCCGAATTTTCGCCGCCGGGCTATCACCAATACTGGTACAGCGCCGAGAAAAAGGGGTATTCCGGCACAGCCGTTTTCACCCGCATGGAACCGCTCTCCGTGCGCTACGGCATCGGCAAGGAGGAGCACAGCCACGAGGGCCGCGCCATCACGCTGGAGTTCGAGCAGTTCTTCCTCGTCAACGTCTATACGCCCAACAGCCAGAATGAACTGGCGCGCCTGCCCTACCGCATGCAGTGGGAGGATGATCTGCGCGCTTATCTGTGCGCGCTGGATACGGAAAAACCCGTGGTCTATTGCGGCGACCTGAACGTCGCCCATCGGGAGATCGACCTGAAAAACCCCAAGCAGAACATCCATTCGGCGGGCTTTTCCTATGAGGAACGCCAGAAAATGACCGACCTTTTAATGAGCGGCTTTGTGGACACCTTCCGCGCGCTGTATCCGGACGCCGCGGGCCGCTACACCTGGTGGAGCTATTTCCGCCGCGCGCGGGAGACCAACGCGGGCTGGCGCATCGACTATTTCATCGTCAGCGAACGTTTGCGCGAAAAAATCGGCGACGCGCTCATTTACAGCGACGTGTACGGGTCCGACCACTGCCCGGTGGGGCTGGTCTTGGATGTGTGACGCACGCATATACTGTACGGCGGGGCGCGCCCCGCACCACGGACGCTGTGCGCCCGGAATAAGGGGGACTTATTTTGCTGGATTATCTTTTCGCGGCGCTGCTGGGCGTCATCGAGGGCATCACCGAATGGCTGCCCATTTCCAGTACCGGCCATCTGATCCTGGCCGATGAATTCATCCATATGTCCACATCGGATGCTTTTAAGGAAATGTTCGATGTAGTCATTCAGTTCGGTGCCATCCTTGCGGTGGTAGTGATTTTCTGGAGCAAACTGTGGCCGTTCCGCATCAACCGGGACGCCTGCAGTTCCGGTGTGTCCGGCCTGGTGGACCGCTACTGCCGCAGGGACGTGTGGGACATGTGGTTCCACGTGCTGGTGGCCGTTGTGCCCAGCGCCGTCATCGGCCTGCCTCTGGACGATTGGATGACCGAGCACCTGCACAATCCGCCCGTTGTTTCCGCCATGCTCATCCTGTACGGCGTATTCTTCCTGCTTATGGAAAGCACCGTGGGCAAGCGCCGCCCCCAGGTGCGGCGCATTGGACAGATCAATTACCGCATGGCGCTGTTCATCGGCCTGTTTCAGTTCCTGGCGCTGGTGCCGGGAACCAGCCGTTCCGGTGCAACGATCCTGGGTGCGATGCTCATCGGCTGTTCACGCACGGTGGCGGCCGAGTTCACGTTCTTCCTGGCCGTCCCCACCATGGCGGGAGCCAGTCTCGTCAAGGTCGTCAAGTTCCTGGCCGACGGCGGCGGCTTTTCCGGCTCTGAAGTGGGAATTCTTCTCACGGGCTGCGCCGTGGCGTTCGCCGTTTCCATGTTGTGCATCCGGTTCCTGATGAACTATGTGAAAAAGCATGATTTCAAGGTGTTCGGCTGGTACCGCATTGCGCTGGGCGCGCTGGTTTTGGCGTATTTCTATCTGCTGAAGCCCGCGCTGTAAGCCTGCGGTAAGTGCAAAAATAAAAGAACGCCCCGTTCCGGCTGAACGGGGCGCTTTTTTGTTACCGTTTTTCTGCAGGCGTAGCCTGCGGGTCCGCCAGAGCGCACTCCAGCGCCGCGATGCGCTGCTGCAGCGCCTTGATGTCCGCGTGCACCACGTCCGGATAGTCCCGCTGGTTCAGCTCCTCGCTGGAACGCGCCACCTTGCTGCCGTTCACACGCACCACGCAAGCCGGAATGCCGATGGCCGTGGCATTGGCGGGAATACAGGACAGCACCACACTGTTGGCTCCGATACGGCTGTTCGCACCGATGGTGATGGGCCCCAGCACCTTGCAGCCTGTGCCGATGAGCACGTTGTCTCCGATGGTGGGGTGGCGCTTTCCCTCGTCTTTTCCGGTGCCCCCCAGCGTAACGCCGTGGTATAGAGTGACGTTGTTGCCGATCTCCGCCGTTTCGCCGATGACGACGCCCGCGCCGTGGTCGATGAACAGGCCGTCTCCGATGGTGGCCCCGGGATGAATCTCGATGCCGGTGAAGCCCCGGCCCCACTGGCTGACCATACGGGCGCAGAACAACCGTCCGTGCTTGTAAAACCAGTGCGACACCCGGTAGAACACCAGCGCGTGAAAGCCCGGATACAGCAGCATTACTTCGGCCAGGCTGCGTGCAGCCGGATCTTTTTTCAGCATGGACTTCGCGTCCGTCAAAAGGCCCATTCAAACCCCTCCTCCCGCGCGGCGGGCGATTTTCCCGCGGCACGTTTCTTCTTTTATTCCAAAACTCCGGCCCGGACGGGCCGCCGATGGGGTATAGTATACCATTCTTGTAGTATATGCGCAAGAAAAAACAGAGATGCCGCAAAAAAGGCCCGGCGGAGAAAACCTCTCCGCCGGACCCGTTTCTGTTCCGATGGCTGATTCACAGGGCCGAAAACGATGAAAGCCCACCCTCCAGCGTGTCCGGCGCTGTTCCGTCCACCGTCGTCACCGTAACAAGGAGCATCCTGCCGCCCACCTTCCGCAGGCACATCAACTGCTGTGCGCGGACGCCGGACGTTTCCGTCGTGACAGGAAGCACGAGAAAATCCAATCCGCCCAGCTGCGTAGTGTAGGTCTCCCCAACGGTATACGTCACTGTGTCGGTGGATTTCAGCTGCTGGTCCGCAACGATATCCGCGTACGCAGCTTCATCCACCATGCTCCCGCCGACCACAGAACCCAGGTCCTCGGCCACGATCTGCACATTGTTGCCCACTGCCGGGTCTTGCGCCGCCATCGCATAGATCACACGGCTCTCATCCAGCTTCAACGCCAGTTTGGTTCGGTCGTCCACAAGCTCACTGTCCATCACAATGCCCAGCAGGTTGAGCAGCTCCTCTTCGGAGGCATACACCCAGCCCTCGGGCAGCACATACCGCAGCCCCAGCGCCTCATTGGTATATACATTGTTTCCGCTCCATTCACCCAACAGGGCAGCGCTGTCGATTTTCTCCGAAGAGGAAGCAGGTGCAGAGGACGATTCCTGCGGGGCGGAGGAAGACGGAACGGCTGCAGACGGGGGCGCGACGGAACTTGTGAGGCGGTCCGCTCCGCAGCCTGCAAGGGCACAGGCCAAAACCAGGGTCAATGATACAGCCGTCAATTTTTTCATGATAATTCTTTCCTTTCTTTTGCGCGGCACAAAGCCGTACTTCTTTGTTTGATCATAACACTGAAATCTTTGGAAATCAACACTTTTTGCTATATATTTAGTTATTAGTATCTTAAAAAGTTTAGTTATCACTCATACTATCAAAACAGGTGATAGTTATGATTATTGATTACAAGCTGATCGGCATGCGTCTTCAGCGCGCACGGCGCGCCCAAAAACGCACGCAGGAAATGCTGGCGGAATACCTGGACGTTTCTGTGGGATATGTCAGCCAACTGGAACGCGGCGTTTCCAAAATCAATCTGGAGACACTGGCCCGCATCTGTACCTTTCTCAACTACGACATCTGTGCCGTCCTGTCGGGCGCCAGCCGACAGAACACCGATTATCTGGACGAAGAAATCGTTACCCGGCTGCGGGAGCTGGACGGCCGCCAGAAAAACGTGGTGCTGGATATGATCGATTCTCTGGCCCGCAACCAGGCATGATGCCGCCCGAAGCCGTATCCTAAGAGGCAGCTTTGCATCCGGGCGTCCCGCGCGGAAAAAAGCGCCGTTCCAATGGTCGAGGGCCATAAAACAAAAAAACATCCTGCCCGATGTTTCTGAGCAGAATGCTTTGGAGCTATACGACAAACTGGAAGTTGTCAACTATTATACTTTATATCTTTTTTCAATTTTCAGATAAGTAAAAATCGTAGCAATAATAAGTATTATAACTCCTAAAATTACAAATAAAAATAGAGGTGAGTTTTGTTCTGTGAACAAAAATGAAGTTCCTAAAAGCTCTAAAATCACAGCAAAGACAATCCATAACTTACCAACTGCGTGATTGTATTTTTCAATATTTGAGATTTTGGGCGGCTTGGTAAATGTAAAAAATCCAACTTCTTGTTTCGACTTCCACGCACTTACCCCTATCAATACAAAAATTATTGCAACGATACTCCAAATTATAAATCCCAGCATAAACAATACCCTCTCATCAAATTCATGGTTACCACGCTCCTGAATCGTGTATCACGCATGAAGGAGCGGTGCAAGGGCGCGCTTACGCACTGCTTTGCAGTGCATAAACGCTGGCGGCTGGTAAAAACACCTGCCGCCAGACTGTTTTTCAAGCACTTGTGCAATGGAACGGCGCTTTTCTGGTTCAGTCACATTTTCTCCTCCGGCGTCGGCGCAGGCACAGAGGCCCCGGCAGCAGCCTGCGCCTCCAGGCGGCGGTGCACGCCCAGGCGCAGCAGCGCGTGCAGGATACTGCACACCGGCACCGCAAACAGCATGCCCGCAATGCCCCACAGGCTGCCGCCCACCGTGACGGCGGCCAGCACCCAGATGGGCGGCAGCCCAACCGAAGAGCCGACCACACGGGGATAAATGAGGTTTCCCTCCACCTGCTGGAGCACCAGCAGGAAAATCACGAAGATCAGCGCCTGCGTCAGGCTCTCCATCCCGATCATGAATGCGCCCACAATGAGGCCAACCCAGGCGCCGACGATGGGAATGAGCGCCGTAATGCCCACCAGCGCGCCGATCATGGGCGCATAGGGCAGCCGCAGCAGCGACATGCCCAGCCAGCACAGCGTGCCCAGAATGCACGCCTCCGTGCACTGGCCGGAAACGAATTTCGCAAACGTGCGGCTGGCCATATTGGCCACAAAGAACAGGCTGTCCGCCCATTTGCGCGGCAGAAACGCCACGAACACACGGGCCGTCTGGCTTTTCAGCTTCTCCTTGCCCAGCAGGATATACAGCGCGAAGATGAACGCCATGATGGCGTTGAACACGCCGCCCACGATGCCCGACAGCACCGACACCGTGCCGCCCAGCAGATTGCCCGCGCCTTCGGTAACATAGCTCAGCAGCTTTTTGCCCGTTTCATTCCAGTCGATCTGCAGCGAAGCCAGCCACTGCTCCGCCTGCGGGAACCGGTCGGCCCCTTCCAGCGCCCACTTCTGCGCGGCCGTCAAAAACTCGGGGATGGCCTTTCCCAGCACCGCGAACGCACTCAGCAGCTCCGGCACCACCAGAGCGAACACCGCCGTTAAAATCACAAGGATGGCCAGCAGCGAAAGCAGGATGCACAGCGGACGGCGCAGCGCCGCCACCCGTTTGTTTTTGGGATTCTTCAAAAGGTGCCGCTCAAAAAAGCGCATTGGGATGTTCAGCACGAACGCTATGCAGAAGCCGAGGAGCAGCGGCCACAGGATATTGAGCAGCCAGCCCGCCGCGTCCGCCAGCAGCGACAGGTTTTGCAGGGCCCAGTAAAAGAATATCGCCGCACCCGCGATGCCCAGGATTTTCAGTACAGTCAGTTTGTCCAGTTTCACAGGAGTACTCCGTTTCTTTTTCATTCCGATTGTTTCTTTGAATTCCGCCATACGGCATGAAGGCGCGCCCGCAAAACAAAAATATTGTAAAAACAACACGCCTTCAGCCGGCCGCAAAAAAACGGGGGCGGATCTTGTCCGCCCTCATTTTATCACGTTTTCATCGCCTTCACAAGCGCCCGCTGCGTGCGCTTACAGCAGCTTTGCCGAAATGGCTCCTGCCGTAGCTTCCCGGTTCGCCTCCGCCGCCGCATTGGTGCGGCAGTATTCATTGAACAGTGCGTCAATGAGGAACAGCTGCCCCATCTTCGCGGCCACGGAGCCGGACTGCAGAGGCCCTTCCTTGGAGCCGCACAGAAGGATCACATCCGCCAGCGCCGCAGCCGGCGACTTTGCAAAATGCGTCACCAAAATGATTTTTGCGCCATTGCTCCTGGCGGGGCGCAGCACGTCCATCATATCCTTCGTCGCGCCCGAATAGGAAAAAAACAGGATCACATCCTCCGGTGCAGCCAATGCCGCGGCCATGGCCTGCATATGGGAGTCCTCGATGCACTGGAACTGAGGTGCAACTGTGATGAAGCGCGCCCAAGCTTCCATAGCGATGACCAGGCTCCCGCCCTGCCCGAAGCAATATACCCGCCGCGCCGCTGAAAGATATTCGACTGCCCTGCGCAGCCGTTCCTCATCCATCTGCGCCAGCGTCTGGCTGATCGACGCTACGTCTGTGGCGTACAGCTTTTTACACATGTCAATAATGCTGTCCTCCGGCAGAACCTTGCCATAGATGCCCACCTCGTCATCGGCCGCCGGGGAGCCGCTGGCTTTTGCCAAAGCCAGCTTGAAGTCGTTGTAGCCGGAAAAGCCCAGTGTGCGGCAAAAGCGGGAGATCGTGGCCTCAGCCACTCCGCATTCCTCTGCCAGAGCCGTGATGGACATATACTGCGCCTCCACGCGGTGGGCAAAAATATAATCCGCCGCTTTGCGCCCCGCTTTCGTCAGATTGTTGTACTCGCCTGTCATTGTGTCCAATACATCTTTGTATTCCACTTGGAGTCCCCCTTTTCCGACAATCCCTTCGGGATGAAAATTTTTTTCATTCGTTTCTTTTATTATAAAGGTTACACGGCAAACAACACAAGTATTTTTCGTTCATTTTCTTATCTTTGGCACGATGCACAAAAATAAAAAGAATTTTCATTGCAAAAATAAATTGAAAACGTTTTTCGTTGGCGGTATCATAAAAATCAGACAGTCGTTTTTGCTGCTCTGCAATAAAAATAATTTTGAGGGCCGTGTGGCAAAAAAACAGCCTGCATCTGTTTTGGTTTACAGGAGGATATGATTATGGCACAGATCGATCTGCCTCTCAGGGAGCTCCGGGAGTATATGGGAAAAAGCCCGCGTCCGTCGGATTATGACGCTTATTGGGCAAGGGCGCTTAGGACGTTGGATACGCAGCCTATGGAATATTCTCTGGAACCCGCCGAAGTATCTTTTCCCGGAGTGGAATGCTGCCATCTCTGGTTTACGGGTGTGGGCGGCGCGCGGGTGCACGCCCGTTTTCTCCGCCCGCAGAACACTGCGGAAAAATACCCTGCCGTCCTGCTTTTCCACGGATACGAGGGCTCCAGCAAAGACTGGTTCTCCAAACTGCCTTTCGCCCAATCAGGCATGGCGGTGGCTGCGCTGGACGTGCGCGGCCAGGCAGGCCTCTCTGAGGATAACCTCACCGTGCAGGGCAGCACATTTCAGGGGCACATCGTGCGCGGCGTGTGTGACCCCGACCCCGACAAGCTGTTTTTTCGCAATATCTACCTGGACACTGTGCAGCTTGCGCGTATTGTGGCCGGGATGCCGCGTGTGGACGAACGGCGGCTGTATACCGCGGGCTTTTCCCAGGGCGGCGCGTTGTCTCTTGTGTGCAGCGCCCTTTCCGGCCTTGTGCGCCGAACCGTGGCGGGCTATCCTTTTTTATCGGATTTCCGGCGTGTATTGGAATTGGACTATCCCAACCGCGCCTATGACGAGCTGAAGCTCTATTTCCGTCTGCGCGACCCGCAGCACCAGACCGAAGACGCATTTTTCGGTCGTCTGGGATACATCGATATCCAATGGATGGCGGAAAGACTCCGCAACCCTGTGCGTATGTACACGGGTCTTTGCGATACCATCTGCCCGCCCAGCACGCAATTTGCGGTTTACAATAAAATTGCCGCGCCAAAGGAGCTGGTGGTCTATCCTGACTTCACCCATGAAGAGCTGCCCCGCGCTTGGGACGATATCCTGCTGCTGCTCCTAAAAGACGCACAGGAGGCGTGACAAAGACGGAATACCACGGCGCATCTGCGCCGGAACGGCAAGGAGTGAACAAATGAAAATCTCATGTATCGACATCGGAGGGACATACATCAAGTCGGGCGTGCTGGAGGACGGCGTGCTGACAGGCGTAGAGGAAACGCCGACGGACGGAGGCGGCGGGGCGCGGGCGATGCTGTCCCGCGTGGCGCAGCTTGTGCGGCAGACGCCGGGCGTGGAGCGTGTGGGCGTTTCCACCGCCGGCGAGGTAGACGCCCGGACGGGTGTGATCCGCCTGAGCGACAATATCCCCGGCTACACGGGGCTGAACCCGCGGCAGATTCTGGAGGGGGAGCTGGGCCTGCCCGTGGCTGTGGAAAACGACGTGAACGCCGCGGCGGCGGGAGAATTCGCCTTCGGCGCGGCGCGGGGCGTACAGGATTTCCTGATGGTGAGCTACGGCACGGGCGTGGGCGGCGCGGTGTATACCGGCGGCCGGCTGTACCGTGGCCGCGCGAGCAGCGCGTGGGAGTTCGGAGGGCTCGTCACGCATCCCGAGGCCGTGGACCCGGCGCGGCAGGGCACGGGGAGCTACGAGCGCTACGCCAGCACCTCTGCGCTGGTGGCCCGCGTAACGGCGCTTTACCCGGCGCTCACCACGGGACGGGATATTTTTGCACATTTGAACGATCCGACAATAAAAAAGGAAGTAGATGCATGGATTCACGAGGTCGCCTGTGGTATTATATCCTTGATCCACGCTTTTGACCCGGCTCTGGTGGTGCTGGGCGGCGGCATCATGAGGGAGCCGTATATCCTCGGCCAGCTTGAACGGATGGCCGCACCGATGCTCAAGCCCAGCTTTTGCGGATGCAGGGTCGTGCCCGCGGCGCTGGGAAACAGCGCCGGGCTGATGGGAGCGGGATATCTTGCGGCAACCATCGGCAGCGGCTGACATCCGCCGCGTTCGGGCCGCACGGTTTGAAATTCCCGGCAAGCGACAGCTGCCGGAATAAAGGAAAGAAGGTTTTTCAAATGGAGAGGGAAAAACTGCAGGCATGGCGGGACTGGATCCGCGCGGAGCTGGAGAGCTGTGTCTCGTTCTGGCTGGAGCACGGCATGGACAAAGAGCACGGCGGCGTTTACACCTGCCTGACGCGTGACGGCAAGGTGTTTTCCACAGACAAAAGCGTGTGGATGCAGGGGCGCTGTGCGTGGACGTTCTCGTACCTGTGCCGCGTGTACGGCAAAAAACAGGAATGGCTGGACGCCGCAAAATCCTGCCTGGACTTTCTGGAGGAGCACTGCATCAACCGCACGGCGGGGGACAGGCTGTACTTCACGGTAACGGCGGACGGCAAACCGCTGCGCCAGCGCCGGTACTGCTTCTCAGAAGGCTTTTACGCCATCGGCAACGCGGAGTATTACGGCCAGACGGGCGAGCGGGAACATTTGGAACGCGCGCGCAAAGCGTATCAGCTGGTGTATGACCTGAACCACGGCATGCCGGACCCCACGGGAATGGGCCCCAAAACTATTGCGGAGACGCGCACGGGCCGCGCGCTGGCGGACCCGATGATCTTTTTGAATATGACCAGCGTGATGCGCCGCGTAGACCCGGAGCAGGCCGCGCTTTACGACCGGTATGCGGCCGAGTGCGTCCACGACATCTTTGCGTATCACCACAAGCCGGAGATGAAATGCACGCTGGAGAGTGTGGGCGTGAACGGCGAGTTCCAGGGCGACTTCACCGCCGGACGTGTGGTGAACCCCGGGCATGACATCGAATGCAGCTGGTTCCTGATGGAGGAGGCCAACCGAACGGGCGACGCGGCGCTGCACAAAAAAGCCGAGGACGTGTTCAACTTTGCCATCGAAGCGGGCTGGGACAAGGAATACGGCGGTTTGCTGTACTTCATCGACTGCAAGGGCCTGCCGCCGGAGGCGTATGAGCACGACATGAAGCTGTGGTGGCCCCACAACGAGATCCTGATCGCCAGCCTGATGGCTTACCGGGATACAAAGGACGAAAAGTATCTGGAATGGTTTTTCAAAACCGCGGAGTACTGCAAAACCTATTTTGCGGACGACGCCTGCGGCGAATGGTACGGTTATCTGCGCCGGGACGGCAAGCCCACCGAGCCGCCGTGCAAAGGCAGCACGTTCAAAGGGCCTTTCCATGTGCCGCGCAGCCTGATCATGGCGGACGTTCTTCTGGGCGACATTCTGGAAGGCTGAGCCTGCACCTTTTTTTGGGACAGTTAAAAACGGCCGCGCTGTGGATAAATTCCACGGCGCGGCCGTTTTGTTTCCCATTCCTTCCGCCTGCAGCTGCTATTCCCCCAGCCGCGGTGCCAAAAACGCCTCCATGTCCCCGCGGATGCAGGCCGCCGAGCCCTGCGGGATTTCCCGGCCGCAAGAACAGAAATCGCCTTTTTTAAGAAAAAATAGTACTTCATATCAAAAAAGTTCCAAAAGCAACATTTTAGTACAAGAGAAAAGCAGAGGGAAAGGATATATTGTAGGCAAGGCCGAAAGGCATTTTCAACCGAGAATATTCAAAAAGGGGAAAACAGTATGAGCATTCTGACAGACATTTCCGAAAACCTCCAGCGGGGCAAAGCCAAGATCGTGAAAGAATTGGTTCAGCAGGCCATCGACGAAGGCGTTCCGGTGCAGCAGATCCTGGACGAGGGGCTGCTCAGCGGCATGGGCGTCATCGGTGAGAAGTTCAAGAACAACGAAGTATTCGTGCCCGAGGTGCTGGTGGCGGCCCGCGCCATGAACATGG
>Ga0129308_1001556_pt1 | contig 23308 bp, 18 predicted proteins | sample L827metagenome_FD_94440 | JGI IMG/M metagenome (GOLD analysis project Ga0129308, IMG submission 94440) | Ring-tailed lemur group fecal microbial communities from Wisconsin, USA - L827 metagenome | ecosystem: Host-associated > Mammals > Digestive system > Large intestine > Fecal | place: USA... | reverse complement strand
CCCCGAGATAGAAAAGGCTGAACTGCTCATGCAGGAGATAGCGTCAAAGAAGCTTTACGATCCCGAGTGGAAGGACTGTTTCCCCGATGACGGCTCTACCTTGTTTTTTGCTATGGGCGATTGGTCGCTGGGAAAATCGAATCAAAAAAATCCCGATGCAGACCTTATGATAGTACCGTTCCCGAAAGCTCCTGATGCGGACGAATATTACCTCTGCTGCAATTTTGCCGCAAGAATGCTTGTTAAGGGTTCGCAAAAGGGCGAAGCTGTGGCGGCGTACATAAGGTGCGAGAGACTTGCCGAAACGCAGGAGGACTACAAGAAGCTTAAAAAGCAGAAGTCTCTTGTAGTACAGAAGACAGCTTCGGGCGTTGTAAGGTCGTTTGTGACGGAGGAGCAGTACGATGCGCTCCAAAGCTATCTCGATACGTCCAACGTGACCCCGATGTTTGATTTCGGCTACGGAATGGGCGAAAGAATGTACGGCGACGGCGATTATACCTATGAGACAAGAGGCGTAATGGATAACCTTACGACTGCACTTCTTGAGGGGAATGAAGCGGTCGATTCATGGGCGGCTCTCCGTGACGCATGGACGGGCGTTATTGACGAGGAGGTCAAAAGGTTCAACAGCGGTCAATGACCTGATATTTTATAAGAAAATTAAATCGGGCGGCATTGCCGTCCGTTTCCTTGAAAGGGTATTTTATGTGGTTTATATTTTTCGCAGCCTTGATTTTGACGGCTGCATGTTCGATCATATTTGTTAAAAATTTCCGAAAGGAAATGTCAAAAAATCTGCGGCTGTTTGCTTACGGAATGACGGCGGTACTTTTACTTACGGGACTTGCCGATATTTTCTTCGATTTCGGGAGCTTCGGCGGCGTGTTTGAGGTCATGGGAGCAGTTTCGGCGATAGAAGCGATACTGTACGGCTTTTTGCGGAAACACGCTTCACGCACGCTTGTTTTCATGGGCAAGCTCTTGCTGACGGCGGCAATATTGGAGCTTACGTTTTTTCAGTTTCCCTCATACCGTCTTATATCGGGGGATTACGAGCATATCGTTCTGCCCGTAGCCGATGCCGAACTTGACGGAGCTGAATACGACCCCGAGCTTGGCGGAGTTCAGGTCAAGGGAACGAGTGAGATAAGCCTTACCTACCGTGAGCTTGGTCATAAAGTCGGCACGGCGTACATACAGGCTCGCTTTGACGACGAAAAGGCTCGTCAGGTCAACTTTTTTGCCGATATGACGGAGGAAACGGGCTATTACTACCGCATGAAGATAATCGAATCCAAAGTTATAGCGGACAGTCCCCAGTCTCAGAACGCCGTTGTTCAGCTTTCGGGGGAAACGTCCTCGGCACGTTTTCGTTTCTCGGGAGTGAGCGAGAACGACGCTTGCGTTATCGAGAGCATCGAGCTTAACCGTCCCGTACCGTTTGACGTTATGCCGATAAGGGTAATTCTTATCACGCTGCTGGGAACGTTCCTTTACGCTTGTATTTTTTCATGCACCATGCAGGCGAAGTATTGCGAAAACAGGTATTTCTGCCGTGTTTCTGCGACTTGGGTGACTATCCTTGCGGTATGCTGCGGAATAATACTTGTTCTTCAGCAGATACCGAGGGGCGGATTTGCCGACCGCTTTAAGCTTACCGAGGGCGACCAGATAACGGAGGAACTTGTGCTTGCCTTTGAGCATGGACAGTTCGACCTGCTGAGCGAACCGTCCGAGGAACTGCTTGCTATGGAAAATCCCTACGATACGGGTTCACGATACTATGACGATGTTGAATGCCTTTGGGATCATGCGTTTTACAACGGCAAGTATTACTCCTACTACGGAATTGCTCCGCTTCTGCTTTTTGTGCCGTATCACCTTATAACGGGGTATTTCTTCCCTGCGGACATAGCGACTATGCTGTTTGCTTCGGGGGGACTGCTCCTGCTGTCAATGCTGTATACGGCGGTCGTCAGAAAATGGTTCGGCGGTATCTCCACGGGCGCGTATATATCGGGACTTGCGATAATTTTAGCGGCATGCGGAATATGGTATTCCGTTGGCAGACCGATGTTTTACGAGCTGTCGATCTCGGCAGGCTTCCTTTGCTGTACAACGGGGGCGTACTTCCTTGTGACGTCGGGTATTTTCGATAAGGGACAGGCTAAACTCCCGAGAATACTGCTTTCGTCCCTGCTTCTGGGACTTTCCGTAATGTGCCGCCCCACTCTTGCGGTGTATGCGGTCTGCGGCTGTCTTTTCTATCTTATCAGTATGAAAAAACAGGAGAAAAAATGGAAATATCTTGCCTGCGCATTTGTTCCATTAATGGCTTTGGGAGCTTTTCAGATGTATTACAATTACGCCCGTTTCGGCTCGATATTTGAATTTGGCATAAAATATTCGCTTACGATAAACGATTTTACCCGTACCGAATTTCATGTACAGAACATGCTTATCGGTATCTACAATTTCCTGCTTGCTCCTCCTGCGTTTATTCCCGATTATCCGTTTGTTTCAGCTCCGTTCTCGTTTTTGGGAATGAACGGCTATTACTTCAAGGACGAGGGAACTATTTCGGGCGTTATCTTCCTTGCGCTCCCGATATTCGGATATTTTCTGAGCGGAAGAGTGATGAAGCGTCTTACCGACAGAAGCCTGCGTATAAGGGCGGCTGTTATCGGGCTGACCTGTATCGTCATGCCGTTCGTCATAGTATGCTCTGTTTGGGAAAGCGGCTATTCCGCGCGGTATATGGCGGACTTCTCGTGGCAGGTCATCATCGGTGCATACGCCGTGCTGTTTTTCCTGTTCACGAGGTCGGAAAATATGCTTAAAAAGCGTATCTTTACGGCTGTCATGGGAATATGCTGTGTATATACGGCGGTAGTCGTGGGTATCGAGGCATACGCATTTTCGTTCCCTCAGCTCACTTGTCCGAGATATGCCGATATTCTCGACAGACTGCTCGCGTTTTACCGTTGATAAGTGCCTTTTGTCTGTTTTGTGTAAATTCAACAATTTTCACTTTAATATTACAGCATTATGTAAAATTTTCTAAAAGTACGTGACATTTTCTTCATTATATGATATAATATGACTTAGGTATAAAATGTCCCGTGATTCGGGGTACATACTATAAAAAACAGATAGATAAAGGAAGGAAATCATCATGGACAACAACACAGAAAGCAGACCCAGAAGAAGACGAGTAACCAAAAAAATGCTCAGGCAGAGACAACTGGGCGCTTTGGCGATCATTGCGCTTCTTATACTTATTTTTATCGTACTTATTTTCAAGGGCTGTTCCAACAGCGGAGAGAGCGGAAAAGGCTCGAAGCATAATGCGACTACTACGACTACGGCTGCCGTAACGACTGCCGCTCCCGTAACCACGGTCGCTACGACTACGGCTAATCCTTTGGCGGCTCAGGTCGTTCTTTCAAAGCGTGAAATGTTCATTCAGAATGTGGGCGATCAGGATATATCGTACATATCGGGCTATCCCGAGGGTTCGTCCGAGGCGAACGAGGTTTGGAAGTCCCTTGACGAGAGCATCGCAACGGTTGACGGCTACGGTCATGTTACGGCTGTTGCTCCCGGAGAGACATACGTTATACTCAGCTTTGACAACAATCCCGGAATAGAGATAGAGATAAAGGTACACGTTGCCGACGGTTCGGGCGTAGGAGGATTAGGCGGAGCAGCTCCCGAAACTCCGACAGAAACTCCCGCCGACGGAGCTATTGTGTCCTTTACAACACCGGCAGAGCCTTTTAACGACGACAGCACTGTATAAAATTACTGCAACTATCCCTCCCCATACGGGAGGGATTATTGTTTTTTACGAAATATAGAAAAATTTTCTTAAAGGTCTTGATTTTTTTTGAAATATGTGGTATAATACATTATAACATAGTATGCTAAAGACCGGAACATTCCGGTCTTTCGTTTGTATGCAGTATATATAGACTATACAAATCTGCAACGAGGGAAAGGAGAACAGATATGAAGCTTAAAAAATTCGGAGCTACGGAACAGCGCGTCTACGATTTAGTAAAGCCTATAACCGACGAGCTGGGATATTATCTTTGGGACGTCTGCTTCGTCAAAGAGGGCGCTGTCCGTTATCTTCGTGTTTTTATTGACTGCGACGAGGGCATTTCGATAGAGGACTGCGAAAGAGTAACAGAGCCTGTTGACCGTCTGCTTGACGAGGCTGACCCGATCAAAGAAAGCTATACGCTGGAGGTCGGTTCGGCAGGACTTGAAAGGGAGCTTCTGAAAGAGGATCATTTCGAGATATGCAGGGGCGATAAGGTGAGAATACGCTTTATCAGAGCTGTTGACGGCGAAAAGGAGATATGCGCTTATCTTAAAGATGCGGACAAAACAAAATTGACCGTTGAGACAGAGGACGGAAATACAGCGGAATATCAGCTTTCGGACATAGCTTTTGTAAAGCTTTGGTTTGATTTTTAAAGATAAATTATAAAAACGGAGGAACTTGTTATGGATAACTTTTTCGATGCGCTGAAAATGCTCGGGGAGGAAAACAGCGTTGAGACCGGACTCCTTATCGAGAAGGTAAAGTCGGCGATGCTGAAAGCCGCCAAAAGAGCCTATCCCCACAGCGAGGACAGAATAAGAGTGGAGATCGACCCTGCAACACAGAAATTCGCAATGTATATCGTTCAGGAGATCATAGACGACGAGCCTATCGACGAGAACGAAATAAATATCGAATCCGCAAAGATAATCGACCCAAATGCGGTGGTCGGCGGTACGATACTCAAAGAAATAGATATTTCAAAGCTCGGCAGAATGGCTGCGCTTTCGGCAAAGCAGTCTATCAAGGGCGATCTGAGAGAGATAAACCGCGAGCAGATGCTGAATAAGTTCGAGCAGAAAGAGCATGACTGCATCGTTGCCAAAGTCTCCCAAATAGAGCCGGGCAGAGGTACGGTCACGGTGGTTTACGAGGGAACTGAGCTTTACCTGTTCAAGAACGAGCAGATACCGGGCGAGACCTTTGAGGAGGGCAAGTCAGTAAAGGTCTATATCACGGGCATTGTCGGCAAGACCAAGAAGCCTATCGTTAAAATTTCAAGAACTCATAAGGACCTTGTTAAACGTCTTTTTGAAATGGAAGTCCCCGAGATATACGACGGCACGGTCGAGGTGAAGGCTATTTCGAGAGAAGCAGGTTCGAGAACCAAAATAGCAGTCTGGTCAAAGGACGAGAACGTTGACGCCGTAGGAGCATGTATCGGTACGAAGCGTGCAAGAATTACCGCTGTTGTAAACGAGCTCAACGGTGAGAAGATCGACATTATTCCGTGGAGCAGCGACCCGAGAGAGTTTATAGCAAAGGCTCTTGCTCCTGCCGAGGTACTGAAAACCGTTATCACATCGGTCGAGGAAAAGAACTGTACGGTCGTTGTACCGAACAATCAGCTCTCCCTTGCCATTGGTAACAAGGGTCAGAATGCAAAGCTTGCGGCGAAGCTGACAGGCTACAAAATAGACATCAAGCCGCAGTCAAATCCTCTCACGGGAGAGCCTGCGCCGGAGCTTGCGGAGGGCTTTGCAGATACCTACGACGCTCAGCTTAAAGCGGCTCTTGAAGCGGCTGAAAACGTTCAGACAGAGGAGCTTGAAGAAGCGGAAGCCGTTCCCGAAGCCGAGGGAGCTTCCGAAACAGACGAAGCTGTTGAAGCTCCTGCCGTTCCCGAAATCCCCGACACCGAGGAAAATACCGAAACAGTTGAAGCCGTTGAAGCTCCTGCCGCTGAGGAAGTCTCCGAGGACGCTGCTGCCGAATCTGAAAGCGAAGCTTCGGAAGAAACGGCTGACGGTGAGAATATATGAAAACTCAAAAAATTCCCATGAGAATGTGTCTCGGCTGCAATGAAATGAAGCCGAAAAAGGAGCTTATGCGTGTCGTGAAGTCCCCTGAGGGCGAAATAAGCCTCGATTTTACGGGAAAGAAAAACGGCAGAGGAGCATATCTCTGTAAAAGCAGCCAATGCTTTGAAAATGCAAGAAAGGCTCGCAGATTTGAAAAATCGTTCTCATGCAGGATAGACGAAAGCGTATACGAGGTGATGGCTGATGAGCTTAGAAAAGAAACGGAAAACGGCTGACCTGCTGTCGATATGTATTAAAGCCGGAAAAGCGGTAAAAGGCTTTGACAGCGCAAAGGAGGCGGTCGAAAAGGGGACGGCTCATGCGGTACTGACGGCTTGCGACGCTTCCGAAAAGACCGTAAAGGAAGTACGCTTCGTCTGCGGAAAGTACGATGTGCCGGTAATCGCATCGGAGCTTTCAAAAGCCGAAACGGCACGGTACTGCGGTAAGGAAACGGCGGTGCTTGCCATATGCGACGAAGGCTTTGCAAAGGGATTTTTAAAAAATCAAATAAACGACTGACCGCAGTCATATGATATGACTGTACATATACACATCCACAAACGATAATTGACAAATGTCAATTGTGTAAAAGGAGGAACATTCGCCTATGGCAAAAAAGATAAAATTAAGCGACGCAGCTAAGGATCTGAACTTATCATCACAGGAGCTTGTCGATTTTTTCGCTTCAAGGGGAGACTCAAAGAAGAAGCCTTCTTCATCTCTTACCGAGGAAGAAATGAACGCTGTTCTGGAGCATCAGACCAAGCTTCACGAGGTCAAGGACTTAAACGAATATTTTGCGTCGAAGAACGACCCTAAGCCCGAAAAAAGACCCGAGACAACCGAAGCTCCGAAGTCCGAAAAAAAGGTCAAGACAGAGAAAAAGCCGAAGGCGGAAAAGACAGTAAAGTCCGAAAAGCAGCCCAAAAATGAGCCTGCAAAGGAGCAGAAGCCGACTCAGGCGAAAAAGCCCGTTCAGCCCGTTCAGGAGAAAGCTCCCGAGCCGAAGCCTGCTGCGGAAAAGCCTGCCGAGCCTGAAAATAAGGTTCAGCCGAAGGAGAAAAAGCCCGTTGAAGAACCGAAAAAGGAAGTTGTCATGACTGAGGCGAAAAAACAGAGCGTAAAGCACGAAAACAAACCCGAAAATAAGCCTTCCGATAAGAAAAAGAAGAAGGAGCAGGCTAAGGCGAGAGACAGGGGCGAGGCGACAAAGCTCAATACAAGCTTTTCCTCCGAGACAGCTTCTACCGCTACAAAAAGACGTACAGTCGATACGAGAGGAAGCTATGTCGATCTCGATAAATATAACGAGCGTTACGACCAGATGGCTACCGGCAGCAGCAAAAAGCACGGCGGAGAAAATTACTCCTCCAAAAAGCAGAAGATAAATCAGAAATCCGCTCAGAGAAGCCGTCAGCAGTTCTCGAAAAAGGAATCCGAGACTGAAAAGCTCAAGAGACTGGAGCTGGAACGCGCAAGAAAGCAGCAGCTCAAGGTAATGATACCCAATTCCATTACCGTAGGAGAGCTTGCGGCACGTTTAAAGGCTACTGCTACCGACGTTATCAAAAAGCTCATGGGATTGGGCATTATGGCGTCTATCAATCAGGAGATAGACTTCGATACAGCCGCTCTCGTTGCCGATGAAATGGGTGCTAAGGTCGAGAAGGAAGTCATCGTTACCATTGAGGAACGCCTTATCGACGACAGCGACGACGACGATACAAATCTCGAAACACGCTGCCCTGTAGTCGTTGTTATGGGACACGTTGACCACGGCAAGACGTCTATCCTCGACCGTATCAGAAACGCTCACGTTGCGGACGGCGAGGCAGGCGGAATCACTCAGCATATCGGAGCTTATCAGGTCAAAGTAAACGGACAGAAGATAACGTTCCTCGATACTCCCGGACATGAGGCGTTCACCTCTATGCGTGCAAGAGGAGCGAATATCACCGATATAGCTATCCTCGTAGTTGCCGCCGACGACGGTATCATGCCGCAGACGGTCGAATCCATAAACCACGCAAAATCAGCAGGAGTACAGATAATCGTTGCAATAAACAAAATGGATAAAGAGGGCGCAAATCCCGACCGTATCAAGGAAGAACTCACGAAGTACGACCTTGTATGCGAGGACTGGGGCGGCGACGTTATATGCGTTCCCGTATCGGCTAAGACGGGCGAGGGCATTGACGAGCTTCTCGAAAACGTTCTTCTCGTTGCGGAGGTACAGGACTTAAAGGCTAATCCCGACAGACTTGCCAAGGGTACTGTTATCGAGGCTCGTCTTGACAAGGGCAGAGGTCCGATCGCAACGCTTCTTGTCCAGAACGGCACTTTGAAGCAGGGCGACGTTCTTATTGCGGGAACTGCGGTAGGACGTGTGCGTGTAATGACAAACGACAAGGGCAAAAAGGTCAAGGAGGCAGGTCCGTCTGTTCCCGTTGAGATAACGGGTCTTGCGGAAGTTCCCAGCGCAGGCGATATTTTCAACGCCGTTGAGGACGAACGTCTTGCAAGAGAGCTTGTTGAGCAGAGAAAGCACGAGCAGAAGCAGGAGCAGTTCAACGCCTATCGCAAGGTAACTCTCGACAACCTGTTCTCTCAGATCGCAGAGGGCGAGATCAAGGAGCTGCCGATCATCGTCAAGGCTGACGTACAAGGCTCTGTCGAGGCTGTAAAGCAGTCCCTTGAAAAGCTTTCCAACAACGAGGTTAGAGTAAAGGTCATTCACGGAGCTGTCGGCGCTGTTAAGGAAAGCGACGTTATGCTCGCAAGCGCTTCAAATGCTATCATTGTCGGATTCAACGTCCGTCCCGACCCCGTGGCTGCCGAAAACGCCGCAAGAGACGGTGTGGATATTCGTCTGTACCGTATCATATACGACGCTATCGAGGAAATTTCCACCGCTATGAAGGGTATGCTTGCTCCTAAGTTCCGCGATGTTGAACTGGGACGTATAGAAGTCCGTCAGGTATATAAGATCTCCAATGTCGGCATGGTCGCAGGAAGCTACGTACTCAGCGGAAAGGCTGTAAGAAACTGTCAGGTACGAGTTGTCCGTGACGGTATCATTATTGCGGACGATAAGATAGCAGGTCTGAAGCGTTTCAAGGACGACGCCAAGGAGGTCGCAGAGGGCTACGAGTGCGGTATCAGCCTTGAAAAGTTCAGCGACGTTAAGGAAGGCGATATTTTCGAGGCTTATACGGTCGAGGAATACAGAGAAGAATAATACTAATTTTCAATCACCCTATAGACAATCTTGACAGCTATATTTTTGTCACTCTACGTCAACCAAACTTGACAGGCGACAGCCTGCCTGCGTTCGGTTTCCTTGATTGACAAAATTCTATCTGCCAATCTTGTCTACAGTTCGATCAAAAATTAGTATAAGAGCTGTTTTGCGCAGGACTGTCGGCTCTGCGCTTGCGACTTGAAAAGGAGTATTATGGCAAATTACAAAAACAGCCGAACGGCGGAGGATATAAAAAGAGAGCTTACGGCGATACTTCGGGATATAAAAGACCCGAGAGTTGATAAGCTCCTCACTGTGGTGAGAGTTGAGCTGTCGGGGGATATGTCCGTCTGCAAGGTGTACGTATCGAGTCTCGGCGGTATAGAAAAAACAAAAGGCTCTGTGCAGGGGCTGAAAAGCGCGGCAGGATATATACGCCGTGAGCTTTTCCACCGTCTGCACCTGAGAAAATCCCCCGAGCTTACGTTTATCGCCGATACCTCTATCGAGCGAGGAGCAGAGATAAGCAAAAAGCTCAACGACCTACTTTGATTAAGAGAGGGATACGGTATGTATATTGGATACAGCGAGGCTGAAACTTTTCTCAGAAACTGTGAGGACGCAGTTATAATAACTCATCAAAGTCCCGACGGCGACTGTATCGGAGCAGGCTTCGGCTTAAAGGATATACTGGCGGAGCTTGGCATAAGAAGCCGTGTGGTGTGCAGCGATGAATTTCCCTCACGCTACGATTTTATGACCGCAGATTCGCCCAACGAGGATTTTGAGCCTAAGACCGTTATAGCCGTTGACATTGCCGATACGAAGCTTATGGGTAGATACGAGGAGATATACGGTCACAGAGTTCAGCTTTGCATAGATCATCATGAGTCAAACAAAAATTACGCCGAAATGACGCTTCTCAGGTCAAAGGCAACGGCTGCCTGCGAGGTGATATATAATCTTGCGAAGCGTATGGAGGTAAATATAAGCCGTCACTGTGCAATGTGCCTTTATACGGGCATAGCTACGGATTCGGGGTGCTTCAAATACGAATGCACAACTCCGAGAGCGCATGAGATAGCGGCTGAAATGAAACGCAGCTACGATATTAATTTTGCCCGTATAAACCGATATATGTTCGAGGTCAAGTCACGGGGCAGAATGCTTTTGGAGGCTAAGTTCTGCGAGCTTATGGAGGAGCATATCGGCGGAAAGCTGGTCATTGCCGCCGTAACTCAGGAAATGATGAGCAGTCTCGGTATAACCTGCGACGAGCTTGAGGGACTTGCGCCCATTACGCTCCAGCTTGAAGGCACGGAGGTCGGCATACTTATGCGTGAACGCGAGCCGAACGAATTTAAATGCTCTTTCCGTTCAGCCGATGAAGTGAACGTTTCCGAGATATGTCAGACTCTTGGCGGCGGCGGTCATGCAAAAGCGGCAGGCTGTACCGTAAAGGGCGGCTGCGAATCGGTCAAGGAGCAGTTGGTAGACGCAGTACGAAAGGCTCTGGCATGAATGGCATAATCGGCGTGAACAAGCCGCAGGGATTCACTTCATTTGACGTTATCGCAAAGCTTCGGGGAATACTGAAAATACGCCGTCTTGGTCACAGCGGTACGCTCGACCCTATGGCGACGGGCGTTCTGCCTGTTTTTGTCGGTACGGCTACAAAGGCGTGCGATATTATTCCTGATAATTCTAAGGCATATCGTGCAGGATTCAGACTGGGCATTTCTACTGATACGCTCGATATTACAGGGAAAATTACAGCGGAATATTCATTGAAAGTTACGGAAAAAGATATACTTGATGTAATTCCAAAGTTCACGGGAAACATAAAGCAGATACCGCCGATGTATTCCGCAATTAAAATCGGCGGACAGAAGCTGTGTAACCTTGCAAGAAAAGGAATTGAAATTGAACGTCCCGAGCGTGAAATAACTATCGACAGTATAAAGCTTGAAAGCTTTGACGAAAGTTCGCAGTCGGGAGTTATTTCGGTGATCTGTTCAAAGGGAACATATATCAGAAGTCTTATTGATGATATTGGAAATTCTTTAGGCTGCGGCGGAGTTATGACTGCCCTTGAACGCACGTATTCGGGCGGATTTGCTCTTTGTGACTGCCATACGCTCGATGAGATTCAGAAAGCCGCCGACGAAAACCGTCTTGAAAAACTGGTTATACCGACAAAATATATATTTGCGGGACTTCCCGAAATCAGGCTGAACGAGGTTCAGACAAGAATGTATAAAAACGGCGTAAAGCTTGATTTGAACCGCATAAATCATATCAAGCCCGAGTTTTCAAGATATTCCGTATACGGCTATGACCATGAATTTATCGGTGTTGCATTTGCGGACTTTGAAAATTCCGAACTGAGAATCGTTAAAAATTTTATCTGAGGTGAACCAATGAATAAAAGAAAATCTGCTGTTGCGCTTGGTCTTTTTGACGGTATTCATCTCGGACATCGTGCCGTGCTGAATATTGCGGTGGAAAGCGGACTTGTGCCGTCTGTGTTTACGTTTGACCCCGAAACTGTTGCGGTAAAAAGCAGTTTGGGATATATATACAATAAGGAAGAAAAAGACAGACTTCTTGCCGACTGCGGTATTGAACAGATTTATTCTGTTGATTTCGGCGACGTGTGCGGACTTAGCGGCGAGGAGTTTGTTAAAAATATTCTTATTGACAGGCTGAACGCAGGCTTTGTCTGCTGCGGAAATGATTTCAGATTCGGCAAAAATGCGACCTGCGGAGTAAGCGAACTGTGCGAACTCGGGAAAAAATACGGCTTTGACGATTGTATCGCAGACGATGTTATGTATGAGGGCGAAACGGTATCTTCAACGGCTGTCCGAAATATGCTTCTGAACGGCGATACCGTAAGGGCATGGCAGTTTTTGGGCGAACCTTATACTATCGACAGGGATGTCGTTCACGGTGCGGAACTCGGCAGGACTATAGGCTTTCCGACTATAAATCAGGTTTTCGGCAAGGGTCAGCTTGTCCCGAAATTCGGCGTTTATGCGTCCGACGTTCTTATTGGCGGACGTTGGCACAGGGCTATAACAAATATCGGTATCAAGCCTACTGTGAATTATAACGGCATACCGCTTGCGGAAACCCATATTATAGATTTTTCGGGCGACTTGTACGGGAAAAAGCTCAGAGTGCGGCTTTTGGAATTTATCCGTCCCGAACAGAAATTTGATTCCGTAGACGAACTCAAAAGGCAGATCGCCGAGGATATGGAAAGCGTAAGACATATAATAAACATAGAAAATTCGTAATGCTTTCACGCTGTTTTCACATATATATTATATTATTTAGAAAGCATTATTAAATAAAATATCAGGAGGACTTCTCAAAATGATCGAGGTCAAAAACCTAAGCAAGCGTTACGGCGACAAAAAAGCCGTAAACGATATAAGCTTCTCCGTGGGAAAGGGTGAGATACTGGGCTTTCTCGGACCTAACGGCGCAGGCAAATCAACGACAATGAATATGCTGACGGGGTATATTTCGTCTACCTCGGGACAGATACTTATCAACGGCGTGGATATTCTGGAGGACCCTATCGAGGCTAAGTCCAATATAGGCTATCTCCCCGAGATACCGCCTCTTTATGTGGATATGACCGTTGACGGATACCTTAATTTCATGTACGACCTGAAAAAGTGCAAGCTCACAAGAAAGGCGCACCTGAAAGAAATATGCGATCTCTGCAAAATATCCCATGTAAGGGAACGCCTTATACGCAACCTTTCAAAGGGCTATAAGCAGAGAGTGGGTCTTGCGCAGGCTCTTATAAACAACCCTCCCGTGCTTATCCTCGACGAGCCGACCGTAGGACTTGACCCGAGCCAAATAATCGAGATAAGAAGCCTTATCAAGAAGCTTGGCAAAAATCATACGGTCATACTTTCATCGCATATCCTCCCCGAAATACAGGCGGTCTGCGACAGGATAATCATTATAAACAAGGGAGTTATCGCTGCGGACGGTACGGCAGGCGAAATTGCCGACAAGCTCACCAACGAGCATAAAATGACAGTCCGTATCGAAGGCTCGACCCATACCTCAGCGGACAAAAAGGAGATCACGGACGCTTTGAAAGCGATAGACGGAATAAAGTACGTTCGTGCGGATATGGAGCGTGAAAAGGGCATATACGACTACGACATCGAATCGGACGAGGAGATCGACGTTCGCCGTGCCATAAATACCCTTTGCCGTGAAAAGGACTGGAATATCCTTATGTTGCAGCTCTCCGACATGACGTTGGAGGACATCTTCATGAAGATAACCTCCGGTGACATTACAGCCGTAAAGTCGGAGGACGAAAAGAAATCGGCGCTTGCCGGTTATGAAATAGACTTTGAAAAAAGCGGTCAAAAAACGGAGGAGGCTGTTTCAGGCGGCGAAAACTCCGCTGACGGCGAAGCTTCCGAAAAAAACGAAAAAAAGGACAAAAAGTCCTCGTCAAAAAAAGGAGGGGATAAGTAATGGGAGCAATATACAGACGTGAAATGGGCGCATTCTTTACATCGGGAATAGCTTACGTATTCCTTGCGGGCTTTGCGCTTTTCTCGGGACTTTTCTTCTCTCTGGGCGTAATCGGCTCAGGCGTGTCGGACATGTCCCCGATGTTCAGCTCGATGTTCATAATCGTGCTTTTCCTCATTCCCATACTCACCATGAAGCTCCTCAGCGAGGAGAAAAAGAACCGCACCGATCAGGGACTTCTTACAGCTCCCGTTAGCCTTGCTTCTATTGTGCTGGGCAAGTATTTTGCGGCTCTTACGCTTTTCATCATCGCTGAAAGCATAGTTTTCATTTATTCAATAATCATCGCGCTTTGCGGCGAAGTAGTATGGTCTACCCTTTTGGGCAACTATTTTGCCATGCTGTTTCTGGGAGCTGCCTTTATAGCTATAGGACTTTTCGTTTCTTCTCTTACGGAAAATCAGATGGCTTCCGCAGTTATCGGAATGTTTGTGCTTTTCGTTCTTTACCTTATGGATTCCCTTGCGGCGAATATTCCCGTGGAATTCATTCAGAAGGCTCTGCTTTCAATTTCCTTTTATTCAAGATATGTTGAGTTTACTCGCGGAGTTTTCGACCTTTCAAGTATAGTATTCTTCCTCAGCACGGCAGTTCTCTTCAACTTCTTCTCGGTAAGGGTACTTGACAAGAGACGCTGGGGCTAATGCAGAAAGGAGTTATACACAGATGAGTAAAAAAGATAAAGAAAAGGACATCGCCGCATCCGAAGAAAAAGCGGCAAAGCCGAAGAAAAATCTTAAAAAGCTGAAATTCGGTTCGGTCTCGGCAGTTACCATAATCCTTGTAATTGCGGTCGTTATAGCGGCAAACATCGTATGCGGACTTCTTATGAAGCGTTATCCCGTAAAGTTCGACCTTACGCCCGATAACCGCCACGAAATATCCGAGGAGACCATATCGGCTCTTGAAGCCGTCGATAAGGACGTTGAGATAATCGTTACGACTACGGAGGATTACTTCACGGCTATTTCAAGCCAGTACGAGCAGATGTTCTACCAGTATTACGGAGCGGTCGTAGAATGTCCTTACGACATTATCCCCGAAATACTCGATAAGTATACCGTATACGCCGAGTCGGGCAAAGGCAGTATCAACGTAAAATATGTTGACATTACCAAGAATCCCGACGTTGTTACGGAACTTGGTCAGTACTACAGCGGAGACATTACAGAGGGCGGAATCGTTGTAAGAAGCGGTGAAAGAGTAAAATTCATTACTCCCGAAGAAGTTGCCGCTATGATAACCCCCTCTCAGAACAGCACACAGGGCAATATCAACATGGTGTTCGCAGGAGAAAGCGTTATCACATCGGCTGTCAAGGCTGTTACGGACGCAAATCCCGTAAGAGCTGCGGTCATCAGCAGCATGAACGGCAACGCCATAATAGACCAGACCCATTCGGCAGTTGCGTCTTCACTTCAGTCGTTTTTGGCTAAGAACGGCTATGACTGCACGAATATCGACATCGGCACGGACGCTCTCAGTCCCGAGGATTACGACCTTGTAGTCGTTGCTTCCCCCGGAGTTGACTTCACGGAGGATATTATCTCAAAGCTCAGCGATTTCCTTTACAACAGCGGAAATTACGAGAAAAACATGATATACATTCCAAATCTGTATGCTACGAATCTTCCCAATATCACGGAATTTTTAGCGGACTGGAAGATACAGATAGAGCCGTCTGTCGTATTTGACGACAGCAGCATGGTTCAGGCGAGCGTTGCGTCCCTCGGACAGGTCACCTACGCCCCCACGGTACAGATCGCCGACACAGAGGCGGCAGGAACTCTCACAAACGAGGCTCTGCCGATCATAGCACCGCAGGCTCGTCCGATCACGGTACTGAGCAAGAACAATGAAAGCATCGTTACCGAGATAATCAAATCCTCGCCTACGTCATATGTTGCATCTCTCCTTGAGGGAAATGAAGTTTCCGAGGAGAAAGCGGCTTACAATATCGTTGTAAAGTCGAGAAAGGAAACAGCTTCGGGACTTGACGTTTACGGCAGTAACGTACTTGTGGTAGGCAGCCCGTTCATGCTCGATAATCTTATTCTTTCGGGTACGAACACCTACAACAACGCAAACGTAATGCTTAACGTTGTAAACGATATGACAGGCAAGGAAGCAAGCGTTATCATTCCCGAAAAGGCTCTTGAGCAGTATACGCTTTCACTTACAACAGGCACGGCAAGAGTTATACTTGTAGTGGTAGTTGTGGTAATTCCGCTTCTTATCGGTCTTGCGGGACTTATAGTCCTGTTATGGAGAAAGAACAAATGAAAAATTCAGTTAAAGGTATTATCGGACTCAGCGCGGCGTTGGTCGTGCTGGGCGGAGGCGCAGCGGCTCTCCTGCTGACCGACCCGAAGGACGGCGGCAGTTCCGAGTCGGAATCCTCGGAGACAGAACAGCAGATAAAAATTCTTATTCATGACGATAAGACTACAGGTACAGACCCCGAAACGGGGGCTGACCTGAAAGGCGTTATCAAAACTGTCGATGTGAAGAATCCTACGGACGAGTTCCATGTGGTGCAGAAAACCCCGCAGACAGAGGAAGATGCGGCGACTTATACTCTCGACGGCTATCAGGACGTTGTTATGAACGATTCCGTTATCGGCACTATGGCGAACAATGCCAACGGACTTACTTCCGAAGCCGTGGTTGAGGAAAACTGTACCGACCTCGCTAAATTCGGTCTTGAAACGCCTGTGATAACAGTCGATATCGAGTATGAGACAGGAACGAAATACCGTATGTTCATAGGCGATGAAGCTCCCGTGGGCGATGTTTCGTATGTTATGATAGACGGCGTGGATACGGTGTTTACGGTGCGTAATTCGGCTCTTGCGAACTACAGAAAGACGCTTTTGGACCTTGTGGAAACGACGATCCTCAAAGCTCCCGAGGAGTACCCGAAAGTTAATTCCCTGCGTATAAAAAGAGCCGACATGAAGGACGACATTCTTCTCGAATACGATGAAAAGAGCGAGGAGTCGGAGTACAGCGGCGGAACGTCGTCTGCTCACGTAATGACAGAACCAACGTTTGCGTATCTTTCGGTTGAAAGCTCTACAGAAATGGTTACGGGCATGTTCGGACTCAGCGCGGACGGCATATATGCCGTACATTGTTCAAAATCCGATATTGCGGAGGCAGGTCTTAAAAAGCCTTACTGCACCGTAACTATGGACTGCGACGACGGAAACAAATACGATCTGCTTCTCAGCGAACCCTTTGCGGACGGCGACGGAAAGAGCTGCTACGGAATGCTGAAAGGCGGAAACGTTATTTTCATTATTGACGCCGAAAAAGTAAAATGGGTGACTGTAAAGCCCGTTGACATTGCTTCGAGAATATTCATCGCTTCTTATGTATGGAATATCCCCGAGCTGAGCGTGACTTGCGGAAAAGACGAATATGCCTTTGAGATAGAGCGCATTGACCCCGACGAGGAGGTCGATAAGCTTACGGCGGAAAATTTCTCCGTAAAGCTCAACGGCAAGGAGTTTGACAGCGAGCGTTACAGACAGTTCTACAGCTTCCTTATAAGCGCGCATGCGGAGGACTTTGCCCTTGACGAGAAAAAACCGAAGGGCGAGCCTATGGCGTCCCTGAAATTCACCGACAGCTTTACGGGCGAAACTTATGAGTTTGATTTTTATGAGAAGTCGTCTATGCAGGCTCTTATTACTGCAAACGGCGAAAGCAAGTTTACTATATCCAAGTCTTATGTTGAAACTCTGATAGAAAACGCCGAAAATCTCGATTCGGACACGGAATTTAAAACTACATGGAAATAATATGCAGTCAATATTTGCGAACTGCGGATTGGAGGAATTGTATGAGCAAATTTTTTACCTATAAAGGCTATCCGCTTGTAAGATGCGGCGAACAGATCTACTATGGCTATATGTCCGACCCTTATGTAATATGGATACAGATATTGGCGAAGAAAGAAGTCGGCGGCGAACAGATGGTATCAAAGGTTCGCGTGGTGCAGCTGGATACCAACGAGCCGAACCCCATGAAAGCGGTTGTCAAGAATGCCGAGCGTGAATGCGGTCTTTACGAAGCTCTTGACATTGCAGGCGTGTGGCTTGAAAAGGCTCTTGCAAACTAAGTTTGATTAATTAAAAGTCTCCGATCTTTTTCGGGGACTTTTTATTTAATTAAGTTATATTTAAGTCATTGATTGTTCAGGTCTACAATAGCCATATGCCGAATTTGTGCAATGATATGAAATTTTGCGCCGACCGATCATTTTTTCATAAAATCGCTTGTAAAGTTTTGTGAAATGCTTTATAATTAAAGTAGTAATCGGTATATTTGCCGAGATTTAGGCAAAAGAGGGATAATTATTATTTTGAGGAGGTCATTGCCGATGAGAAGTTTTATTAAAAAATTTGCCGCAGTATTTTCCGCTGCCGCTATGACGGCTGTTTCCATGCCGAGCATTGCGACTGCCGTAGCTGCCGACACGGTGTTCCCCTATACGATACAGGGCGAGGACATGGAGGGCGCAGAGCTGTGGACTAAAATTTACGCAGACGAGTTCCCGGGATATAACGGCGAGGGTTTCACCTATCTCACAGGCGGAACTATTTCGTTTGAGCTGACAGTTCCCGAGGACGGTATGTATCAGGTCAATGTAAGGGGCTTGCAGATACTCGATAAGGAAGGCGGACGTATGCAGACTATGGCTGTAAACGGCTCGGAGTACTCAAAGACCGTCCCCTATTACGATACATGGACCGATATTGACTTCGGCATTGTACGTCTTAACAAGGGCGTAAATACTGTTTCATTTCTTAATAAATACGGCTATATGGCTATAGATGAAGTTTCAGTCCGAGTTGCCGATAAAAAAGACTACTCACTTGCTACCGACGTACCTTGCGATGCAATGGCAACAAATGAAACAAAAGCGCTCATGAAGTATCTCAAGAGCGTTTACGGCAAGCACACGATCTCAGGTCAGCAGGAAATTTACGGCGGCGGTCACAAGAATAATTATGAGTGGGAAAATGAGTTCCTTGAAGAACTGACAGGAAAAGTTCCTGCTATACGCGGCTTGGATTTCATGAATTACAATCCTCTCTACGGCTGGGACGACGGCACGACCGAACGCGCAATTGCGTGGGTAAAGGAAAGAAACGGCATTATTACAGCGTCATGGCATATAAATGTACCGATCGACTTTGATAACTATGAGCTTGGCGACGCGGTTGACTGGAAAGAATGCACATACAAAAACTATCAGGCGTCGGGAAGTACATTCAATACCGCAAAGGTGCTTGAAGAAGGCTCGAAGGAACGCGCTTATTTCGACGAAGCGGTAAAGATGCTTGCCGAACAGTTACAGAAGCTTCAGGACGAAAATGTACCGATCATTTTCCGTCCGCTCCATGAAGCGCAGGGTAACGAGGGCAACTATCCCGACGGTACATCATGGTTCTGGTGGGGCGACAGAGGAGCGGAAGTTTACAAGGAACTCTGGAAACTCCTCTATACAAAGCTCACGGAAGAATACAAACTCCATAATATTATATGGGAGTACAACAGCTACGACTATTCTAATTCGCAAACATGGTATCCCGGCGACGAGTATGTTGATATTGTAGCATATGACAAGTACAATGTCGAGTACAACAGAGGCGACGGAAAGAGCAGCGGACCAAATCTTTTGGCAGTTTCAAGCAAGTTTGATTATCTCTTTAAACTTACAGACGGCAAAAAAATGATAGCCATGTCGGAAAACGATTCAGTTCCTGCAATGGACAACATGATAATTGAGGACGCAAATTGGCTTTACTTCTGTCCTTGGTACGATGGAGGAGAGGACGGCGGAACAGCATTCCTCGGTGAAGCTTATCAGGATCATGACGAGCTGAAAAAGATGTATCAGAGCGAATACTGCATTACCCTCGATGAACTGCCGGAAAATCTCTACAGTTCGAGCGGAACGGACGTTCCAAAGCCGACCGACCCTGACGTTCAGCCTACAACGGCAGCTCCGACAGACCCTGTTGAAGTTCCCACAGGTTCGGGCAAGGAGCTTTTAGGCGACGCAAACTGCGACGGACAGGTGACTATCGCTGATTCTACGGCGATATTGCAGGCTCTCGGAAATCCCGACAAATACGGACTTTCCGAACAGGGCGCGAAAAACGCCGATTGCTGCAACCCCGGCGACGGAGTTCTGCCCAGCGATGCGCTTGCTATCCAGAAAGTAGACGCTAAGGTCATTTCAAAACTTCCCGAGATAACCGCTGAGAAATAATTTAACATAAAAAGCGAATCCGAAAGGGTTCGCTTTTTTACATAATGCTTTACAATATAAGAGTAATATGTTATAAGCGGCGTGGCAGCGTGTCGCTGCACCCATTGCCGACCGTATTCTTATGTTCGGGATATGCGTCCCCGTAGCCGCAATTCGCAGGAAATGGCAAATAACAAAAGAAGCGTGTCGCTGCACCCTGTGTCGCGTTAAAAAAATATTAATCGAAATTTTTCTTCGCGATTGTTGCAATTTTTCGACCCAATTGATAGCCTTTATCCGTTAGCTTATTACGTTGTTTTGGGGATTTTTGTCCATTTTGTCACATTTTGTCCCATTTTGTCACGTTTTCAAAAATGCCGTTTTTTGCCTGTATTACGTGGTTTTATTCCATTTTGTCAATTTTGTCAATTTTGTCACATGGGGGGAAACTTGAAAAATGCTTGTATAAATCTATATGTGTATATCTTTTAATTAAATCCCCCTTATTATAGAGATTTCAATTTGAATTTCTCTGCATAGAGCGTCAAAAATGCCACCCTTATAAACGGATTGTTTTTGTATTTAAGAGCCTGTTCAGAATCTTTGCGGCGAATCGACGTACCCAAAAATTCGGATATGTCGTTATTTTGCTTTCACATTTATATTCTTCCTGCAAATACAAAATGTAGGGGACGGCGCCCTCGACGTCCCGCCATGCAGCCGTGTCTTTGTGATTTTTCGATTAAATAAAATATTCCCCGATGTAGGGACACGGCGTGCCGTGTCCGCACGTAGCAATATGTTACACGTAAAAATACGGATATATCGTTATTTCGATTGTACGTTTCTATCTATAATTACATGTTTCTGTAATTTCCTTGGGCGGACACGGCACGCCGTGTCCCTACATCGGCAGATTACAGCGTAAATAAAAATTGTTGTATGCTTTTTTCAAGTCTTACCCCGTGTGACAAAATTGACAAAATTGACAAAATGGAATAAAACCACGTAATACAGGCAAAAAAAGGCATTTTTGAAAACGTGACAAAATGGGACAAAATGTGACAAAATGAAAACTTTACACATACAATTTTTCCTCTACTATTGCATTTTCATGACATTTATGATATAAGCAGCGTGTCGCTGCACCCTGTATCACGTTAAAAAAATATTAATCGAAATTTATTTCCACGTCTGTTGCAATTTTGAAGCAGATATGCTATAATAAAACAAAACAGACAAGTCAAACAGTGTTTTTCAGTATAAAATATAAAATGAGGAGGTCTAAAAATGAATGTTAAAAAAGCTTTAGCCGGCATTCTTGCTTTCTGCGTTATCGGAGGAGCTTTGCCGTCTGTTGGCGGAAAAAATGCGGATAAAGCTGTTATCACGGCTTCTGCGGCTGACGAGTACACCGAGGGTACTTACGGATTGCTTACTTACAGTAATTATGGCGATCATATTGAGATCACATGTTGTGACGAAATGACGGGAGCGAAAGAAGTTGTTATCCCTGCCGAAATTGACGGCGTGCCTGTTACAAGTATCGGAGGTCATGCGTTTGATTGGTGCCATGAATTGGTAAAGATCGTTATCCCCGACAGCGTGACGAATATTGGTGAAGCTGCGTTTGACGGATGTTTTGCGTTGAAAGAGATCAACCTCCCAAATAGCATTACAAGTATTGCGCCTTATACATTTAACGAATGTTGGAATTTGAAAAAGTTCACTATCCCCGACAGCGTGACAAGTATTGGTTCAGGTGCATTTTACTACTGTAGCGGTTTGTCGGAGATCGTTATCCCAAATAGCGTTACGAGTATCGGTTCTTCTGCGTTTTTGTACTGCAAATCGCTGAAGGAGGTCACCGTTCCCGACAGCGTTACAAGTATCGGTTCTTCTGCGTTTTCGTACTGCGAAACGCTGGAAGAGATCACCATTCCCGACAGTGTTGCAAGTATCGGAGGGAGCGCATTTAGTCATACGCCGTGGCTTGAAGCCAAACAAGAAGAAAATTCGTTAGTCATCGTAAACGGAATTTTAGTTGACGGCAAAAACTGCTATAGCGATGTAGTTATTCCCGACGGCGTTACAAGTATTAGCGGAGGAGCGTTTGACGGCGCAAAATATATCACATCTATAGCTATACCCGACAGCGTAACAAGTATTGGCAATGCGGCATTCAGCGGCTGCACGAGACTGCCAAAAATCAACATACCCGACGGCGTTACCGATATTGGGTATATGATGTTTTCAGAATGCACGGGACTGAAAGAACTTACCATTCCCGACAGCGTTACAGATATTGGAAAAGAGGCGTTTTCGGGCTGCACGGGACTGACAAATATCGCCATACCCGACGGCGTTACAAGCATTGGAAAACAGGCGTTTTCGGGCTGCACGGGACTGACAGGTATTGCCATACCCGACAGCGTTGCAAGTATTGGGGAGCAGGCGTTTTCAGAATGCACAGGACTGAAAGAAATTACCATACCCGAAAGCGTTACAAGTATTGGCTACGAGGCGTTTCAGAACACGCCGTGGCTTGAATCCAAACGGGAAGAAGATCCGCTTGTTATCGTAAATGAAATGCTGATCGACGGCAAAACCTGCTTTGGCGATGTTGTTATTCCCGAAAACGTTAAGAGTATCTGTTACGGGGCGTTTTCGGATTGTGACGGACTTAGAAAAATCACCGTTCTCGACCCCGAATGTGAAATTGACGATAACATATGCACAATTTCAAACGGTCATGGAATCAGTCAAGGCTATTATTTTAACGGTACGATTTACGGCTATGCTAACTCTACCGCACAGGCATACGCTGAAAAATACGAAAGAAAATTCGTAGCAATAGACGAGGCGGTTACAACGACTTCTACAACTGCGACTACTACGACCACATCGACCACAACAAGACCTACAACGACAACATCTACATCAACTGCAACCACATCGACCACAACAAAACCCACAACGAAAGCTACAACGTCAGTCACAAAGCCTGTAACGACTACAACAGCAAGCAATGTGGCGTCCGACGACGACTTCTGCTGCTGGGCGATCAACGATTATCAGAGCAAAACGGGCGTGACGGCTGCGCGTACAGAACTTACTGTTGATGAAAACGGAATGTATGTTATAGCATTGTTAGACGAATCGGGCGAACTGCTTGACACATATACTATCGACCCTAAGACGGGCGTCGGAAATAACTCGTCCAACGAGGAAATAGATTTGCCGCAGACGGGTATCAACTCTTTCGCAAATCTTATGATGTGGCTCATGGCGATAGTTACGGTGAT
>Ga0129308_1001555_pt1 | contig 23376 bp, 20 predicted proteins | sample L827metagenome_FD_94440 | JGI IMG/M metagenome (GOLD analysis project Ga0129308, IMG submission 94440) | Ring-tailed lemur group fecal microbial communities from Wisconsin, USA - L827 metagenome | ecosystem: Host-associated > Mammals > Digestive system > Large intestine > Fecal | place: USA... | reverse complement strand
GATTATTTCCTGATCGTGTGGGATTTTATCCGCTATGCGCGGGAGAACGATATCATGGTCGGCCCGGGCCGCGGCTCGGCGGCAGGCAGCATTGTCTCCTACACGCTCGGCATCACGCAGCTTGATCCGATCCGTTACAGCCTGCTGTTTGAGCGCTTCCTGAATCCGGAGCGTGTGTCGATGCCCGATATTGATATCGACTTCTGCTTCGAACGGCGTCAGGAGGTCATCGATTACGTCGTCAGGAAATACGGCAAGGACCGTGTCGTGCAGATCGTGACCTTCGGTACGATGGCGGCGCGCGGCGTGATCCGGGACGTCGGGCGCGTGATGGACCTGCCGTATGCTCTGTGTGATTCGATTGCGAAGATGGTGCCGCAGGAGCTTAATATCACGATCAACAAGGCGCTCGATATGAGCACGGAGCTGCGCACGATGTACGAAAATGATGCGCAGGTACACGAGCTGATCGATATGTCGAAGCGCCTCGAGGGATTGCCGCGCCATACCTCGATGCACGCTGCCGGAGTCGTGATCAGCCAGAAGTCGGTCGATGAGTATGTGCCGCTTTCGAGGGCGTCCGACGGCACGATCACGACACAGTTCACGATGACGACGCTCGAGGAGCTCGGCCTGCTGAAGATGGACTTCCTCGGCTTGCGCACGCTGACCGTGATCCAGAATGCGGCGCGCCTCGCGGCGAAGGGAACGGGCCGTGAGATCGATATGGATGCGATCGATTACGATGACAAGGCTGTGTTCGCCTCGCTCGCCACCGGGAAGACGGACGGTGTGTTCCAGCTTGAGAGCACCGGCATGAAGAATTTCATGAAGGAGCTGAAGCCGCAGAGCCTTGAGGACGTGATCGCCGGTATCTCGCTTTACCGTCCGGGCCCGATGGATTTCATCCCGAAATACATCCGCGGCAAAAACCATCCGGACGAGATTTCCTACGACTGCCCGCAGCTTGAACCGATCCTGGAGCCGACGTACGGCTGTATCGTTTATCAGGAGCAGGTCATGCAGATCGTGCGGGACCTCGGCGGCTATACGCTCGGGCGCAGCGACCTCGTCCGCCGCGCAATGTCCAAGAAAAAGGCCGCCGTCATGGCAAAGGAGCGTCAGAATTTTGTCTACGGCAACGAGGAGGAGGGCGTGCCGGGCTGTATTGCGAACGGCATTGACGAGCGGACTGCGAACAAGATTTACGATGAGATGACGGATTTCGCGAAGTACGCGTTCAATAAGTCCCACGCTGCCGCGTATGCTGTCGTCGCCTACCAGACGGCGTGGCTCAAATATTATTACCCGGTCGAGTTCATGGCCGCACTGATGACGTCCGTCATCGATAATCCGTCCAAGGTCGCCGAGTATATCCTTACGTGCCGCCAGATGGGGATCGCGATCCTGCCGCCCGACATCAATCTCGGAGAGAGCGGCTTTTCGGTCGACGGCAGAAATATCCGGTACGGGCTCTCGGCGATCAAGAGCATCGGCCGCCCCGTCATTGACCTGATTACGCAGGAGCGCCAGGCGCACGGGCCGTACAGGAGCATCGCGGATTTCATTGAACGTGTTGCCGGGGGCAAGGACGTCACGCGCAGGACATTTGAGAGCCTGATCAAGTCCGGGGCGCTCGACGGGCTGGGCGGGACGCGCAGGCAGTTCATGCAGGTCTACGCCGGGATCATGGACCGCGTCTCCCTCGAGAAGAAATCCTCCGTCGTCGGACAGATGACGCTGTTTGACCTGATGGGCGATGAGGAGAAGCGGGAGTACGAGGTGCGTCTCCCGAACGTCGGGGAGTTCGACAAGGAGCAGGTGCTCGCCTTTGAGAAGGAGGTGCTCGGCATCTACGTCAGCGGCCATCCGCTGGAGCGTTATGAGAATCTGTGGCGGCGCGGGATCACGAATGTCACGACGGATTTTGCGCTCGATGAGGAAACAGGCGTATCGCGTGTCGTCGATGGCAGCCATGCGGTGATCGGCGGCATGATCACGGGCAGGACAATCAAATACACGAAGACGAACAAGACGATGGCGTTTCTGACGGTCGAGGATCTCGTCGGCACGGTCGAGGTGGTTGTTTTCCCGCGCGATTACGAGCGGAATACGCAGTATCTGACTGAGGAACGCAAGATCTTCGTCAGCGGCCGCGTAAGCTGTGAGGATGACCGCCCGAGCAAGCTGATCTGTGAGAAGATCTGGCCGTTTGAGGAGGTACCGCAGGAGCTTTGGGTACAGTTTGCCGATATGCAGGAGTACCGTGACAAGGAGCCGGAGCTGTTCGGCCTGCTGCGCGGCGCCGAGGAGGGGAAGGATTACGTGGTGATTTACGTGCGCAGTGAGCGTGCGGTGCGCCGCCTCGGTGAGAACTGGACAGTCCGGGCGGAAGGAGAACTGACGGACCGGCTGTGTGAGCTGCTCGGGAAGGATAATGTGAAGCTCACGACGAAAAAACGGTAAAAAGCTCCGTCCCGAAACCGCCTGAGACTTTACAAACGGTTATAAATAGATTAGAATGAAAAAAACTCTTTTTGTCGAGACTTTGACTGATGCAGGAGGTGCGATATGGCAAAGAAGCTGGAGACAATCGGTGTCCTGACGAGCGGCGGAGACGCGCCGGGAATGAACGGAGCAATCCGTGCCGTGGTGCGCAGGGCGCTTTCGCTGGGGCTTAAGGTGAAGGGCATTAATCAGGGCTACAAGGGCCTGCTGAACGAGGAGATCCGCGACATGACGGCGCGCGACGTTTCCGATACGATAGCAAAGGGCGGCACGATCCTCTATACGGCGCGCAGCTCGGAATTCCGTACAACGGAGGGGCAGGACCGCGGGGCTGAGATCTGCCGCAGGCACGGTATTGACGGCCTCGTAGTGATCGGCGGCGACGGCTCCTTTGCCGGAGCGCAGCAGCTTGCGGCGCGCGGCATCAACACAATCGGCGTACCGGGTACGATCGACCTCGATATCGCGTGCACGGAGTACACGATCGGCTTTGACACGGCGGTTAATACGGCGATGGATGCGATTGACAAGGTACGTGACACCTCGACGTCCCATGAGCGGTGCAGTATCATCGAGGTTATGGGCCGCAATGCCGGATATATCGCGCTGTGGTGCGGTATCGCGAACGGTGCGGAGGATATTCTGCTGCCGGAGCGCTACGACTACGACGAGCAGGTGCTGATCAACAATATCATCAACAACCGCAAGCGCGGCAAGAAGCATCATATTATTATCAACGCTGAGGGTATCGGCCATTCCACGAGTATGGCGCGCAGAATTGAGGCGGCGACCGGCGTGGAGACGAGAGCGACGATTCTCGGCCACATGCAGCGCGGCGGCAGCCCGACGTGCCGCGACCGTGTCTATGGCACCGTGATGGGAGCGTATGCGGCGGATCTGCTCGCGGAGGGCCAGACGAACCGCGTTGTGGCGTTCAAGAACGGCAAATTCACGGATTTCGATATCGACGACGCGCTGAAGATGCAGAAGGATATTTCCGATTATATGGTACGCGTCGCGAAGGCGATGACGATCTGACGGCAGCCGTTCATTTTGGCGGACAACGGGCCAGGCAGCCATGCCTGTATGGATATTTGGCTGCGGCAGCGGGGATTTTGATTCTGCAGCCGCGCATCGCAATCAGGGGAAGATTTATGATAACCAGTACATCAAACATTCAGGTGAAGCAGCTTGTGCAGCTTCAGAAGAAATCAAAGGAGCGCACCGCGCAGGACGTCTTTGTGGTTGAGGGCCCGAAAATGTTCCAGGAGGTTCCGCAGGACCGCCTGCTGCAGGTGTATGCCTCCGAGAGCTTTTATAATAAGAACAAAGAGCTGTTCGGCGCGTCGATGCCGGTGACGGTGCTTTCGGACCGCGTTTTTGAGACAGTGTCAGATACCAGGACTCCTCAGGGAGTCCTGTGTGTTGTGCGGCAGTATCATTATGGGCTGGAGGCACTGCTGGGCGGCGCGGTGCCAGGCGGGATGGCCGGGCGCTCCCGGACGGATGAGAGAAGCGGCGCAGTGCCAGTGGGAACGGCTGGCATGGGGCAGAAGAGCGGACCGGGCGGCGTACGGCGTCAGCCGCTCCTGCTCGCGCTCGAGAACCTGCAGGATCCGGGCAATCTCGGCACGATCATGCGCACCGCCGAGGGCGCGGGCGTGACAGGCATTCTCCTTAGCTCCGGCTGTGTCGATCTCTACAATCCGAAAGTGATCCGCTCGACGATGGGCTCTATCTACCGTATGCGCTTCTGCTACACGGACAATTTTGAGCGCGACCTGCGCACGCTGAAGGAACGGGGCGTGCGTCTCTATGCCGCTCATCTGCAGGGAGCCGTTGACTATGATGCGCCGGATTACAGCCAGCCGTCGTGCTTCCTGATCGGCAATGAGAGCCGTGGGCTGACGGAAGAGACGGCCGCGCTCGCAGACACCCGCATCCGGATTCCGATGGCCGGAAGGGTGGAGTCCCTCAATGCGGCGGTCGCGTCGGCGCTGCTGGTCTATGAGGCGTTCCGGCAGAGGCGGAGTCAGGCAGGCGAAAAAAAGATATGATAGAGATATAATGGGACTGAAGGCCGGATTCATTGAATTGAATCCGGTTTTTTGTGTCATAGGAAACTGCGTCCCCTATGACACAAAAACGCTCCGCGTGGATGCGCACTCGCGCGAAGATGTAATATGTCGCAAGCGACCGCGTCTACGCTCCGCTTCGGTCGGTGCTAAACGGACATCCACTGGATGTCCAGCACCGGCGCGGGAATGTGCGCAGCACATTCCTATTTTACTGGGTGATTCTTCAAAATAATATGTGCTTGACAAATCCACGCAAACATATTACAATATACCCGTAACAAAGTTAACAAATATGTAATAATTGTTAATGAAAATGTAGTAAGAAAGTTACGAGGAGGAAATAAGTAATGAGGACAAGGAAAGGGGCGGCTGTCATATGTACGTTCGCAGTCACAGGAGCATTCCTGCTGATGAGCACGTCGGTTATGGCAGAGGAAGCTGACACGATCTCGATCCCGTATATGCAGGATGGTGCGTGGAATCAGATCGCGATGACGAATGATGACACAGTCAGCACAGGAATCAATATTCGGAGCGCCGCGAATTCGGACAGTGAAGTGATCGGTTATATGTATTCGGGCGGCGCAGCCTGGGTGATCAATAAAGGAGAGGAATGGACGGAGATTTATTCCGGCGGCCTGACTGGCTTTGTGAGGAATGAATATCTTGTTTATGGAGACGAGGTGAAGGGCCTCGCCGATTATTACGGCGTAGAGGGTGTGTCTACGACGTGGGATGATGTGAAGCTTTTTGGATCTGAGGGCAATGCGGCCGACGTGATCGGCTCTGTAGATTCAGGTTCATCGATGATATTGCTGCAGGACAACGGCCATTGGAAGCAGGTTCAGAGCGGCGCGGACAATCTCGCGTATGTTTCCGAGGACGATGTGACGCCGGTGCTGATGCTTGACACGGCGGTTGCGAAGGATGCGCTCTATGAGCCGCTGGCTTCCGGCGCTTATGAGGAATCGTGGGACGAGCCGGTTTATGAGGAGACGTATACGGATTCTTCCGAGCCGGAGCAGACATATGAGGATGCGTATACAGAGCCGGCATACACGGAGACCGAGGCTTATGTGGAGCCGACGTACACAGAGACCGAAGCCTATGTAGAGCCGACCTATACGGAGACAGAGGCGTATGTAGAGCCAGCCTATACGGAGACAGAGGCGTATGTAGAGCCGACGTACACAGAGACCGAAGCATACGTGGAGTCGACCTATACAGAGACAGAAGCCCCGCAGACCGAGGCGGCGGACAACGGCGGTTACGGGTACTATGATGCGGATACGGGCATTTATTATGATGCGAACGGTAATGCCATTGACAGCGGTTATGATACACAGCAGACAGAAGCATATGTAGAGACCGAGGCGTATGTGGAGCCGACGTACACGGAGACGAAAGCTTATGTTGAAACAGAAGCTCCTGCCGAGACCGAGGCACCTGCCGAGCCGGCTTCCTCCGGCACGGACGACACCTCCCTGCTCGCAGCACTGATTTACTGTGAGGCCGGCAACCAGAGCTACGAGGGCATGGTTGCAGTCGGCGCAGTCGTTATGAACCGCGTATATAGCCCGTCCTTCCCCAATTCTATCAGCGAGGTTATTTATCAGAGCGGTCAGTTTACGCCTGCATCGAGCGGCTCGCTCGCAAGCGCATTATCAAGCGGTGTCCCCAGCACCTGCTATGATGCGGCTGCAGCGGCAATCAGCGGCGAGAACCCGGTAGGAAGTGCCCTTTACTTCAATACCGGTTCCGGCAAAGGCACTAAGATTGGAGACCACCAGTTCTATTAAGACTTTATCTACAGAGAGCGACAGCGTGTATTCGTGGAGAATGCACGCTGTATTTTCTTGTGTCATTTACTACTTTAGAGTATACTACTTATGAGTAGTAAACGGGGAGACGGCACTGTGATTGGAAGAGAAGAAGCGGAGTGCCTGAGAAGGGAGATGAATCCAATGAAACAATATGATTATACAACAGAACGATACGAGGCCACTGTCCCGGTGGAGGAGTATGTGGAGCAGTGTGTCGATGTGCCGGAGTTTCTGGAATACTGCAGACAATGTGATAATTACGAGAAGCTGTGGTCCTGCCCGCCGTTTTCGTTTGATGCGGAGGCTTACTGGAGGAAGTACAGGACCTTCCGGATTGTCGGGCTGAAGATCCTGTTTTCGCCGGAGGTGACCGGGCGGACGTATACCGGGGAGGAGCGTCAGGAGCTGATCAATGAAGTTCTGTGGAAAGAAAAGCGGAAGCTGGGGCAGGAGCTGCTTGAGCTGGAGCGGGAAATTCCGGGCAGCATCTCCTTAAGCGGCGGCCACTGCACAGAGTGCGCGCCGGGAAGCTGTACCAGACTGCAGGCGAAGCCATGCCGGTTCCCGGAACAGCTCCGGTATTCAATCGAAGCGCTGGGCGGGAACGTCGGACTGACGGTCACAAAATACCTGAAGCAGAAGCTGCTCTGGATCGAGGAGGGAAAGATGCCGGAGTATCTGATGCTGATCTGCGGGATTCTTCTGCCGTGAGACGGTGGCAGAATTCATTGAGAATGTGCTGCGCATTTACATGGGGCATTTTGTGCTGTAGGGGGACGAAATTTCCAATGACATAACGGTGAAGACGATGAATGCAGTTGCACTGTGCTATAAAAAAGCACCACCGCGGGGATGATGCTTATGTATGGCATTGATTTTTATTTAAATGCTTTTACTTATTTCCTGCGGAAAATTGCTTTGAACACAACACGGATGAGCGGCTGGATAAAAAATAACTGGCTGAAATACGCAAACGGCAGATTATAGCACACCAGCTTTAACCAGTTTGCGAGCAGGGTAAGCACGTTAAATTCCATGTACTGGTAGGGATAGTATAGTATTGCGGCCAGGAAACTCATTGCAGGGCACATCAGACCAACTGTAGCGCATATGATCGCTGTTTCAAACAGTACAGGATGAGTTTCGGATGGTTTGAAAACTTTGCTGGCGAGCTTGAACGAACACGGACTTCCCATCACAACTTCAAGTGTATAGGCAAGAACGAACTCAATCAAAACGACCGCCCATATCGGAACACCGTGCCCGAGTACGGAAACGCCGCCAAGACGGTAAATCGCGTCAATGACGTGGTCAGTACCAGCCTGCTGTGTGAATGTACTTCCGTTAATGACATACAGGCTGTAAAATACATAGCCGTGAACGGTTACGATCACCGTAAGCAGAGCAAACATCATTCTTTCAAATTGGTTTTTTGGCATAAAATCTCCTCCTTGCGCAAAAAAACACACGCTGCTTTCGGCCAGTAAATCCAGGGCGGGCATTCCGTAATCAGATTTACGTACCGAAAAGGTACAACGTGTGTCATTGCTTAATATATTTTGTTGATGCGGTATATTATATAACTTTTTGGTTTGCTTTTCAAGAAAGAAAATTTACGAAAATTGACAGACTATCGTTTTGCTATTGCACGGAAATTCAATGCGATTATAATATTGGGGAAGGAAAAGATCAGAGAGGTGTATGATGATGGAATACAGAGAATTGTGTGCGGACGAGATCTGCCGGGAGCTGTTCCGGGACTTCATCCGCCGACAGGAGGTTGTGAAATGCTGGAGAAAAGAGGGACAGGCGTGGGTTGTGAAGGATGATCCGTTCATTGATGACTGGACGGAAGAGGACTATCAGATATTGGTAAAATGTCTGAAAAATACGGTTCTGACGGGCGGCTTCGTCTATGCGGCCTTTTGCGATGGCCGTCTGAAGGGCTTCGTTTCCGTTGAGTCCGGCTTGTCCGGCGGGGAACAGAGATATCTTGACCTGTCGAGCATTCATGTGTCTCAGGATATGAGGGGAAACGGGATCGGGCGAGCTCTGTTTTTGGCTGCAAAGGAGTGGGCTGCGCGGCACGGAGGCCGCAAGCTGTATATTTCGGCTCATTCGGCGGTGGAGAGCCAGGCATTCTATAAGGCGATGGGCTGCGTGGAGGCACAGGTATATAACCGGGAGCATGTCGAGAAGGAGCCGTATGACTGCCAATTGGAGTGTAAACTATAGTTGCAGGGATTTTATCCTGAAATAAAGTATTGTAAACTCAATTATTTTTCTGTATAATTAAATTGTTCCCTCGTGCGCATTTTGCTGGTAACATACATTGCTGTTGGGGGATATTATCGATATGAAGGGATGTGAGCTTATGGAACGCTGGATGACATGCAAAGAAGCATCTGATAAATGGAATTTTAGCGAACGCTGGGTTTCTGCTTTATGCAGCCTGGGGAAAATTCCCGGTGCCGTAAAAGTTGGCAGAAGCTGGCGGATCCCGGCCGACGCAATGAAACCAAAGGCTTCCCGCACTAATTCAGGCAGGCCCTTACCTCTTCCGATCGGTATTTCTGATTACCGCAAAGCATCCACAGAATATTACTATGTTGATAAAACTTTGCTGATCCGGGATTTCCTTGACCAGAAACCTTTTGTTTCTCTTTTTACAAGGCCAAGACGATTCGGAAAGACTCTGAACATGGATATGCTTCGTGTTTTCTTTGAAAAATCAGAAGAAGATACCTCTGTCTATTTTTCAAATATGAATATCTGGAAATGCGGCAGGGAATACAGGAAGCATCAGGGACAGTACCCTGTGATCTTTCTTACGTTCAAAGATGTAAAATATGACACCTGGGATGAAACATTTGAAAAGCTGAAAGAATTGTTCCAGAAAGAATACGGCAGACATAAGGAACTGAAAGGCAGTTCCCAAATTGCTGATTTTGAGGCGCGGTATTATGAAAAAGTGTTGCGGGGTGATGTCTCGAAAGTTGAGTTGGCTTCTGCGCTTTCCAGCCTTTCACAAATGCTTCACGAGCACCACGGAACTGCACCTGTTATCATCATCGATGAATACGACACGCCAATACAGCAGGGCTTTTCCAGAAAATATTATGACGATATCATTTTATTTATGCGAAACCTGTTTTCCGAGGGCTTTAAGGATAATCCGCATTTAAGCTTTGGTTTTTTGACCGGTATTCTGCGCATTGCTCAGGAATCTATTTTCAGCGGAATGAATAATCTGAAAGTCAGTTCCATATTGGAAGACAGCTACAGTAGTTATTTCGGGTTTACACCGGATGAGGTCAGAGCTATGGCGGCCTATTATAACTGTGCGGAAAAATATTCTGAAATCTGTGAATGGTATGATGGCTACCGGTTTGGAAATCAGGAAATCTTCAATCCCTGGTCTGTGATCGGATACTTTGGGAACAATTGCAAACCAGATACGTTCTGGATTTCTACGGGAAGCAATGAGATTTTAAGTGATATCATGGCGCTCGCAAACGAAGATCTTCTGGAAAAATTAGCTGGTCTGCTGCAGGGTGAAAAGGTACTTACACAGATTGACATGAATGTGGTATATCCTCAGCTTGAGGCAGATCCTTATTATATTTATAGCTTTCTGCTCGTAGCCGGTTATTTAAAGCTGGAAAGTTTCGCTCCGGGACTTCTTGGGACGCATATGTGCCGTGTGTCTGTTCCGAATAAAGAGATTGCTTCTGTTTATAAGAAGGAAATACTGTCAAAACTCCTGCAGCGAAACAGTCTGCTCTCTTCGTCTGCATTTAAGATTCAAAGAGCGCTGTTTTCCCATGATACCGGGCTTCTGCAGGAGGCCATGCAGACTTTTCTGTATCAGACGATCAGCTTCTACGATTCTGCTCAGGAGAACTTTTACCAAGGGCTTCTTGCCGGACTGCTTGCTCTGACGGACAGCAGCTATCAGGTCACTTCCAACCGGGAATCGGGAGACGGACGCTATGATTTCCAGCTCAGGCCAAAGAATCACTTGCTTCCCGGAATCATTATAGAAATAAAGGTTTCGAAAAAGGAAGATGGTCAGGAGCTGCACAAGAGTGCGGAATCAGCCTTGCGGCAAATCGAAGAAAAGAAATACCGCTTTCAGATGGAACAGGACGGCATCTCTCCTGTTCTGACATATGGGATTGCATTCTGTGGTAAGCAGGTAAAAATAATAAAGAAATAATTTAAGTTTTCCATCTTAAAATGGATTGACGGATGAGGTTTATCGTGATAGACTGAGTTTATCGCGATAAACCTTTTTGCATTGAAAATTATTGGATCAGGAGAGGATGTGTTATGATGGGGGAATGGAAGCTTGCGGATGGGGAATATCGGTTTGCGGAGCTCGTGTGGGAACGGGAGCCGGTCAATTCGACGGAGCTGGCGGGACTTGCGCTTGAGCGGCTCGGGTGGAAGAAATCAACCTGCTATACGGTGCTGCGCAAATTGTGCCAGCGGGGAATTCTTGCGAATGAGAACGCGACGGTGACGGCGCTTGTGAAGCGGGAGCAGATCCGGAGGATGGAGAGTGAGGAGCTGCTGAAGAAAAGCTTTGGGAATTCGCTCCCGGCGTTTCTGAATTCCTTTCTGCAGGGACGGACGCTGAGCGCGGAGGAGGCAGACGAGCTGCAGCAGATGATCGACGCAGCGCGGGAGAAGCAGTGAGGTTCGTTGGGAGGCCAATTCTGCAGGTGCAGCCGCGCAGATGCCTGAGGCAGCGCGGGAGAAACAGTGAGCGTGGGAAACAGGCTGAATGGAACGCGCGGAACAGTGAGCGCGGGAAGCAGACTGGATGAAATGTGTGAAAACATTGAGTGTGCAAAGCGGGCTGGATGGAGCGCGGAAGTAAATACAGGCTGGTCATATGCAGGAGAGATGTGTAATGGCCGGATGTTCAGAAGCGAATGTTCAAAAGGAAAGTGGGGCGAAGGAATGGAAAGTACATTGTGGAAGGTTTTACAGGAGATGGCGGCGATGTCGCTGCGCGGTTCTGTGGTGGTGATTCTTGTATTTGCGGTGCGGTTTCTTTTGCGGGGCCTGCCGGGGAAGTATCACTGCGCGCTCTGGAGCGCGGCGCTTCTGGCATTTCTGCTGCCGCCGGCGCTGCAGGTCGGCGTGAGCGTGCCGCCGCAGGTGGCGGAGCTTGGGCGGTATATTGCGGGGAGACAGGAGACGTCGGCTAGTCCGGCGGGAACGGTTCTGCCGGGGGAAGCTCAGTATGATATGGCACAAGCAACGGACACGCAGGCACCGGGAGCGATGTGGAGCGCGGCAGGATTGCCCCTGCCGGGAGTGTCAGAAGATATGACAGAAGCGTGGATGCAGGGAGCAATGTGGAGCGCGGCAAGATCGGCCCTGCCGGGAATGTCAGAAGATATGGCAGAGACACAGATATTGGGAAATATGTGGAGCGCGGCAGGACTGCCCCTGCCGGGAATGTCAGAAGATGTAACAGAGACACAGATGCCGGGGCAGGTGCAGAGCGAAATGGGAGTGAGGGAGCGCATCACTTCATTTGCGGCAGCACTCTGGATGCTCGGAATTATCTTCATTCTGGCGGTTCAGTTCGTATGCTACGCAGCAATGAAAAGACGGCTGTGCACGTCGGTCTGCGTGGGCGGCCGTGTCTATGAGAGCGACCGGATCGCTTCGCCCGTATTATTTGGCGTCTTCCGGCCAGGTATCTATCTGCCGCATGGTCTGGATGAGGAGACGGCATCGTATGCCATCCTTCATGAGCAGATGCATTTCAGACGCGGGGACGCTGTGAGAAAGCCGTTCACCTTTCTTGTCTGTACGCTTTACTGGTGGAATCCGCTTGTGTGGCTGATGTACCGCGCCTGCGGGCAGGATATGGAGCGTGCCTGCGACGAGGCAGTACTGGAGCGGCGGGGGACGCAGCCTGTGCGCTATGCGCAGTCGCTTCTGAATGCGGAACGCCACCGCGGCGCGCTGATCTGCGGTCTGACCTTCTCGTCCGGCGATACGAAGCTGCGCGTGAAGAATATCCTGCATTTCAGGAAAGCAGGCGCAGGAAAACGGATTGTCGGATGCGCCCTGACAGCGGCACTTTTTGCTGCGGCCGTGCTTTCCCCGCAGGCGGAGGAGCAGGCAGCGGCCAGCAATCCGCAGATTGAAGAGCAGGCAGCGGATAGTATAGGTCAGACGGTACGACAGGCTGCGTCCGGCAATTTGCAGACCGGTAGACAGGACATGACTGGCATTGTCCAAACACAGGAGCAGGCTGCGGCCAGCACTTCGCAGACCGCAGAACAGTCAGTGGACGGTATTGCCCAGACACCCGAGCATTCTTCCGACGACGCTGCTCAGGCAGAAAATGTGACCGCGGCCGAGGTCTGGGAGGAATATGCGGCTGCGTATCCGGATATGCCTTCGTATCTGACCGATGAGTATACAGAAACAGTTCCCTGGGGCGAGCAGTCCGTGTTCAGGGTGCGGATTCTCGGTGAGCACGTCTGGGACAACGAGGAGGGCGGGCCGGATTTTATCCGCAATGAGGGGACATTCTTTCAGGAATTGTTCCGGCAATGTCCGCGGATTCAGAAAATTATCATAGGCTGGAGGGAGATCCTGAACCCGGAGCTCTATCCGATCGATAAGACCTGCTCGGTCATCTGGTCCGAGGCAGTCCGCCCGAAGCATATGGTTGAGATCATTTCAGACGGGGAATCAGAGTGGATGAGCGTAGATGAATGGCTCAAATGAGCTGTGTTGGTGAAATTGCACGATATATGCGGACGTAATTATTGTCAAATATGCCTTTTGAAAATTCACTGAAAAAAATGATAAAATAATATCACATACGAAATGGCAGAAGAAATTGCCAGAAGGAGGTAACAAAAGTGAAAAGAATAAAGGCGGCGTGCATCTGTCAGACCTTGCATTTTATGCTGAATGAGGATCTCGGACGTGATTATGCAGTGAAAAAGGTCAGAGAAGAGGTAGAACAGTACAAAAAATCCCTGGACCGGAAGGGTACGCAGTACAGGATCATAGAGGAGACGGAACAGGAAGACGGTTCCATCATGATTCAGATTAAGAAGCAGTACAATACCAGTCCCGTCGGCGATTATTTAAACTAAAAAAGATTTGCAGAACAGTGTGTGGCTATAGAGGCGGAAATCCAGCTCTTAGCCACGCACTATTTTTTGACTGGAGGAAAAATGGAAAAGATGGAACAGAAATTAAATTTCTAATACCGGGATTGCATACAGGAATTACCGATTGATTACCCGAAGAAATTTCTTTATACTATACACAGAGTTGTGAAATGTGCAGAATAGATTTTATAGAAAATGTGCAGAATAGCTTGTAAAAAAGAATGGAGGGCTGTCGGAATGAAAAACAGTAAGCTTCAAAAAAGTGCGGCCTGGATCGCCGCGGTAGTCCTGGTTGTGGCGGTGTGCGTACTGGGGACGAATCTGGTGAAGGCTGCCAGAAATGAGAGTGAAATTGAGCATATGGGCGAAGCTTCCCTGACCAGAATCTGGGGGCCGGTTCTTGCGGTCAATGGCGACCGAATCCAGATCGACAACCGCTCCGGCTTCGGCGGACAGGGAGAGATCGTCCTTATGGCCGATCCGGAGCTGACAAGGGTGGTGAATGCGTCGGACGGGCTGCCCGCAGACGTATCGTCGCTTACGGCGGATACCCCGGTTTTTGCGTATATCCTGCCGCAGATGATGATGAGCGAGCCGCCGGTTGTCAGTGCGGAACTGATCTTGTGTGACATCCCGGCGGATCTCAGGGTTCCGGATTATGTGTACGTGCGCTCCGTGGAACAGCAGCCGGACGGCAGCTATCTGCTGGAGAGCGAGAACGGAATGCAGTATCTTGTCCCGGAAGACTGCGAGGTCATGCCGTACAGGACGAGGAATATCGTGACTCTGGAGGATATCACGCAGGGCAGCGCCTGCGTGGTGTGGAGCGACGAGCACCGGACTGCGCAGAAGATCCTGATTTTTGCGGCGTAAGGATTGCTGGCAGGAGCGGACGGTAAGTGCGTTTATTCCACGTCATTTGTATCGTGCTCCAGCAGATCTTCCATCTGACAGCCAAGGACTTTGGCGAGGGACAGAAGCGAAGTGCCTGCCGCTTTGTTGATATCTTTTGCCCTGATTTCATATTGCTGCAGCGTGCGGAGGGAAATGCCCGCTTTTTCAGCCAGCTCCCGTTGGGAATACCCGTATATTTTTCTTTGTGTTTGCAGCCTGGTAGCTGGCTTTTTTCTCTGAATCATGTGGTTGATCGTATCGACAAATTTTAATTCGGAGGCTTCATGCAGTGTGGGAAAGAGTTTTTCGATCTCACGCATGGTGATATATTGATGGATTTCATGGAAGCTTCGTCCCGAGTACCACTGATAATAGGCCAGAATCCATCCGCACCAGTATTGTGGAGAATAGCTGTACTCGACCTGTGGTGCAGGAAAGGCAGGCCGGGAGCCCGACCGGCTGAGAACCTCCATGACAAGCTCCGTACCGGAGATCCCTGAGACATATTTCGGTACGCCTGCGGCAAACTGCCGGGCAAGGCCGCATCCGATAAACAGATCAAGAAAGTCGTCCATGTCCGTCTCACAGCAGTTAGACACATAGTCCATGGCCTCTCCCAGACAGTTCATTGCATCGTCAAGATATTGCTCATCGTAAGCGTGGATCATCTGGCTGCACCTCCTCCCGGATAAGATCACGCATATACAGACCGCCAAGACCGGTCTTCTCAAGCTCGGCGCGAAAGGCTGCTCTCGCCTCATCGTCACGGGCTTTTCTTTTCGCGTAATACTCTGTATTGCTCACTGCTTCGCTGGAAAGAAAGCGAATGCGGGCAAACGCGGCGGGACTTTTCAGAACAAATTGTTCGCCCAGATTGCCGAGACGCATCGCATAGGAAAGCTGGGCCAGAGAAATTTGATTGCTGGCAAAAGCCCTTGCAAACGAAAAATACGAATCATCTGCGCGGTATCCGACTACCGCGTCGTATGGGGATAAATCAATGAGAAAATGCTCTCTTAACCAGTCAGCGCCATGCATCATGACCGGGGTGGAGACACGGAATCTGCGATATTCCATCAGCAATGCAAGCCAGTGCAGGATCGTATATTCCTCTGAAGCAAGTCTCAGGATGGAAAGCCCGGCTGTATCTATCTCATATCGGTTAGCATACCCGTCCGTATTCTCCGAACAGGCCCACTCCTTCGCCAGCTCCAGATGCTCCGTACAGTAAAAGCCCCTGCCATAATCATTGTAGGCTTTGCCTTGACCGTATAGGGGTGTTTGAATGATTTCGGATGATCCGTGGAACAAAATCAAATTACTCATGCGGCTGCCTCCGTTTTTTGTACTACTGATTAGAATATACTTCTAAAGAAGTATATTGTCAATATCTTATAAGAAAAGAAGCAGTCGTATGATTCAGCGCATCGACGATTTCCTGCCCGACCGTGATCGGGAAGCCGTCGACGGTGGCGACACTCTGGCCGGTCACGCCGTCGACACAGCCAACGCCGACGATTTTCTCGAGATAACTGAGGATTTTGGCGAAAGTGGGCAGTGTCTTTCTGTGGCGCAGGATGCCGAGCCAAGCGGCAAGCGCGTAGGCGCCCCAGTTTGAGGTGGTCGCGATGATCAGGGTGTCAACTGTGACGGCGCACGGATTCAGGCTGAGCTTTTCGTTAATGATTTCCCGGAGGTTGCCCATGCCGATCTCGTTGCCGCCGTCGCCGATGCCGACCGTGTAGATGCCGGCGCGGGCGGCGAGTTCGAACAGGGTGTCGATCCGGGCGGTCTGTGCGGCGATGCTGACGCCGCGCATATTTGCGTAGTCATTGTCAAGGTTCCTGCCGCAGCGCTCGACGGAGATCAGGCAGACCGGCTGGTAAAGAGCGAGCATGGCCTCGTAGAAGGAAGCATCGGTATCGGTGCTGACGTATTTCACTTCAAGCTTTTCAGGCTCGAAGAGCCCGCGGCAGATCTCGTCGGTGATGATGACGGGAAGATAGCCGAGACGGCGCAGCGCGAGCGCGAGGCAGAAGGTGCCGGGTGGGCCGTCCGTCTCGGCGTGGCCGGACACGTAGAAGCCGGTCGCGAGGAAGATCACGCCTTTCGGGAGCGCGAGAATCGACTGCGCGGCGCGCCGGCAGTAATCCGGTTCGAGATAATCGCGCAGGATGGTCATGCCGCGCCCGGAGTGGCGCAGGACAATGTCTTCGATGGTGTCCGTGCAGGCGGTGGGAGATGATTGAATGGAAGAGCTAAGCATGGATGGTCAGTCTCCTTCTGTGGATGGCATTGGTTAGTGCGGTTCAAATGATTTGTGAAAACGATGGTCAGTTTTCTGATTATTTCTGTCCGATCACCTCTTTGATGGGTACAATCGAAATTTCCTGTGCAAGCAGTGCAGCGTGGATTTTTTTCGCGAAGGCGAGTGCTGCAGGACTGTCGCCGTGGATGCAGATGGAATCTGCATGAACCGGGATTTCCCTTCCCGTGATTGTTGTGACGACTCCTTCCATTACCATCCGAATGACGCGTTCGACGGCTTCGTCCTCATCGGTGATCATAGCGCCCGGTTTGCTGCGTGCGACGAGTGAGCCGTCGTCTTCATAAGCCCGGTCAGCGAAAACCTCCCCGGCAAACGGGAGGCCGAACTGTCTGGCCGAGCGTTCCATCTCGCTGGCACACGGGGCCAGCAGAATCAGGGAGGGATCGGCAGCCGCGATTCCCGCGCAGATTGCATCGGCGACGGCAGGATTTTTGACGGCCATATTGTAGAGCGCACCGTGCGGCTTGACATGCTGCATCGGGATGCTGTTTGCCGAACAGAACGCGCTGAGCGCTCCGATCTGGTAAATGATCATCGCGGTGATTTCTTCCGGTGTCAGCTCCATTTTGCGGCGGCCGAAACCGTCGAGATCGGGAAAACCGGGATGTGCGCCGATACGCACGCCGTCCTGTTTTGCGAGGTGCACCGTCTTTTGCATGACAACCGGATCGGACGCGTGAAAGCCGCATGCGACGTTTGCTGAGGAAATGTATGGGAGAATTTCCTCGTCCATGCCGCATTTATAATTCCCGTAGCTCTCCCCGAGATCACAGTTCAAATCTGTTTTTTTCATTGTGAAGGACTCCTTTAATATTTCAGTTCGGGATTTTTGAGATCGGTGATAAACATGTGCCCGGGCGCATGTGTGATTGCAAGCGGCGGCTTCGATTCCATGACAACGTTCTGCGGTGTCACACCGCACGGCCAGAAGACCGGCACCTCGCCGTCCTTTATCGTCACCATATCGCCGAAATCGGGATGCGCAAGATCGTGAATGCCGATTGCCTCAGGACAGCCGATCTGCACCGGAGCGCCGTGCACACGCGGCATTTCGCCTGTGATCAGGACTGCGCGCGGGATCAGCTCATGCGGAATCGGGCGCATGCTGACAACCATATTTCCGTGGAAAATTCCGGCGGGTGCGCAGGGGATGTCTGTCCTGTACATTGGTACGTTGCGTCCCTCCTCGATATGGCGGACCGGGACATTTGCCTCGAGCATCGCGGCCTCAAACGAGAAGCTGCAGCCGATCAGGAAGCTGACAAAATCCTCCTGCCAGAGTGCGGACACATCCGTGTATTCCCCGTCAAGGCTGCCTTCCTGGTAAATCCGGTAGCGCGGCAGCTCGGATGCGATATCCGCTCCGTCCGCAATCTCATGGAGATATCTGCTTCCGGTATCGGTGACCTCGAGCAGAGGGCAGGATTTTGGATTGCGCTGTGTAAACAGCAGAAAATCATAGGCGAGGCTGCGTGGCAGCACGACGAGATTCGCCTGTGCGTACCCGGCGCACATCCCGGCCGTCGGGCCGGTGATTTTGCCCTCGCGGATCAGTGCGCGCACCTCTTTTGGAGACAGTGTTGTATAGTCCATATGTTCCTTTCCGGCGTTCCGGACGCCTGTGCATATTGAATGGCGGGCGGTCTCTGTATTTTATATCCGCAGTGGTTTGACAGCAAACCGTTACAAGTTTTTGCACTCCGGCATTTTGGCGCAACACGTTTCACAGCCGGCAGTCAGGAGCACCTGAGCCTCCTTCCGTGTGATCTTCTGGAAACGTACCGTATAGCCGGGCCTGCACTGTGCAATGACCGGCAGGTCTGCCGTGCAGACGGTCGCGATTTTGGCGTAGCCGCCCGTGGTCTGGCGCTCTGCCATCAGGATGACGGGCTGGCCCGCCGATGTGATCTGGATGGAACCGAAGACTGTGCCGTCCGAGAGAATATCGGCGTGTTCCTTTGCGGTGACGGCTGGGCCATCGAGGCGGCAGCCCATGCGGTCGCTCTGTGCAGACACGGTATATGAGCCGGAATAAAATGCCTGGAGGCCCTCGTCTGTGAAGTGACCGGCCTGCGGCCCTTCGATAACACGGACGGTGACGTGCTCCGGGTATACAGGCGGGGCCGTATTGAGGGCCGCATCCGGTGACCGGAGTTTTATGTCTGCGGCTTCTCCTACCGGCACGGTATCTCCTGCTGCGAGTGCCCGTCCGCAAAATCCGCCGATCCCGCATTTTATATAGGTAGATTTGCTTCCCATCACAGTCGGAACATCGATGCCTCCGGAGACTGCCAGATAAGTCCGGCAGCCTGATTTCGCATAGGAGAGCGAGAGAACAGCGCCTTCCTCTACGGGAACGGCGGTGTACATCGGGCAGGGGATTCCGTTGAGAACAGGGGACATATCGGCCCCGGTGAGCGCGATCACGGCAGGCGCCGTGAAGCGAAAGCTGCCGCCGAGCAGCGTGAATTCAAGCACAGCCTCGCTGCCGTTATTTCCGACAAGTGCATTCGCATCGCGGCAGGCGCGGTGATCCATGACGCCGCTCACCGGCATCCCGGATGCCTGATAACCGAAACGGCCCATATCCTGTACCGTAGTAAGCGGGCCCGGCTGTAAAACGTAGATTGCCATCTGTTATTCCCTTTCTGCCGTGATGATTTCATGGCGGTATATTCCTTTTTGAATCGCCTGCCTGATGTCGTAAAATTCACAGGCGGAGATGGGACAGAATCGGATGTATTCCCCGGCGGTGCAGAGAACAGGCTCCTCTCTGTCAGGATCATACATATTTAACGGCGTGCGTCCGATCAGATTCCAGCCGCCCGGCGAAGCAAGCGGATAAATGCCTGTCTGGCTGCCGCCGATTCCGACGGATCCCTCCGGGATGCTGACGCGCGGCGTCTTAAGGCGCGGCGTCACGAGCCTGCCGTCGAGACCGCCGAGGTAGACAAAGCCAGGCAGGAAGCCCAGCATATAAATTCTGTAATCAGTTCCACTGTGCAGGCGTATGATCTCGTCGCCGGAAAGGCCCGAAGTGCGTTCCATATTTGAGAGATCGGGACCGAAATGGCTGCCGTAGCAGCAGGGGATCAGGTGAATGCGCCGTTCCTCAGAGCATCCGGCAGCGGGGAGAGCGGCAAGCCGTATGATTTCTCCGGCGAGTGTGTTATAGTCCAGAATCAGCGGATCATAGAGAATGAGCAGGGAGGCGAAAGAGGGGATCTGTTCCCGGATCCCGCGAAGTCCCGATTGCTCCAGCCGCTCCATCAGTGTATGTACACGCGTGTTGATCTCCGGGGCAATCCTGTCGCCCAGCTCGACTGTGACGGCAGAATCGCCGGACAGATACAGCTTTGGTTCCGTCATACCAGTACCCCTTTCTTCGCGATATGCGGCTCGTGACGTCGTGCTCAGCCTTCGGTAGCCGAGTAGAACTCGTCGACGAGCGCCTTGCGCAGCCGCTCCAACAGCTCGGGTGCTTTTCCGCCGACCGGCTTGCCGTCGATCGTATCGGCATGCAGGCAGAAGTTGCTTGAACTCGAGACGAGAACTTCGTCTGCGTCAAAAAGGTCTGTCAGTGTGAAGGCCGTTTCATTAACCGGGATTTCAAGCTTTTTGCACATGCGGATCAGGTGTGCCCGTGCGACGCCCGGCAGGATCAGGTTGTCAGCCGGTGCGGTGCGCAGGATGCCATCCTTGATGATATGGATGTTGCTGTGCGCACACTCGGTAACGCGTCCGCCCGGACGGTAGAATACGGCTTCCTGACATCCGGCCTGCTTTGCTTTTTCGGAAGCGAGGACGGACGGAATCAGATTCAGTGTCTTGATATTGCAGTGGAAGAAACGTGTGTCCTCGACCGTGATCAGCCTGAGCGGCACTGTGCCATCCTGTACGTCTGACGGAGTCAGCGTAACCCAGAGGTTTCCGGGTTCATCGGTAAAGACATGGTTTCTCGGGCCGCTGCCGCGCGTTACCTGAACATAGACAAAAAGGTCACCGCTGTCAAGCTTAAGGACAAGCTTTTCAAGCAGCTCCTTCAGTTCCTGCTTCGTGACAGGCATCCTGATCTTCAGGAGTCCGGCGCTGTTGAAGAACCGGTCAATGTGTTCGTCGGTCGCGAACATCTTATAATTATGGCACGGCCAGGCATCATAGACACCGTCGCCGAACCAGCAGACGCGGTCGGCCATTGGAATGACCATCTTCTCAATCTCGTCATACTTGCCGTTGTAGTAGCCTAACGTTTTCATCATACATCCTCCTCCTGCCATACGGCATACGCCTGCTCAGCTAAGCTGCAGGCCGCATACACTGTCAGTGTCTGCTGACGCTGTGCCGGACAGGTCCGCATCGTCGCAGCAGACAGCTCCGGCGCTTTCATGTAACAAAAAACGACGAAAGAGGCCGGCTCCTTCGTCGTTTGCGGTGATTATATAACTGCGGCCTGCAAAAGTCAATCATTTTTAACTGCAAATTTTTTGCTGGACATTTCTGGGCACGTCTGTTAAAATCTGTTGCGATGTGATAAAGGAGTGGCGTCGGCTGCTCCTTTTTACGTTCTGTGAAATATATATGATTAGAGGAGAGGGGATATTATGAAAAAAGCATTGATTTATGGCATTCTCGGTTCATTCTTTTTTGCGTTCACATTTCTCCTGAACAGAAGCATGAACCTTGCGGGCGGCTTCTGGCTGTGGAGCGCTGCGCTGCGCTACCTGTATACGCTGCCAATTCTGGCGCTGGTACTTCTGAAGCAGCGTGCGCTTGGCCCGATTCTGAAAGAAATCGGCAGGAAGCCCGGCTTCTGGCTGCTGTGGAGCACAGTCGGCTTCGGGCTGTTCTACGTGCCGATGTCATTCGCTTCAGCGCACGGCGAATCATGGCTGATTGCTTCGACATGGCAGATCACGATTGTCTCTGGCGTGTTGCTGACGCCGCTGTTTGGCAGGCCGCTGCCGAAGAAAAACCTCGCGCTGTCGTGCCTGATCCTGGCCGGAATTTTTTTGATGCAGAGCGCTCATATTCAGGCGGAGGGATTGTCCGGCCTCGGAAGTGTTATCGTTCCGGTTCTGGTGGCGTCGTTTGCATATCCGCTCGGCAACAGGATGACGATGGCACACTGTCCCGGGGGAATTACATCAACGCAGCGGATTTTCGGGATGACCCTGTGCAGTATTCCATTCTGGCTCGTATGCTCCGTCATTGCATTTGTCCGGTCAGGACTTCCGGGTACCGGCCAGAACGTGCAGTCGTTCATGGTTGCGCTGTTCTCCGGTGTGATCGCGACAAGGCTTTTCTTCGGGGCGACGGATCTCGTGCGGGACAATCCGAAGCAGCTCGCACTGATCGAGGCGACGCAGTGCGGGGAAGTGGTATTCACGCTGCTCGGCGGCATACTGCTGCTGGGAGACGCGCTGCCGACGGCAGCGGGATTCGCAGGGATCGCGCTGATCCTGGCCGGGATGGTGCTGAGCAGCCTTGTTGTCACTGTGCAGGGCAGAGCGGCGCACTCGCTGCGCGGTTGCTGGAGAACGTGATTTGCACCTTATTACCCGGACTGCTGTGTGAATCTGATTTGCGTCAGCCGAAAAAAAGCTTGACAGCCCCGGAAATATGCGTTATAGTCTGACGCAAGATGAACAAAGGCGTTTGGCGATTCCGAAAAGAGTTGCCGGACGCCTTTTTTGTCGGCTTCTGATCTGTCCTGTTTCCAGCGCTGGGGGCAGAGGGAACTGTTGATCTGGAAGGAGGCAGCCGGGCGGCTGTCTTGAAAATGAGGAGGAGATATTATGAAGAAAGCTGTATGTACAATGCTGGCTGCGGCGATGGCATCGTCTGTGATCGGTACGGCTGCTTTTGCTGAGGAGGACCATGTAATCAAGGTCGGCGCTGTGTGCGCGATGACCGGCGGCTCCGCTGTATACGGTGAGGGCGCACAGAATGCGATTGATCTGGCGGTGGAGGAAATCAACGCTTCGGATGCTCCGTACAAGATTGAGATTGTGAACGGCGGTAAGGTTGCGGATGACGCGAAGGATGCAAAGCAGGCCGTCAATGCCTACAATTCCCTGATGGCCGAGGCTCCGGAGGCTGTGGTCGGTTCCTTCTTCTCGGCGGTGACGCTTCCGATGGCTGAGCTTGCCGCGAAGGATGATATGCTTCTGCTGGCGACCGGCGCTACGAACTATCAGGTAACGCTGATCGGCCCGTCGATTTTCAGAAACTGCTTCATCGATCCGTATCAGGGCAAGATGGCAGCGGCATTCTGCAAGGATCAGGGCTACACGAAGGCGGCGATCATCTATGCGAAGGATGATGATTATTCGAATGGCCTGAAGGACGCTTTTGTTGAGAACGCCGATGCGAATGGCATCGAGGTAGTATATGTCGGCGAGTGCACGACGACCGATACGGATTTTACGGCTCAGGCGACACAGGCAGTCGGCAGCGATGCGGATTTCGTATTTTATCCGTGCTTCCTTGATACCGTGCCGCTTCTGGTGCAGCAGGTGAGAGACGCCGGATTTGAGGGTGCGATTATGGGCGGCGACGGCTGGGACGGAGCTGACACGACGGGACTT
>Ga0129308_1001554_pt1 | contig 23383 bp, 18 predicted proteins | sample L827metagenome_FD_94440 | JGI IMG/M metagenome (GOLD analysis project Ga0129308, IMG submission 94440) | Ring-tailed lemur group fecal microbial communities from Wisconsin, USA - L827 metagenome | ecosystem: Host-associated > Mammals > Digestive system > Large intestine > Fecal | place: USA... | reverse complement strand
TGTGGCGAGCTGATATGCGCTACTTCTCAACAAGCGAAGCGGTTGAGAAGGTTCCTGATCAGCGAGCGCCGTGTGGCGAGCTGATATGCGCTACTTCTCAACAAGCGAAGCGGTTGAGAAGGTTCCTGATCAGCGAGCGCCGTGTGGCGAGCTGATATGCGCTACTTCAAAGTATTATAGGCTGCGGCCCGCAAGGGCGCGCAGCCTTTTTGCGTTCATTCTCATTTTTCTCTTTGTAAAAAAGGACGAATATAGTAAAATAGAAAAAGGAAAAAGACTGTAGAAATTGTCGAAAAAACAGCTCGTAGCAGGAGGAAAAAGCGAAATGGCACAGCGGATAAAAGCGGCAGCGCTTTTGCTGTTCATATCGGCCGGAATGTGTCTGGCAGCATGCGGCAGTATAAGTGGCACGGAGGATCTTATAAACGGACAGGACAACGCAGGGCAGCAGGGGGAAGAGAAGGTTGTGCCCGGCTGGCAGCTGCATGCCGGGGACGAGGTTACCCTTGACTGGTATGTGAATTATGCCTGGTTTACCACGCCCTGGGGAGAAAATGCGGTGTCCCAAAAAATTACGGAGGAAACCGGAGTCAACATCCATTTTATCACGCCCATCGGCAACGAAAATGAAAAGTTCAACGCGCTGATCGCTTCCGATACGCTGCCGGACATCATCACGCTGGGGTGGTGGGAACCGCAGCTGGAGGAAATGATCAAAGGGGATATGGTCTATGCGCTGAACGAACTGGCCCGGGAGTATGAGCCGTATTTTTTTGATGTGATGGATCAGCAGGTGTATGACTGGTATAAAAAGGAAGACGGCAATCTGTACTGTTATCCCAACTCCACCTACACGCCCCAGGATTATGAAACCCATGACGATATCGGTTCCAATCAGACCTTTCTGGTGCGCAAGGATATCTATGAGGCCATCGGCAGCCCGGATATGACCACGCCGGAAGGGTTCTGCGAGGCGGTGAGAAAAGCTGCCGAAGCGTTTCCGACTGTGGAAGGGGAACCGCTGATCCCCATCGGCGCCCATGTGTTTGACCGGACGGGCTGTGCGTCCTTTGACCAGTATCTGCAGAATTTTCTCGCCATTCCCTATGAAAAGGATGGGGAATATTATGACCGGGATACGGATCCGGACTATATCAGGTGGCTTAAGACCTTCCGCCAGCTCGGAGAAGAAGGGTATCTGAAGGAAGATATTTTCATCGATCAGCGAACGCAGATGGAAGAGAAGATGGCGCAGGGACGGTATTTCTGCATGATCTATCAGCGGACGGATATGGAGGCGCAGCAGAAGATTCTTTACGCCAAAAACCCGGAAAGCATCTATATGGCGGTGGACGGGCCGAAGAATGCGGCGGGGGATGATCCCATGCTGCCCGGCGCGGGATTAAACGGCTGGACGGTGACGCTGATTTCCAAAAACTGCAGGCGTCCGGACCGGGCGATCGAGATTTTGGCATATCTGATGAGCGAGCACGGGCAGAAGATGACTTATCTGGGCGTGGAGGGCGTCACCTACGATGTGATCGACGGCATGCCGGTGATAAAACCGGAGGTACAGCAGATGCTGGATCAGGACAGGCAGCAGTATGACCAGCTTTATGGCGCAGATAACGCATTCTGGATGCTTCAGGATAAGGTGCTGCAGATGCAGTGGGCTCCGAAAACAGATGGACCAATCAGGCAGCTGGAGGAATGGACCTATCCCTACACGCATTATCTGGCTCAGTACGAGGTGCGCTATGATGCCGATACAGACGCTGGGCATGCCTATTTTGAAATAAAAAATCTGTGGGGAGAGACTCTCCCGGCGCTGCTTCTGGCTGCGTCAGAGGAAGAGTTTGACCGCATTCTGGCGGATTTTGTGAAAAAGAGGGAAGCGCTTGGATTTGCGGATGTGGTAGAGGAAAGCACCAGACAGGTTCTGGAGGCAAAGAGAAAGCTGGGAATGTAACGGCAGGGGATTCGGATGAAAAAGATTCGTGGATGGTATTGGGGATTGAAACTGAACAGGAAACTCACGCTCATCATCGTCCTGATGGTGTGGCTGCCGGTGGCGGTCTTCGCAGTCGCTTTTTTCCATAATATGCAAAATAATCTGATGCGGGACGAGAGCAGCAGCATGTCGTACGAACTGCAGGAAGATTACGGGCGGATGGTGAACTATGTGGATTCCATCAACATGTGCACCCAGTTTTTCTTAAGCGATCAGTCGCTGCTGCAATTTCTGGAAAGCGTCAGGCGGCAGGAGCCGATGGAAACGGAACAGCTTCGCAAATTTTATAATGAGGACATCGCCTCTCTGGAACGGCTGGTGAACAGCAACCCTTATTTATATCAGATCCGCGTATATGCGGCCAGCGATACCATGCAGGAGATGATGCCCATTTTGTACCGTCAGTCACGGATGAAGCGGCTGGAATGGGCGGCCGGGGAGGAAGCAGCCTGGGAAGGCTGGCACTTTGACTATAAGGATACGCTGTTTGATTCCTTTGTCATGGATCAGGGCCGAAAGATCCTGTCCTGTGTATCCCGAATACAGGAGTATGGAATCGGAGATATTGGCCTGTTGGAAGTGGCGATGCGAATGGAAACCATGTTTCCTCATCTGTACGAAGAGGTGGAGGGAGAATGGAGTTGTTTTATCGATGAAAACGGCAACGCTTATCTGGGAAATGCGGATACGCAGAAAAACCGGGAACTGATAAAACTCATTCTGGAAGAAGCTCCAAAAGGCAAAGAACAGGCAGAAGGCGCAGAACAGGATGAGGCATACGCGGAAATGACGGGAGCGTGGGTGCGCAGATTGGAATTGGACCATACCTCGCTGGTGGTCGGTTTTCTTCCGGTGAAGGAGCTTTCCGGTGTCTGGATCAGGGTGAGCGATATGAGCAGGAGTCTGGGGACGATACGCCGGCAGAGAAATCTGTTTGCAGCTGCCATGGCCGGAATCATGATTTTGCTGGCATTTGTGGTTAACCTGGTGGTGAAGGGAGTTCTTCGCCAGTTTTACAGTATTTTGTTTTCCATCCGGCAGGTGCAGAAAGGGGATCTGAATGTGGTGATCACCCCCCGGGGGACTGACGAGATGGCGGAACTGGGAACGCAGATCAACAAGATGCTGGAACGGATACGTCAGCTGATGGATGATAATCTCAAGCGGGAGCTTCTTGTCAAAAATTCTGAAATTAAGGCGCTGCAGAATCAGATCAATGCCCATTTCATATACAATGTGCTGGAGTCCATTAAAATGATGGCCGAGATCGATGAGGAGTATGAGATTTCCGATGCGATCACCAGGCTGGGGCGGCTTCTGCGCTACAGCATGAAGTGGGTTTCCAAGAATGTGACCGTGGAGGAAGAATTGGAATATATCCGCAACTATCTGGCACTGATGAATCTGCGCTATGATTACGAGATTTATCTGTCTGAAAATATTCCCGAACTCGTTTTGCAGCAGGAAATTCCCAAGATGTCCCTGCAGCCTGTGGTGGAAAATGCGATTTGCCATGGCATTGAAGAGATGGCGGAGGATACCAATATTTATATCAAGGGCTTGATCGATGGAGATGACTGCGTCATTGAAATAACGGATGCGGGAAAGGGAATGTGTGAAGAACAGCTGGAACAGATCCGGCGCAAGATCGCAGGCGAGGTGGAGGCTTCGGGCGGCAGCGGCAACGGAATCGGGCTGAAAAACGTGCAGGACAGAATACACATGTGTTTTGGGGAAGGTTATGGAATTGAGGTGGCTTCCATGCAGGGCTGCTATACCAAGGTCATGGTGCGCATACCCATTACGCGCAGAGCCGTCGCGCCGGAAAGTGAAACAGAAGTAAAGTAGGGAAGGGGAGAGACCGTGCATACAGTTTTGATTGTGGAAGATGAAAAAATGATCAGGCAGGGACTGCGGGTGATGATTCAGAGAAGCGGGGTGCCTGTGGAGACCATTCTGGAGTGCAAAAACGGGCAGATGGCGCTGGATATTCTGCAGAGCCAGAAGGTGGATGTGATGTTCACGGATATCCGGATGCCAAAGATGGACGGCATTGAACTGGTGAAAAGCATGCAGAGTCTGCCGGATAAGCCGATCACCGTGGCAATCAGCGGCTATGATGATTTTTCCTATGCGGTGGAAATGATGCGCAGCGGCGTAAAGGAATATCTGCTTAAGCCCGTGGATCGTGAAAAGATGAAGGAAGTGATGCAGAACCTTGAACGGGAGCTGCAGAAAAAGAAAGAGAGAGAGGTGCATCTGAGGGCGGCCGGTCTGCAGCAGATGAAGCAGGTGATGTTTGCCGAAAATATGACGGATGTGGATCGGGAAGCCCTGGCGGATCAGCTGGAAAGTAATATGTTGTATCCTGCCTATTATGTATGCTGTCTGGAAAAGGGAAGCGAAAGGGCGGAAGAACGGGATGTTTATATTTTTCTGGAAGGCGCGGACGAATGCGATGTTTATGTGGTGAGCGAGGAGAACTGTGCGTTTCTTCTGAAAAATGAACTGCGGGATTCCTATGTGGGTGTGAGTGCTCTCCACCATGGCGGGAAGGATCTGCGTTACGCTTATGAGGAGGCGAAAGAGGCCAGAAAAACTGCTTTTTGCCGGGGACTGCATCAGTACTGCGCAGAGGACGCAGCGCGGCCGGGAGAAGGTGCGGAAGCTGAAATGCCGGAGATTGAGGTCAGAGAGGCGGCCGGACGGCAGGCGAAGGATGAGCTTTTACAGGATGAAACGGTCCGCAGGATCGTGCAGATGATCGGTACGGACAAAATCAGGGAGGCGCTGCGCCTGACGGAACAGTTTCTGGGAAGAGTCCGCCGGGGAATCTACAGCGCACAGAATCTTGAGCATTTTCTCGATGTACTGGTTCCGGATATCAGAAAGACCTATCAGAATGCGCTGGAGGAGAAGGAGAAAACGCTTCAGCAATTTGGCAATCCCTATTCTTTTTTGTGTGTGGATGAACTGATGGAGGAGCTGACCGGGTGGATGATCGCTCTTCATGAAAAAATCGATACCCGGTTTGAGGATTATGGAAACAAACAGAAAATGCAGCAGGCGGTGGCATATATCCGGGAGAATTACAGCAGTGATCTGAATATGGCGGTGGTATCCAATTACGTTTCCATGAACTATTCCCTTTTTTCCTATGCGTTTAAACAGTATACGGGAAAAAATTTTGTGAACTATTTAAAAGAGCTGAGGATGGAAGAGGCCAGGCGGCTGCTTTCGCAGACCCAGATGAGAGTCGTTGAGATCAGCCAGCAGGTGGGGTATGAAAACGAGAAGCATTTCATGAAGACTTTTAAAAGCGTCTGCGGGGTATCGCCAACGGAGTACCGTAAAAATATGGAATTTACAAAGCAGACCTGAGAGGAACGTTAAAAAGCCGCCCGGCGCATTGCAGCAGCGGGCAGCTTCGGCATGAAACTTAAGGAAAAAGATCCTCCAGCCGGGTTGACGGCAGGAACTTTGTGATTTTCCGGATGGAGTGAATTGCGATTTCATAGGGGCGGGCGTGAAGGCGGCTATAGTTCTGAAGATAGGAGTGAATCCGTCTTTCGATCTCGTCAGCCTGGGATGCGCTTCCCGGCATTGCCAGGAGAAGGAACTCGCCGCCTCCCTGATGGGAGATACAGGCGGAAGGAGGAACTGCGCTCTCCAGAGCGTGTCCGGCCACGCAGATGGCAAAATCCCGTTCGCCGCGGCCGTGGCAGCGGGCGATTTCCGGAAGATCCGGGAGGAAAAACTGCATGGAGAGAAGTTCACGTCCTTCGGATGCAGCCTGTTGAAGGAGGGCATCGGCGGATCGCCTGAAGCCGTGACGGTTGGGAAGGCCGGTCAGCTCGTCCTTGCCGGAAACATCCTCCAGGCGGCTGACAAGCAGGTCTGTCTGCCGGCAGTCATAGAGATGTTTCAGCATGATATTGATATTGCGCAAAAAGATGAGCAGGTCAAAGCGGGCGGAAATCTGTCCGTTTTGAAAGCAGAAGGCGGCATATCCGAACGATCTTTCTCCAAAGAAAAGCGGCGCGTAGATATAGGACGCGTTTGCCCTGGCATAAAGAAAGTCGGGCAGGATATTTTTCCGGGTGAAGCTGCAGCCGGGCATTCGTCTGCCATCCTGCCAGGCGAAGGGCATCGTCAGAACGTCTGTGTCCTCGTAGTCATCCGGCATGGATGTGATCTGCCGGATATGTCCCGGAATGTGATTCCAGTCGGGATAGAGGCAAATGTAAAAGCCGCGGCAGTTTTCAATGGAAGCCACATATTCTTCCAGAAGGTCCATGCCGTCTTCCAGATCAGCGATGCTGTAGATGCTGGCGGACAGTTTAATATCTTCCAGCATGGAATTTTCCTGTGTGCGCAGGGTGTGCTGGAGCATGTTTTCAAAAGGCAGGGGGTTTAACTGGCGGCTTTTCTTCTGCGGGCAGCAGGAACCGCGGTATATGGGGGAAGCTTCTACCGTGGTAAGGGCGGGCAGAGGAGTATGGGAAGCATTGGCTTCCAGCAGAAGGTCGAAAGCCTTCTGTCCTGTTTCGTAGAGAGGGAAGGTTACGGTTGTCAGATCAGGAAGCGTATTTCTGCCTATTTCCAGATCGTCAAAACCTGCGATTCGGATGTCTTCAGGAATGCGCAGCCCCTTTTCCTGAATGAGCTCCATGAGAATCACTGCCATCCGGTCATTGTAGCAGATGATGGCGTCGGGAGCCTGTCCGGTCTGTAAGAAAAAGTCAAGCGCTGCAGCGATGGAGTTTTTTGTATAGCTGCAGCTATAGAAGTCCTGAGGGCTGCATTCCATGCCGTGGTTGTCCAGTACCTGACGGTACAGGGCATAGCGGTGGTCGGAAAAGTCAGTTTCCAGTTCATTGCCCAGATAACAGATGCGCCTGCAGTGGTGAGTCTCGATCAGATGGGTGGTCAGTTTCGCCGCACAGGAATCATTGTCCAGCATGAGAGCGGGAAAATGAGGATTGGTCTGTGTGATTTCCAGCACCGGGCAGCGGCATTCTTCCTTTAAGGCTGCTAAGATCTGCTCTTTGAGGTCCTGCTGCGGATAGGTGCCGGAAGCGAATACGACACCGGAAAACTGATCGAAATTGGGAATGCGCAGGATGCTCTTTTCACCCTGGGAATAAGGCCCCAGATCTTCCCCGTCGGTGGAGGTGAAAATCTCTGTGATGTAGCCGTATTCAGAGGCGCGGTCAGTGATGCCCTGGCACAGATTGCGCTGGTATTCTCCAAAAATATGTGAAATAAAGATGCCGATTTTTTGTGTATGATACATGTTTTCTCCCGTCCGTCCGTTTTATGGAACATTTGAATCAGGAAGGCTGATTATTTCATTCGGCCTTTCATTCCTTCTGTTTCAGTATAGCACATTATGCCGCTTTGGGATCGGTTTTTTCGGAAAATCAAGAAGTGAAAAATGTTTTCATTTCCGTTGCCAATTCCTTCCCGGCCGTGGTACACTGTATGGCGGGGTCTGTAGGAACAAAAGACCCGGCGGGAGAAGCATTGTCCATGAGAGGTTTGGGAACAATAGTGAACGTGATCGCAGTCCTTGCGGGCGGCGGGATAGGAATTTTTTTAAAAAACGGAATGAAGCAGCGGTATTGCGATATTCTGACGCAGGCCTGTGGAGTGGCCACCATATTCATCGGCATTTCCGGCGCGCTGCAGGGAATGCTTTTGGTCACAGAGGGAGGGACGCTTGTGAGCCAGAAAAGCATGCTCGTGGTTCTCTCGCTGGTGACCGGCGGCCTGGCAGGGGAAGCCTGCAATATTGAACTCCATATTGAAGGATTGGGGGACAGAATTAGAAAAAGACTCCATGGACTGGGTGATTCCCGGTTTGTGGATGGTTTTGTGACCTCAACGCTGATCATCTGCGTGGGAGCCATGGCGGTGGTAGGAGCGATACAGGATGGGCTGACCGGAGATTATTCCATGCTGTTTACGAAGGCGCTTCTGGACTTTATCATCGTTATTGTGCTGGCTGCCTCTATGGGATGCGGCGTGCTGTTTTCCTTTATCCCTCTTGGAATTTATCAGGGAGGCATCACGCTGTTTGCGGCGATGATTGAACCGTATATGACGGATGCCATGACAGGAGATCTTTCCTGCATCGGTTCCGTTTTGATCTTTTGTGTGGGAATTAATCTCACGTTTGGGAAAAAAGTGAGGGTCGGAAATATGCTGCCGGCTCTGCTGGTGCCCGTCATTTATCATTTGCTTGTATGAAATGCAAAAGAAGAAACAATGCTGTATAGGTAAAGGAGAAAAGAACGATGTATACTGTGCTGAGTCATTACCTGAATCCGAATCAGATTCTGATGCTGGGAATGCTGGTGACCTTTGTGCTCACCTTTTTGCTGCTGAAATATCCCTTTCCATTCCTGCCCAGCGATCATGGGCGGGATTTTGCGGTAAACGGCAGTCTTTCCAAAGGAAAGCTGCGCGGTGTCGGGCTGACCTTTGTGCTCTGTTTTCTGGTTGGAAGCCTGTTGTTTGTGCCGCTTGACAGGGAGTATGTGATCTATGCGATTCTGCTGCTCGCCATGATGATCAGCGGGTATCTGGATGATGCCTCGAGCACGCCCTGGAATGAATACAAGAAGGGGCTGATCGACCTGATCATTTCCGTTGTGGCGGTGGTGACATTCGTGAATTTCAATGCCACGACAATCGGGATCGGTTCCTGGGAACTGGAAGTTCCCAAAGCGGTCTTCATCATTCTGGGCGTCATTTTGTTCTGGGTATCCGTCAACGTGACGAACTGCTCCGATGGGGTGGACGGGCTGTGTGCGAGTCTGTGCAGCGTGACGCTGGTTTCCTTTGCCGTCCTGTTCAGTCAGACGCTGGAGAAATATGTGATGGCCAATTTTTTGTTCATCGCAGTGCTCTTTGCCTATCTGTACTTTAATACATCCCCCAGCAGCATGCTGATGGGGGACGCAGGGTCCAGGGCGCTGGGCTTTTATATCGCGGTGGTGGCGCTGAAATCGCAGCATCCCTTCGTCTATGTGCTGTTGGCCGGCGTGATGATCGTGGACGGCGGTCTGGGACTGGTCAAGATCTTCCTGAAAAGGTTCTTAAAAATTTCCATTCTGAAAAATACGAGGACGCCGATCCATGATCATGTCAGAAAGAAATTCGGCTGGTCGGATACACAGGTCGTTGTGCGGTTCGTGATCCTGCAGGTGCTTCTGGCGGTGCTGGCATTCTGCTTCGGTTAAAAAATCACTGCCTGCGGGGGCAATCACACGATGCAGTGCACCGGCTGCGGCCGATGCACTGCACAGCGCTAAAGCGGGAGAATCGTGGGGATCAGGGCGGCCAGATGGGCGGCCAGCTTCTGATGGCTCTGGGCATCCAGATGCATGTAATCGCCAGGATGCATGGAAAGATTCAGAGCGCCGGCATCCAGATAATGACAATCCAGCCTGTCCGCTACATCGAGATACCAGTCAGCCAGTTCGGCGGATTTCTGGGCGCAGCCTGAGCCCATGCCGCCGGACATATAGGTATCCTCATAGCGTGGATCAATAGGGGCAGGAGCGATCAGAAGAATGTTGGGCTGATCCCGCCAGGCCTCCTTTAAGGAGAGAGCCTTGTTGGTGAGGCGTTCCAGTCCCTTGGAGATGATCTCCGCGCTGGCGCAGAACCGGGCTTTGGTGTCGTTGGTTCCCAGCATGATGATCAACAGATCTACCGGTTCGTGGGACATCAGGCTGTAGAAAATGGAAGAAAGACCATTCATGCCCTCGCTTAAAGGATCTTCAAAAACGGTGGTGCGTCCATTCAAACCTTCCTCTATAATGTCGTAATCTTCTCCGAGATACTTCTGCAAAAGTGCGGTCCAGCGCACATTTTCATCGAAACGGCCGCCGGTGGCGGAACAATAGCCGTGTGTGTTGGAATCTCCGAAACAGACAATCGTTTTCTTCATAGGGAATCTCCTTTGTATCTATGTTATTTTCAGTGTAACGTGCAGGGACAGGCCTGTCAATTACAGCCTGTGAAAATTAATTTTTCACAAATTTTTTTTTCATAAAAAAAGCTTTTTGTGCAAAAGATATGAGAACGATCTCACATTTTGCTGCTTTACGCGAATTTAACCGACATTTTAACAATTTCAGACGGTTATTTTTGCCTTTATAACCGGAAAATGGTACAAATGAGCAGATTTCAGGGCATTTTTGGGAGTGTTGACAAATTCTTCAAAATGAATAAAATAAAATCATCGAGAGACAAAAAGAAACAAAAGTCCTCGAGGAACTTCGTTTTTCATAGTTGCCAGTGTTGTTGATTATGGAAAGGATGTGGCGTTATGAGCCAGAAGAAGATCAAGTTAAATGCGACAGATGATGTAAGAGAATTTGTAAGAGCAGCGAAGAAGTGCGAGTGCGATGTTGATGTCCGGTATGATTCGGCAATCGTTGATGCGAAGTCGATTCTGGGAGTCATCAGCCTGGGACTTGCAAAGACAGTGACAGTTCAGTGCCACGGAGAATGCGAAGAGTTCTTCAATGCGATCAGCAAGTTTGCAGTCGCTTAATTAATTTTGCCTACCCCTATTTTTTATATACTAATACCCCCTTTTTTAGCCCTTCTGCTACCCTCCCCCCTTTCGGCAGAAGGGCATTTTCTTTTTCAATCAATTCATTCTTCAAATTATTCCCTATCATCTTTTTTAAGTGAATGTTATACTGAGTTTACACGGAATTACTGCCCGCAGTCTCAACAACAGCAGCTAAAAAGCAGGGAGAGCATTCATGAAATTATTGCATTTATCGGACCTTCATCTGGGAAAACGGGTGAATGAATTTTCCATGATGGAAGATCAGAAATATATGATGGAACAGATTTTGGAAATTGCGCAGGAGTGCAGGGCCGACGCTGTTCTTCTGGCGGGGGATATTTACGATAAGCCGGTTCCGCCCGTTGAAGCGGTGCAGCTTTTCGACAATTTTCTGACAAGGCTTGCGCAGAAAAATATTTTGGTCTTTGCCATCAGCGGCAATCACGATTCGGCGGAACGGCTCGCCTTTGGCGCGCAGCTGATGCAGGGAAAGGGAATCCACATTGCGCCGGTATATGATGGAAATTCTGCCCCCATCTGTCTTAGGGATTGTTATGGTGAAGTCAGGATTCATCTGCTCCCCTTTTTGAAACCTGCCATGGTGCGGCATGTCTTTGGGGAGGAAGAGATCAGCACTTATCAGGATGCGCTGCGGATTGCCCTGGAGCATATGGAGCTGGATTTGTCGAAAAGAAATGTGCTGGTGGCGCATCAGTTTGTGACGGGGGCCATCCGGTGCGAATCGGAAGAGATCTCGGTGGGCGGCCTGGATCAGGTGGACGCCGCGCTTTTTGACGCGTTTGACTATGTGGCCCTGGGTCACATACACAGTCCGCAGCATGTGGGAAGGGAAACCGTGCGCTATTGCGGCTCGCCCCTGAAATATTCCTTTTCCGAGGCAGGGCAGGAAAAGTCTGTCACCCTGGTGGAATTAGGGGCAAAGGGAGCGGTGAACCTTCAGAAGATTCCTCTTTGTCCGCTGCGGGATATGAGAAAGATCAGAGGAACTTATCTGGAAGTGACGGCACGTTCCTTTTATCAGGGGACGAATACAGAGGACTATATACAGGTGACGCTGACGGACGAGGAGGATGTGCCGGACGGAATGCAGAAGCTTCGCATCATTTATCCGAATCTGATGCGCCTGGAGTATGATAACCGGAGAACCAGTCAGGAGCGTCAGGTGGAAGCATCCAGGGGCGCAGAGCTTAAGTCGGAGCTTGAGCTGTTTGAGGAATTTTACGAACTGCAGAACAATCAGCCCATGGGGGATGGGCAGCGGGAGTTTGTGCAGGAGCTGATCCGAAAATTGAAAGGAGCTGAGTGACGGGAATGAAACCATGTAAGCTGACGGTCAGTGCGTTCGGACCCTATGCGCAAAAAACGGAGATAGATTTTGAAAAGCTGGGGGAGCAGGGCCTCTATCTGATCACCGGCGATACGGGAGCGGGAAAAACCACCATTTTCGATGCGGTCACCTTTGCACTGTACGGAGAAGCCAGCGGTGAGGTGCGGCAGGCGGGGATGTTCCGCAGCAAATATGCGCCGGACGATGTACCGACCTTTGTGGAGCTGGTTTTCCTTTATCAGAAGAAACGCTATACAGTGCTTCGGAATCCCGAGTATTTGAGACCAAAGGGAAGGGGAAGCGGAATGACCCTTCAAAAGGCGGATGCCACGCTCACCTTTTCAGACGGGCGAAGTCCGGTCACGAAGGCGAAGGAGGTGACCCGGGCTGTCACAGAGCTGATCGGTCTGGATTACCGGCAGTTTACGCAGATTGCCATGATCGCACAGGGAGATTTTCAGAAGCTTCTGCTTTCGGGCACTGCTCAGCGCAGTGAGATTTTCCGGCAGATTTTTCATACCGGGCTGTATCAGGATATACAGATCAGGCTGAGGGCGGCAGAGAAGGAGCGGTTGAAGGAGTATGATGAGATACGCAGGAGCATCAATCAGTATCTGGATGGAGTGGTCTGCGATCATGGGTCGTACCGCTTTGCGGAGCTGGAACAGTTAAAGAAGAGCGGATTTGAAGGGCAGGCGGTGCGGGGCATGGAAATCCTTCAGGAGGTGCTTGCGCAGGATCAAAAACGTCTGGAGGAGATTCAGAAAGAGGTGCGGCAGCTGGATTGGCAGGTACAGCAGGCGGATCAGCTGCTGGGAAAGGCCAGACAGAGGAGGATGCTTGTCAAAGACCTGGAGGAGAAGCGCCAGCAGATTGAAAAACTGCAGCCCGTGACTGTCGCCTGCCGGGATGCGCTGCAGACAGCGCAGAAGGAAGCGGAGGACTGTGAACGTCTGAATTTGCTGATTCAGGAAGGGACCCAGCGGCTGACACAGTACGAAAAGCTTGATAAGCTGCAGAAGGGAATGGCGCAGAGGGAGGCAGAGATAGAAAAGGAAGCCTTCCAAAGAGAGCAGAATCGTCAAAAGATGGCCGGTCTGGAACAGGAAATCGGCGCCCGGAAGGCGGAATTGGCGGAGCTTGGAAGCGCCGGAGTGGAAGAAGAAAGGCTGCGCCATCAGAAGGAGCAGGCGGATCAGTTCATGGGAGAGCTGGAGCGCCTTGGCGGGGAACTGCGCAGGCTCAAAGAACAGCGGCTGCGTCTGGAGCGGGAGCAGAATGCCTACCGAAAGGCGGCGAAGGAGCGGGATGAGCTGCGGGAGGCCTATCGCCGGATGGAGCAGCTTTTTCTGGACGGACAGGCGGGGATGCTGGCGCAGCGGCTGACGGAAGGACAAAAGTGCCCTGTCTGCGGTTCGGTACACCATCCCTGTCCGGCACTGCTGCCTGAGGAAGTGCCGCAGAAAGAAGAGCTGGAACGAAAGAAAGAGGAACTGACCTGCGCAGAAGGGAAGGCAGAGCGCTGCAGCGCCGGGGCCGGCCATTTGAAGGAGCAGCTTGAGAGACAGGAGGAGGCCGCCCGGGAGGACGGCGCAAGGATCTGGAAGCGGCTGGAGAATTTTTTGCTTTTGCGGGAGGATGTCAGCTGGAAACAGGAAGCAGCAGAGCTGTTTCAGGCAGGGATGCAGCCGGTTGATGCACCGGCGAAAGAAGGCGGGAAAACGGGATGGATAGAGATGGCTGTCGGAAAGACTACCAAACGGCTGGAAGCGGCCCGGACAAAGCTGCAGGAGGCCTTGCTGGAAAGCAGGCGGAAGGCGGCGCAGAAGGAAGCGCTGGAAAAGCGGATTCCAAAACAGGAGCTTAACAGAAAGCGGATGGAAGAGGAAATCCGGCAGTCAGATAGCGTTCGCGCCGGGCTGAGTAGAGAGAAGGATAGCTATAGCGCGCAGGACATGGAGCTGCAAGCTTTTGAGCGGGCTGACGAAGGAAGAAACACAAAAGCAGGTGGAAGGCTGGCAGAGCCGTAAGCGCAAGCTGGAGCAGGCGGTCAGTGAAGCCCAAAAGCAAAGCCGGGAGTGTCAGACGCAAATGACCGCACTGACCGCGGCGGCGGCGGCGCTGGAAGGACAGCTGGAGGAGGATTTTGGGTGGCAGGAGGAAGAGGTTTCCGGCAAGAAGGCTGCGTTGGTCAGTCAGAAGGAAGAAGCGCTTGGGCGGCAGACGGAGCAGTTTTCCGCCTGGCAGAAAAACCGGGAGATTTTTGAGTCCGTCCGCGGAAAGCAGGAGAAGCTGGGCGCGGTGGAAGCGGAATATGTCCGGATGAAGGCGCTCTCGGACACGGCCAACGGAACGCTGACAGGAAAGAAAAAGATCGAGCTGGAGACCTATGTCCAGATGGCCTGTTTCGACCGGATTCTGCGGCGGGCAAATCTGCGGCTGCTGACCATGAGCAGCGGGCAGTACGAGCTGAAGCGTCAGGAGGATGGCGAGAATAAGAAGGAGAAGGCAGGTCTGGAGCTGGAGGTCATCGATCATTATAACGGAAGCCTGCGCAGCGTCAAAACGCTGTCGGGCGGGGAATCCTTTCAGGCTTCCCTTTCTCTGGCGCTGGGGCTGTCCGATGAGATCCAGTCCTATGCCGGAGGCATTTCGCTGGACGCCATGTTTGTGGACGAGGGCTTTGGCTCCCTGGATGAGGATTCCTTAAATCAGGCGATGAAGGCGCTGGAGGGGCTGGCGGAAGGCCGCAGGCTGGTGGGGATCATTTCCCATGTGCCGGAATTAAAGGAGCGGATCGAGAAAAAAATCATAGTGGAAAAGAAAAAGGGAAAGGATGGCATCGGCAGCAGCGTGAGGCTGGAAATAGGGTGATTTTTTCAATTTTTTAAAACCGTCTCATTGCATGGATCTGACAGAAAGTATATGCTTAGCTTGATAACAGAGTGAGGGTGTCAGGGTTGTTGGCGGGAACAGGTTCCCGTTTGCGCCAAGAAACAGGAGGAGGGACTATGGCAAACGAAGAGAAAAAGGATTTCAATGCGATGCTGCATAAGGACACCGGAATGCCGAAAATTCAGATCGTCACCGATGAGGCAACTGTAAAAAAGTATGGCGGAGAGAGGATGTATTTTGCGCCGCCGGTTGATTATGACAGGATCATGAAGACGGTACCTTACGGAAAAGTCACCACGGTCGGGGCGATCCGGGAATATTTTGCCCAAAGAAACGGTGCGGATTTCACCGATCCCATCACAGCGGGGATTTTTGTTTCCATTGCGGCATGGGCCAGCTTTCAGCGGACTGAGGGCGAAACGCCCTACTGGAGGACACTGAAGGCGGGCGGAGAGCTAAACCCCAAATACCCGGGCGGCATGGCCGCGCAGAAGGAACGGCTGGAAGCGGAAGGGCACACGGTGATTCAAAAGGGAAGGACGAACATCCGGTTTTATGTGAAGGATTATGAGAAGGCGATGCATCCGCTGGGGTGAGCAGATAGACAGCGTTTTCAAGCGGCGCAGAGCGAAACAGAAGATGTGGGAGGAGAAGTATGGAGATTGAATACAGGCAAATTTGGATTTGAGCAATATGATAATTACACGGCGCTGGAAATAAAAAGATTATGAGGAGGGCTTTAACTGCGGCATGAAGCAGGAGCTGTCAGCAGAAATTGGGGAGCGATGGAAAAAATTGATATGAAAGGAATATTATGAACTTCAGAGAATACATCAAAACACGTAAGATATTGACGGACGGTGCGATGGGGAACTATTATGCGTCAAAGTATGGCGGAGGGATTTCCGAATATGCGAATATGGAGCACCCGGAGCGGATCGGGGCGATTCATCAGGAATACATAGAGGCGGGCGCCAATCTGATTTTCACCAACACCTTTGCAGCCAATGAAGCGAGACTTGATATGGGGACACAGGAGGTTCTGGCATGTGTCCGCAGGGGTGTATGCATTGCGAAGGAGGCTGTGGAAAAAAGAAGGGATACATCGCAGGAAGTGTTTGTGGCGGGGGATATTGGGATGATCCCGGAGAGCGGCCAAAAGAAAAGGGAAGAGATTTTGGCGGAATATAAGCGGATCTGTGATGTTTTTCTGGAAGAAGAACTTCCGGTCATCGTCTTTGAAACCTTCTCCAGCCTGAATTTTCTGAAAGAAGTGATCGCCTATATCCGTAAAAGAAACAAAAATGTGTTCGTGATCGTGAGCATCTGTGTGAATAAAAACGGCTACACGCAAGCAGGCATGCGGGGAAGGCGTCTGCTGGAAGAACTGGCGCGTATGGAGGACGTGGATGCCTGCGGAATCAACTGCGGCGTCGGTTCCGGCCATATGCATCATCTGGCGCTGGAATGGAAGGAGCTTTTCTCCGGAAAATATTTTATCATGATGCCCAATGCAGGATATCCGGAGCAGCTTCAGAACCGCATGGTATTTTTGAACAATACGGAATACTTCGCGGAAAACATGAAAAAGATTGCGGATCTGGGCGTGGCCATTCTGGGCGGCTGCTGCGGTACAACGCCGGAATATATCGCAATGCTTCACAGGAAGATCGATTTTTCACCGGCGGCAGTTCCGAAGAGTTTTGAGGCAGCGGAGGAAGAAAACGCAAAAGGGCCGGGGAAAAGGAATCTGTTTTATGAAAAGTTCGGCTCCGGGAAGAAGGTGGTGGCGGTGGAGATCGACCCTCCCTATGACGCCAATGATGAGAAGGTCATGGAATGCGTGTGGAAGCTGAAAAGCTGCGGCGCAGACATTATTACCATGGCGGATTCGCCTATGGGACGAAGCCGCGTGGATTCCGTTCTGATGAGCGTGAAGATCGCCAACGAAACGGGAATGCTGATGATGCCCCATGTGTGCTGCAGGGATAAAAATCTGATCGCCATGCGTTCCATGATCCTTGGCGCTTATCTCAACGGGATCCGAAATATGCTCATCGTGACAGGGGATCCTGTGCCGGGGGAAAGCCGGGATATGACGACCAGCGTATTCGATTATCATTCCATCAAGCTCATGAACTTTGTAAAGGAGATGAATGGGGAACATTTTTTTGAAGATCCGATCTGTTACGGCGGCGCGCTGAACCAGGGGCGAGGCATGCTGGAAAATGTGATCAGGAGAATGCAGGAGAAAATCGACGCCGGAGCCAGCTATTTTCTGACCCAGCCGATCTATTCCGACGAGGAAGCAGAGCGCATCCGGCAGATCAAGGAACGGCTGGATACGAAGATTTTATGCGGGATCATGCCGCTTGTCAGCTATCGGAACGCCAACTTTGTCAAAAACGAGGTCACCGGAATCAACGTGCCGGATGCGGTGGTGGCGCGGTATTCGCCGGACATGAGCCGGGAAGAGGGCGAGCGGATGGGCGCGCAGATCGCCAGCGAGATCATTGAGAAGCTTTCGCCCTATGCGGACGGATATTACTTTATGCTGCCCTTTAACCGGGTAAGCCTGATGGAAAAGATAACGATTTTGTAGGAGATGGAGGAGGAAAACGATTCATGATGGATCGGGAGTTGGTGATGGGCGCGCCCGCAGAGAAAGAGGGGCGCCTTCAAAAGGAGCTGGCGGTTTATGAACTGCTGGAAAAACTGGAGATTCCGTTCTGGAGGATCGATCATCCTGCAGCGATGACGATGGAGGACTGTGAGGCGGTGGATCAGAAGCTGGATGTGGTCATGTGCAAAAATCTCTTTCTCTGCAATGCGCAGAAAACGAAATTTTATATGCTGCTCATGCCTGCGGACAAGAAATTCAAGACGAAGGATCTTTCAAAGCAGATACAGTCCGCCCGCCTTTCCTTTGCGGACGCAGAGCACATGGAAGAATACCTGAATATTAAGCCCGGCGCTGTCAGTGTGATGGGGCTGATGAACGACCGGGACAATCATGTGCAGCTTCTGATTGATCAGGAACTTTTGGCGGAAGAATGGTTTGCCTGCCATCCCTGTGTGAATACCAGCAGCCTGCGGATGAAGCTTGCCGATGTTCTGGAAAAATTCCTTCCGTCGGTGCATCATGATTTTCGGAGCGTGGAGCTGCCGGTTTATGAGGGGCAGGTCTGATCGCAGACGGCGTTAATACAGGCGGGTGCGGAGGTTTAGAGAAAATGGGAGGAAGATATGTCAGAATTAACATCTATGAAGAACATCGGCAAAGAAATGGCAAAAAAGCTGGAATCAGTTGGAATTGATTCCGCTGAGAGCTTTGTTGAGACAGGGGCCAAACAGGCATTTTTAAAATTGAAAGCGGTATATCCCGGGATTTGCCTGGTGCATCTGTATGCATTGGAAGGGGCGATTCAGAATATTGAGTTCAATGGTCTTTCAGAGGAGAAGAAAAAGGAATTGAAAGAGTTCAGTGACTTCTTAAAGCGTTAAGCAAAGCCGGGATTTCACTGGCTTTGCTTAGCGAATCTGTTACAGAATCCCAAAATGCGTCAGCGCGTTTAAAATGCCGTCGTGGTCCACGTCATCGGTGACGTAGTCCGCAGCGGCTTTTGTTTTGTCGCCGGCGTTGCCCATGGCCACGCCGATGAAAGCGTGGGCGAGCATGTCCAGATCGTTGCCGCCGTCCCCGAAGGCCATGGATTCCTCCAAAGTCAGCCCGAAGTGGGCGAGCATGGCGTCCATTCCTCTGGGCTTGCCGCCCTCTGCAGGGATGATGTCGGTAAAGCTTTCGTGCCAGCGGGCACTTTTGCAGCCGGGCAGATGCGCAAGGAGGGCTTCTTCACGCTCCTCCGGGATATAAGCGCTCAGCTGGTAAATGGGATGGGTCAGAACGTAGCCCAGATCGCCCAGACGGCTTTCCGGGCCGGGAAGCTTTAACAGTGCAGCCAGTCGGCGGACATCGTCATTGACCAGATTGAGCAAAACGGTATTGAGGTCCACGAAATTGCAGGCGATGTTCTCCCGCTCCAGATAGGGGATTACCTGACGGATGGCTTCGTCCGGAAGGTGAGCTTCACGAATAACCGTATTGCCTGCGAGACAATATTGGCCGTTCATCATGACATAGCCGTCAAAGTCCAGCTCGATGCATTTTTTTAAAATGGAAAGATTGCAGGGGGCTCTGCCTGTGGCGATGAACAGGCGGATTCCCTTTTGGCGCAGCGCAAAGAGCGCCTGTCTGGCGGACTCCGGGATCTGATGGGTGGAAAAGCTGACAAGTGTGCCGTCTATATCAAAAAAGATCGCTTTAATCATGTGTTCGTCTCCTGTGATTCGGGTATCAAAGTTGTTCTTTAAAAGTATAACCAGGGATGGGAGCCTGGTCAAGTCCGTTCGGAATGGGGAAAAGGAGAGATCTGAATGGGAAAAGAGATTGCCGGTCATGCGCTGAGGACGGTTCCCGGCGGGAGCAGGCGGCAGAAAAAAGATTTTCCTGAAAGGATAGGCAAAAGGATTTTCCGGTGGTAAACTGTTCAAAAGAAAACTGCAGAGAGGTTTGACGGATGAAAGCAGAGAAATTTTTTCAGAAATCGTGGGTGGTCGCCGTGCTGGCGGTTTTTTGCTGCGCGCTGTGGGGAAGCGCCTTTCCCTTTGTTAAAATGGGGTATGCGCTGTTTGGAATCGGTACGGAGGAATCCTCTTCCCAGATTTTATTTGCGGGCGTGCGGTTTACACTGGCCGGATTTCTGGTGATTTTATTTGGAAGTCTGTTGAAAAGAAAGTGGATTGTGCCATGCAGGATGGCCTGGGGGAGGATCGTGCGGCTGGCCCTTTTGCAGACGGCGCTGCAATACTTTTTCTTTTACATCGGCCTGGCGCATACCAGCGGCGTGAAGGGCGCGATCATTGTGGGAACCAACAGCCTGATCGCCATTCTGATCGCCAGCCTTTTATTCCGCCAGGAAAAGCTGACGGCCGGAAAGCTGGCCGGATGTCTGATCGGCGTATCCGGCGTGGTTTTGGCAAATCTGGACGGAAGCCGAATCGGATTTGATATTTCGTTTTTGGGAGAAGGTTTTGTGTTGCTTTCTGTGGTGGCATATTCATTCTCTTCCGTATTGATGAAAATCTATTCCAAAGATGAAGATCCGGTGATGCTCTCCGGGTATCAGTTCATCGCCGGAGGCCTGCTTCTGATCGTTCTGGGCCTTGCGTTTGGCGGCAGGCTGGGGACTGGGTTCCTAAACGGCGCGGGCCGGACGGGGAGCGCGTTGGGCGTGCTGTTTTACCTGGCCTTTTTGTCGGCGGCAGCCTATACGGTCTGGGGCATTTTGCTGAAATATAATCCGGTGTCCAGGGTGGCGATTTACGGTTTTTCCAATCCTGTCATCGGCGTGTTTCTGTCAGCGGTGCTGCTGGGGGAAGCCGGACAGGCATTTACTGCAAAAAATGTGGCGGCGCTGGTTTGCGTATGCGCCGGAATCATGGTGGTGAATGGAAGGAAGCGACGGTAACAGTTCAGGCAGGTCCGCGCATTTGCTGCGCAGACCTGCCCGAACTGTTGCAAGCGGCGTGAGAGGAGGATGTAAATGAAGAAGTATACTTATTGTCTTACGGAAAAGGAAGCGCTTGAGTTTTGCATGCGTGCGGTTTGGGAGCAGTACCGCAGGCGGTGGGGCGTTCTTGTGCTGTGGGGCTTTTTATGCGTGATGGAAACCTGGTTTTATCCGCCTGCCGGGCTTTTTATTCTGCTTTTGTTCCTGCTGCTGGTCGGATTTGAAGTGTTTCGCAGCTACTCCGGCGTAAAAAGGGGTTCTTTGCTGAAGGAGAGAACGATCTGGCTGGAGGATGGGAAAATCAAATGCAGCACAGGAAGCTTCGGAGAGATGGACTGCGCGGGCTTTGGCGTGATTCGTAAAAGCAGGCGGCTGCTCATGCTGGGATATTTGCAGTCGAAAAAGAGAGTGGCCTGGCATGTGATTCCGATGCGTGCGTTTGAAGATAGGCAGGAAGCGGAAGCGTTTTTGGAAGAGTTTGGGCGGCAGGCGGCGCGGGGAGGAGGCAGGGCTGCAGAGGATGCGGCGCGGGGAGCAGGAAGGGCAGCAGGGGATGCGGCCCGGCGCGTACCCGGCAGAGAGCTGTCTGAACAGGAGCAGGAAGGCGCTCTGTTTCATTTTTCCTTTCGGATGGATGAAGCCATGTGGATCCATATTTACAGGGCGGCCACGGAAACGACCAGCGCCGGCACGCTGGGGCCGCGCGTGAGAAACCGCAAAAGGATATGGTTCCTGCTCGGAGCGATCGGCGTGATTTTGGCTTTTTCCCGGATGGTTCTGGATGTGGAGGTTTCCTGCCTTATTTTGATTGTGCTGATGGTTGCCATTTTTCTCGCCTATACAGTAAAGAGTGACCCGGCGGCGATGATCCGCCGGCGGATCCGGACGGGAGTGATTCAGAACGATGTCTATGGCACTTGGGATATACAGATCACGGAAGAAGGCGTGCTGCAGGATTTGCGGGGCGGGCAGCGCACCTTTATGCCATGGGAAGCGTTCGGCTGGCTGGTGGAGACCGAAAAGTGCTTTTTCCTGTTTGTAAAGGAGAACAAACAGTTTATTCCCATGCCCAAGTGCAGCATGAAGGATGCGCAGCAGGCGGCGGAATTGATGGAACTATGCGCCAATAAGGGGCTTGCCGTTGCGCAGGGAAAGCGGATGAAGTACTGGCCTGCATGGGTGTTTGGCCTTCTTCTTGCCGGGCTTGTTCTGGCGTTTTTGGGCTATACTGTCGGCCGGGCATTCTGGGAATACAGGACGGCGGCAAAAGAGTGGGATTCGGCCGGTTGGGCTGCAGAGTACAGCGGTGAATATGGCATGGAGGAAGAATTTGATCCGGCTGATTATCCGGATTACGTGCCGCTGGATCAGCAGGCGGAAATTTTGCGCTCCCTGGGATTTACGGTGCCCAAAGAAACGGTGGAATCGGTGCGAGGCTGGATGGAAGAGTACGGGATGGAGGCGTATGTGGAGGGTTATCCCTTCACTTACCTGCTGACAGAGCTGGGAATGCCGGCCTACAATGAGGACTGGGAGGTGGTGCACTATCCGGAGGAAGTGTTCTGGTTTGATTTTGAAGGATGGGATCTGGGGCAGGATTATGTCACGGTGCTTTTGGGAATGCAGCATCTGGCCGAAGGAAGCGTTCTGGATCAGGCAGCGAACCTCCGGACAGATCTTTCCGGCGTGGACTGGGACGCCCAAACAGGCACGGTACAGGTGCTGCTGGATTTTGGAGGACGGGAGTATTCGTGGAACATGGAGGTAATGTATGACTGGATCGACTGGAATGTGCTCGGAATCTTCAACAGTCTGTTGACGGAAACTGAGGAAGAGAAGCGCTTTTATGCGACAGGGGATGACGGGCAGGGAGCGCTGGTATTTTTTGCTGATGCAGAGTGGGCAGAGGAGTTTGAAAAGGCGACGGGCCTGAAACTGGATTTCTGCGTGACGGAGCAAAAAAAAGGCAAAGAGGCGGTTATAATGTGAAAGAAAACATCTTGTATTCTTATGTCAGTTGTGTTACTCTAATACGAAAACAGGTGTCTTGTCACTTGTAAATGCACGGCGGCAGAAAACGGCGGCAGCAGTCTGGGCAGCGTCAAACTGTTACAGGCGGTGAAACGGCTTCGAAGCATGCGGGATATGCCGTGTTCTGCGCAGATGAGGAGGATATGAGATGGAAAAGGAAGTAAAGCGCCCGGCGCAAAAGGGCGGATTGAAACAGTTTCTGGAAAGAAAAAACATTGTGTTTTCGGCAAAGAGATATGGCATAGACGCGCTGGGCGCAATGGCTCAGGGGCTGTTTGCCTCCCTGCTGATCGGCACGATCATCGGTACGCTGGGGGAGCAGACAGGAAGTCAGATTCTGGTGGATGTGGGCGGCTATGCCAAAGGTGTGGCGGGGCCGGCCATGGCAATTTCCATCGGGTATGCGCTGCAGGCGCCTCAGCTGGTGCTGTTTTCCCTGTTAGCAGTGGGCGCGGCGGCCAATGCGCTGGGCGGTGCCGGCGGCCCGCTGGCGGTGCTGGTCGTCGCCATTGTGGCCAGCGAGTGCGGCAAGGCCGTTTCCAGGGAAACAAAGGTTGATATTCTGGTGACGCCACTGGTCACGATCCTGTCGGGCGTGCTCTTGTCCATGTGGTGCGCGCCGGCCATCGGCGCGGTGGCCAGCGCGGTGGGACAGCTGATCATGTGGGCGACGGAGCTGCAGCCCTTCTTCATGGGCATTCTGGTTTCTGTCATCGTGGGCATTGCGCTGACGCTTCCGATCAGTTCCGCGGCGATCTGTGCAGCGCTGAATCTGACGGGGCTGGCAGGCGGCGCGGCGGTAGCGGGCTGCTGTGCCCAGATGGTGGGCTTTGCTGTGATGAGCTTTCGGGAAAATAAATGGAGCGGCCTGGTTTCCCAGGGGTTGGGAACCAGCATGCTGCAGATGGGAAATATCGTGAAGAATCCGAGGATCT
>Ga0129308_1001553_pt1 | contig 23392 bp, 22 predicted proteins | sample L827metagenome_FD_94440 | JGI IMG/M metagenome (GOLD analysis project Ga0129308, IMG submission 94440) | Ring-tailed lemur group fecal microbial communities from Wisconsin, USA - L827 metagenome | ecosystem: Host-associated > Mammals > Digestive system > Large intestine > Fecal | place: USA... | reverse complement strand
ATAAAGAGGGAAATTTACATTATCCGATTATGGGATGTTATGGAATTGGTGTTGGACGTTTGGCTGCCTCTATATGTGAGGCAAAGCATGATAATTATGGTCCAATTTGGCCAATCTCAATCGCTCCTTGGGAGGTTCATCTATGCTGTATTCGTCCAGATAACGAGGAGACAAAACGTGTTGCGGATGATTTATATGAGCAATTAAAGAAAAATAAGGTTGAGGTTATCTATGATGACAGAGCGGGAGTTCGAGCTGGAGAAATGTTTGCAGATGCAGATTTATTGGGAGTTCCAATTCGCATCGTGATAAGTCCACGAAATTTGAAGGCGAATAAGATTGAGGTATCGACAAGAGATAAATCTTTAAAAGATAGTGTCGATATTTCGGAGGGATTAGATTATATTCTCAAATTGAAAGAAAAGCTGTATTCTGCCCTTTAGGTCTTTTTTGAGAAGATATTTCTTCTGGCTTTTTAAATATATAAATGATTCCAATAGGAGAGAGAACGGTTGAGGAGTGTTCTTAAAGGCAATATGCTGGTAAGTCATAAAAGCATGGAGTAGAATTGGAGGAAAGATTCGTTATGATGAAATTTATGAAGGCAACCAAAATGGATAAAGGCGAGATTTTGGCTCTATATCGCTCTTTGGCAGGAACGGAATTTTGTGCGTGGACAGAGAATTATCCAAATGAGATTGAAATCGAGGGTGACTTGTCTAGAGATGCGTTATTTTGCCTAAAGGATACGGACGGTAGAATTGTTGGCGTTATCTCGATTGATGATGACGAAGAAGTGGAAAAATTGTCATGTTGGTCAGAGTCATTAAAACCAGCGGCAGAGTTATCTAGACTCGGTGTGCGGGTGGAAAGCCAAAATCAAGGGGTGGCAAGGAAATTATTGCAGTATGGTATGGAGGAATTAAAGGTTCAAGGATATAAAGCTGTACATTTCCTCGTATGTAAGACAAATAAAAAAGCGATTCGTTCCTATGATAAATTGAATTTTGATATAGTGGGAGAGTGTGAGCTTTTTGGGGAAAACTGGTGGTGCTATGAAAAGGCTTTATAAGCTATAGAAAGAGTTTTAACATAATATTTATGAAAGTAATAGCCGATTAATTTGGATTTTGAAAATTAGTCGGCTAGTTTTGTTTTAATCTTAATATTTTTATTTTTTGTTTTCATTTACGGGGAAGGAAAAATAAAAGCAGGATCCTTCTCCGACTTTACTAGTCACTTGAATATTTCCGCCATGTGCCATTACAATCCAATCTACCATAGAAAGACCAAGTCCAGCGCTCTCTCCATTTGTCCTTGAGGCATCGATTTGGTAAAATCGTTTCCAAATATGGGGAAGGTTTTCTTCTTTAATACCGATTCCGTCATCTCGAATTTCTCCTTTGACTTCCTCACCCCATCTTTGAAGACTCATCCATATATGACCGTTATCCTTGCCATAAAAGATAGCATTGTTTAAAAGATTCATAAAAAAGCGAATGATTAAAGTTTCATCTCCCACGATAAAAATATCTGGCGCAATATTTGTCTGTACAGTAATTCCTCTAGAAATTGCAATTTCTTCTGCCTCCTCAGCTGCAATCTCTGCTAATTCACTTAAATTGATATTTTCACTCTCAATTTTTGCTCTGCCTTGGTCTGCGCGAGATAGAGTGAGAAGTTGAGATACAATCTGGGCGAGGTATTTTACTTTACGGTAGAGAAGGATGAGATTTTCTCTCATTTTAGGGGCAAGCTTTTGTTCTTCTAACATATCTTCGCATAAAAGAAGCATAGAAGAGAGAGGAGTGCGAAGTTCGTGAGCTACGTCGGAGGTAAACTGCTGTTCACGCAGAAATCCTTTTTCTATTTGTTCGAGCAGCTCATCAAAAGTGGCAGCAAGTTGGTAAATTTCATCTTGTCCCTGTCCGAGGGAGATTCTCTGGGAGAGGTCTTTATTTTTTTGAATGGATTGTACTGTGTTAGTGATTTTATTTACTGGTTTCAGGGTTCTTCCAGTCATATAGTAGCCAAGGATTGCTGTAAGTATGACAAGGAGAGGAAGTAAAATCATAGCCAGACGTATTGTCATGATAAAGTTGCGCTCAGCGGCAGTGATGGAAGTGACTCCTCGGATATCGATCGTACCGTAGCCTGGAATGGTATAAATAAGATCAAGCAAATAGTACTGGGAGTTTTCTCCCTGAATTTTTCGTATTTTTCGTATTTTTCGATCTTCAAACGGAGCCGAATTGTCAAATCCATAGGGGATTTTTCCAGACAATAAAGTACCGTCGGCGGCATAAATAGATAAATAGACACCGTGCTCTAATTCCCAGAAATCAGAGTCAATTTTTAAAGATCCATTCTTGTACGAGATATCTTCTCTCGCACCAGATACTTTTTCTTCCAACTGCGTCTGAACATTGGATAGGATTTCTTGGTTGCTAAAAGAAAATAGGAGGAGTAAAATACCGCAGACTACTATAGTCATAAGGACAGTATAGAGAATTGTTAATTTAATTTTTAGTGATAAGTATCTCATAGATTGTTTAGTACTCCCTTCTAGCTAATCGTGTAATACATATCCAGCTCCTCGCACAGTATGAATTAATTTTTGGTCAAATCCAGTGTCAATTTTTTTTCGCAGATAACGAATATATACGTCGATGACGTTTGAGCCGCCTGTAAAGTCGTAATTCCATATATGCTGTTCTAATTTTTCTCTGGAAAGTACGATTCCAGCGTTTTGTACCATATAGCGAAGGAGGGAGAACTCTCTGCTGGAAAGAGAAATTTCTTTTCCATCTCTTATCACTCGATGCGTATCCGTATGTATTTCGAGATTCCCCACTTTGTATATAGTGGTTTTGATTGTAGTGGGTTTCCTAAGCATCACTCGAATTCGAGCAAGTAATTCCTCAAAAGCGAAGGGCTTGACTAAGTAGTCGTCAGCCCCAGCATCTAGTCCGTTTACCCGATCTTCGATACTGTCTCTCGCAGTGAGAAGCAGTACTGGAATTTGGTTATTTTCTTTTCTTAATTTTTTTAATACTTCGATTCCATTCATTACGGGCATCATAATATCTAAAATGATTGCGTCGTATTCTGCACATTGTAAGTAGTCAAATACTTCTTGACCAGTATAACAGGAATCTACGCTATAATTTTCTTTTTTTAATCTTTTTGCTATGAGACGATTCATATCTTTTTCGTCCTCAGCAACTAGTATTCTCATATTTTATTCCTCCTAGATAGAAGTGATTTTAGAAAATTTTATAAATATTGTAGTATATGAGACAGTTAATCGTCATCTCTATCTTCACTCCACTCGAGAATTTTTCCATTTTCGGCATTTAACTCGAATTCATATTCTGTCTGTTTATAATAAACTTCACCTTCATAGATACTATGTCCGTCGTCTACGTCTAATTTAATTCGAACATTTTGTTCTGTGGCGCCAGGCACTCGTTTTAAAACGATTTTGATAGCGTCTTCTTGGCTGATGACAGAGACAGAAGTTGAAGTTTCTTGATTATGAAAATCGTCTTCTATCTCATAATCTTTGCTTATAATTTTTCCTGTATTAACATCAATCTCGTAGTCATATTCTTCATTTTGTACATAAAACTCTACTTCATAGACAGCTCTTCCATCTTCTATATCTTTTTTTACACGGATATTTGTGACATCTTTTTCATGAATACCAGCATCTTTTAATGCAATCTGTTTAGCCTCATCCTCGGTTAAAATGTTTGAGGAGGTGGAATTGGTATTTTGAGCCGTATCTACATTGGCAGCTTCTGTGATTGAGCTGTTTTGAGCTATAGTTGCCTCTACAGTTGTCGCGTCTGAAGTCGTTGTGGAGCTTGTATCTACATCATCAGACTTTGGAGCAGCAGCTTCCATTTGATTATTGCCAGATGCCTGTGTTGACTCGTTTATAGTTTCTTGTTGAACAGGTTCCTTGGCTGTCTCAGACTGGCATCCTATAAAAGTGAGTCCAAGGATCGTAAATGCGATGAGTAATGTATTTTTCTTTTTCATAATAATTTCTCCTTTCTTTATGCCTTTTTTATTATAATTTGTTTTTTCTGATTTATACCTTATGAAACAACTTCGTTGCTTCATAAGGTATAAAAGTGATGTGCTTTGTGAGTATACTATATGGGAAAAAGATTAAAGAAATATTAAAATGTAAATTTAATTTATTATTTTTTAGTAGTTTTGAAAATTTTAAGCATATTTTATTTATATTCTATCTTTTTTGTGGCAGCAGAGGAAAATTTATATGTCGTATTGAAAAAGAATCTTTCGAGTAATATAGTTCCACTCGGGGAATACTATCTATACTTTATGAAACAGCGTAAGCTGTTTTCGCCCGTAGGGCATAGGATACGGTATGCTCTGCGAGTATAAAATATGAAAAGGAGTCTATCACTATGAAAAAATCTAAAACCGATTATTCTATTCCTGATGATTATGATTATTTAAATGTTTCTTCTGCTACAGACTGTACTGGTCTTATTCCAGCTGGTCCATTTGGGGAAGCAGAAATAGAAAGTTATGAGCAACTCTATCCATTTTTACCCAAAGCGGTATCTGTCCACAAAGAAAAAGAAGAAGATTAACAATTTGATTTATTCTCATGTTTTTCATTTTATCATATTCAAAAAACAATATCTACTAAATTTTATGGGAACTCAGATAACTTCATTAAATTGACGGGTCCGATTTACAGATATCACTATTAAACAGTCTGCCTGTTTGATGAAGATTTTTATAGTCAAACGAAAAAATACTTGTCATAATAGGAAAGATAATACGAAGGGAAGAATCATTCAAAAAAGAGGGCGTCTTTTAGGTTATAGCTGGAGAAATGCCCTCTTTTGGAGATGAAAAAACATATTTGGAACAATCTGCTATCATCTCATGATGCGTTTGGCTGTCGGATTATTTTTTTATAGATTCAGTAAAAAAATGATCCATTATAAATCCAAGTGGTTTTCAAAAAAAGCATTTGAAGCAGAGTTCTATCGCAAAATAAAAATTAAGAAATCGAAAGATAAATTGCCTATATACTATCCAGATGATTTTTGCCTTGAGCGTCATACAATTAGGATATTAGACCGTATGCTGTCTGAATATATAAAAAAAGTATAATGTAAGAAACTGAGAATTTGGGGATTTGTTCTTGGGATATTTGACAAACAAAAATATAAGTGCTATATTATAGGCAGTAAATTTAAAGGAGAGCAGCTATGAGCTTTTACATAATAAATGAACTTCCATCTAAAAAGAGAATCAGCTCTGTACAATCAGAACCGATGAAACATTGTGCAGAGTATGGCGTGATATAAGTTATGCTAGTATAACACGCTAGGATTTCATCGGGAAATACGGTGTCCAATGAGGGGATAGTTTTGTCGTTTCTAGTGATGCTGTTTTTCTCGTGCAAATTTATGGAAAATGGGCTATGGACAATGTTTTGTCTATGGCCTTTTGTTATATAGGAGTTAGGAAGACACTTACAGGAAGTACGTGATTTTAGTTATGCGAAGCTTCATGGAAATATTGTCAGTTCATGGCAGTTCTTCTTAATTATATTAAGGTATAAATGGCAGAAGGCATGATACAAAAAGTATCTACCTTCTGCTATTTTTTTGCCTATTTATAAAACTAAAACGAAATATAAAAAGAGAGAGGATATGAAATATGAGTTTATTAAAAATTACTGGATTAACACATTCATTTGGCGATAATTTTTTATTTAGGGATGCTGAACTTATATTAAATAAGGGGGAGCATATCGGTGTCGTCGGTTCAAACGGAGCAGGAAAAAGTACACTTATAAAAATATGCACGGAACAAGTTATTCCAGATGCAGGAATGGTAATAAAGCAGCCAAAAATAAAAATAGGATATCTTGATCAGTATGCCAAAATTGAAAAAGAGATTACAATGCGAGTCTTTTTGCAATCAGCATTTTTGGAATTATATGAAATGGAAAATAAAATGAATCAGCTTTACCTTCAAGCTGCGAGTGGTGATATGGAGAAATTAAGTTTGGCGGCGCAGTATCAAGAAAAATTAGAACGACAAGAATTTTATCTGATTGACACTAAAATTGAGCAGGTGGCGACAGGTCTGGGATTAACAGCCATCGGTTTGGAGCGTTCGATTGAACAAATGAGTGGAGGACAGAGAGCAAAACTGATATTGGCGAAGTTATTGCTTGAAAAACCAGATATTTTACTCTTAGATGAGCCGACCAATTTTTTAGACAAAGAGCATATTATATGGCTCGCCGATTATCTTTCGAATTTATCAAATGCTTTTTTAGTAGTTTCTCACGACTATGATTTTTTAGAGAAAATATCCACAAGAATTTGTGATATTGACAATGAAAAGATTATAAAATATTTTGGCAGTTACTCAGAGTTTATGAGAAAAAAGTCTCTGTTGCGTGAAGATTATATTAGAAAGTATGCAGCACAGCAAAAATCTATTAAAAAGACGGAAGAATTTATCCGCAAAAATATTGCTGGAAGAAAATCAAAAATGGCTCGCGGAAGACAAAAACAGCTTGATCGGATGGATAAAATGGAGGCTTTGGAGCAAAAAGAAATAAAACCTTATTTTCAATTTAATGCTTTGCCATTAACGACAACGGAGCATTTAAAAGTAAAGAATCTATCCGTCGGATATTATTATCCTATTTTGTCTGATATTAATTTTTCTATAAAAGGTGGAGAAAAAGTTGCCATTACAGGGTTTAATGGGATTGGAAAATCTACTTTATTAAAAACTCTTATTGGACAAATTTCAAGCTTGGGTGGTGATTTTAACTTTTCCAAACAGGTGGTGATTGGATATTTTGAGCAGGATTTTACATGGGAGGATGTGGAGAAAACTCCGATTCAAATTGTTTCAGACGTCTATCCATCGCTTCATGCAAAAGACGTGAGAAAGCATCTTGCCAAATGTGGTATTTCAAGCAAACATGTGATGCAGGAAATAGGCACGTTAAGCGGAGGGGAACAGGCAAAGGTAAAGCTATGTCTGCTTATGTTAAAACCTTGTAATTTTCTTATTTTGGATGAGCCGACGAACCATCTCGATATTTTGGCGAAAGAAGCTTTAAAGGAGGCATTGTCTATATTTGAAGGTACGGTATTGTTAGTATCTCATGAGGAAGCATTTTATCGCGATTGGACGCAGAGGGTGATACGTCTTGAGCAATCTTGACAAGAGGGTAGTTGTAACATAGAATTATAGATAATAAATTACTTAGTGGGATAAATTATATAAGAATTTTAATAGAATAATATAGATACTTTAAAGTAGGAGTAAAATGAATGTTAATTTATGATGGAACGAAAAAAGATTTTTTTAAGGTAAATATATGATTTAGAGGAGATGAATTATGAAGCAAGATACGATAAATCAAGTTTTGAAATTTAGAGATGACAGGAATTGGAAACAATTTCATAATCCGAAAGATTTAGCAATTTCTATTAGCTTGGAAGCAGCAGAATTATTAGAAGTATTTCAGTGGAGTGCAGAAGATATAGTATGTGGGAGTAAAACAGATAAAATTCGAGAAGAATTAGCCGATGTTATAAATTATTGTATTCTCATGGCGGATGTATGTGGGATTGATTTGGATGAAATTGTTCAAGAGAAAATAAAAAAGAATAATGAAAAATATCCAGTTGAAAAAGCATTTGGAAGTAAGAAAAAATATACAGAATTAAAATAATATAGAGCTGATTTTGTATTTTTCTTATATATTTATGATAGAAAATTTAGTTTATGAGGTGTGAAAGATGGTCTATAGAGTGAAAAAATCAGAAATTGTAGCTCCATTATTTAAAGGATGGGAAGAGACGCTAATATATTCTTGTCTGCAAGGAGTAATGGGAAAAGTTTATGCGGATTCCATTGAGATGCCAAGCTCTGCGATGGCTATATTGGGAGATTTCTGTTTTTTTGCAGGTAAACCGAATAAAGAGCTTATTTTATATACGCCAGAATTTAGCAAAAAGGATTTTATGATTTTTGTTCCACAAGATGAGCAGTGGGCTAAAATGATTCAAAACTGTCATGGAAAAAATGTAAGGCGAGTGATTCGATATGCCACAAAAAAAGAAACAGTCTTTGATATAGATCATTTAAGTAGAGCGGTGGAGGGGTTGCCAGAAAAATATACATTACAAATGATGGACGAACAATTATTTATGAAATGTAAAGAGATTGAGTGGTGTAGAGACTGGGTATCACAGTATTTTGATTATGAAATGTATAAGAAATATGGAATGGGAGTTATTATATTAGAAAACAATGAACCAATATCGGGGGCTTCCTCGTATTCTGGGTATCATGGTGGAATAGAAATAGAGATTGACACAAAAGAGGAATATCGCAGAAAGGGGCTTGCATATATTAGTGGCGCAAAGCTTATATTAGAATGTCTAAAGCGAGGTTGGTATCCAAGCTGGGATGCACAAAATAGATGGTCGTTATCTTTGGCAGAAAAGTTAGGATATGAATTTGCCTATGAATATCTGGCATATGAGATATGGTATGATTGTTAATAACATATGATGTTGAAATCAAAAGATACTTTTACTATGGAGCGTTTTCAAATAGATAGCTAGGAATTCGTATATTTACTTGAAACTCATATTTACAATAAAAGTTTCCAATATATATGCAATTTACAAACAGTTACTTCTTAATTCAAATAGTTTTTTGCTTTTAACATCTAATAGATTTCTATATTATAATCATATAAGGAGATGAAAATAAATGAACAGAGAAAAAGAAAAGATACATATTCGAGTTGCAACGATAGAAGATGCAAAGGAAATATTAGAGATTTACGCGCCATATGTCACAGAAACAGCAATTACTTTTGAGTATGATGTGCCAAGTTTGGAAGAATTTCAAGATAGGATGAAACATACATTGAAAAAATATCCTTATATCGTTGCAAAGAGCAAAGAGGGGATTGTTGGTTATGCTTATAGTGGGGTGTTTAAGGGAAGAAAAGCCTATGATTGGGCAGTGGAGACAACTATATATGTGAAGAAAGGCGAGAGAGGAAGAGGAATTGGAAGAATGCTCTATGGAGCGTTAGAGAGTATTTCAAAAGCTCAAAATATTTTAAACTTAAATGCTTGTATTGCGTATCCTGAAGTGGAGGATAAATATTTAATGAGAGATAGCGTAAAATTCCATGAACGTCTAGGATATCGTATGGTTGGCGAGTTTCATCAATGTGGATATAAGTTTGGTACATGGTATCATATGGTATGGATGGAAAAAATGATCGGAGAACATGAAGAAAATCCTTTGTTAGTGATAGATTTTCCAGATTTGAGTGTCGAAAGCTTAGATAGAATTTTATCAAGGAAAATAATATAACAATCGATATTATCATCATACATATAAGGAGACAAAACAAGAATGAAGAAACATGAATTGCTAAAGCAATATTTTGGCTATGACGATTTTCGAGAAGGTCAAGAGGAGTTAATTGACAGTATTTTATCTGGAAAGGATACGTTTGGAATTATGCCGACAGGAGCTGGAAAATCCATTTGCTACCAGATTCCCGCCCTGATGATGTCAGGAATCACTCTTGTCATATCACCATTGATTTCTCTTATGAAAGATCAAGTAAGGGCGTTAAATCAGGCTGGTGTTCACGCGGCATATTTGAACAGTTCCCTGTCCTATAATCAATATTTATTAGCCTTAAACTATGCCAGTCAGGGAAAATATAAAATTATCTATGTCGCACCAGAACGCTTAGATACAGAAGAGTTTTTGACATTTGCAAAAAATGCGACGATTTCTATGCTCACCGTGGACGAAGTCCACTGTGTTTCCAGATGGGGACAGGATTTTCGCCCCAGCTATTTAAAAATCGTTGATTTTATAGGGCGTTTGCCGAAAAGACCAATTGTGAGCGCATTTACTGCGACGGCGACGAGGGAAGTAAAAGAAGATGTCATTTGTATTCTTGGTTTACAAAATCCGACTATTGTCTCAACTGGATTTGACCGAAAGAATCTCTATTTTGAAGTGAGAAAACCAAAAGATAAATTTGCAGAATTATGTAAATATTTAGAAAAAAGAAGAGATGACTCGGGTATTATTTACAGTAATACGAGAAAAGAGGTGGAAGATATTTGCGAGCAGCTTGAGCAATTAGGATACTCGGTCGTCCGATATCATGCGGGACTTAGCGCCGAGGAACGCCGCATGAATCAAGATAAATTTGTTTTTGATGAGAGTAAAATTATGGTGGCAACGAATGCGTTTGGAATGGGAATTGATAAATCAAATGTGAGATTTGTCGTTCACTATAATATGCCCAAAGATATTGAGAGTTATTATCAGGAGGCTGGTCGTGCGGGAAGGGACGGTTTGCCGGCAGAATGTATTTTGATGTATTCTGGGAAGGATGTGGTGGTGAATCAATATATGATTAACCATGACAGAGAGGTAGAGTTAGATAACGATACGATGGAATTAATTAAAGAACGAGACAGAGAGCGATTAAAAAAGATGACTTTTTATTGTTTTACGGCTGACTGTCTTAGAAATTATTTGCTGCAGTATTTCGGTGAGAGTCATCTTGTATGCTGTGATAACTGCTCTAATTGTTTGACTCAGTTTGTGGAGGAAGATGTGACTAAAATCGCATTGAAAATTTTTGACTGTATCAATGAATTAAACTATCCGATGGGAAAAGCGACTGTCGCTGGTATTGTGCACGGCTCGAATCGAAAGACGATTATCGATCGAAAGCTTGATCAGTTAAATACATTTGGAAGTTTGAAAAAGGTTAGTGAGAGGAAAATTCGACAAATTATTGATTTTTTAATTTTTAATGATTATATTAGTCTGACAAATGATGAATATCAAGTGATGAAGTTAAATTCCAAAGCGATTTCTTTATTGGAAGAAAGGAGAGAAGAACGTATTATAATGAAGCTTCCAAAGGAGAAGGAAAAAATAGAGTCTGTCTCCAAAATGAAAAAGGTTTCTCACTCACAGATTGATATGTCAAAAGTGGATTATGAATTATTTGAACTTCTCAGAGAACATCGTCTCTGGTTGGCAAGAAAAGAAAATATGCCTCCATATATCATATGTTCTGACCGAACCTTGACGGATATGTGTCTGAAATATCCGACGAATAAAGAGGAGATGTTAAAAATCAACGGAATTGGAGCGAAAAAATTTGAAAAATACGGCGAAGGTTTTATTAGATTAATTGATAAATTTATACAAGAAAGGGGACCCTCAGATGGATATTTTAAAATGCATAGGAGTTAGAAAGGTATACGGTGATGGAGGAAATCGAGTAGTTGCCTTAAATGGGATTGACCTTTCTGTAGAGAGGGGAGAATTTGTTGCGATTGTAGGTGCTTCGGGTTCTGGAAAATCTACATTATTACATATTCTTGGAACTGTGGACAAGCCATCCGAGGGAAAAGTTATAGTAGATGGAACGGATATTTCTACTCTCAATCAGACAGAGGCAGCAATTTTTCGCCGTCAGAAAGTGGGGTTGATTTACCAATTTTACAATCTGATTCCGACGCTTACTGTTCGAAAAAATATTCTTATGCCCCTTCTTCTTGATAAAAAGAAACCGAATCAGCAGTATTTTGATAAAATTATAGATTCTCTTGGCATTGCGGATAAACTGGAATTTCTCCCAAAGCAGTTATCTGGCGGACAGCAGCAGAGGGTGGCAATTGCACGTTCTTTACTTTACCGTCCAGCCCTACTTCTTGCGGATGAGCCGACAGGAAATCTTGATCGAAAAAATGGAGAAGAGATTATTGATATGTTAAAATTGTCCAACCGTAATTTTCATCAGACTATTTTACTCATTACCCATGATGAGAAGGTTGCATTGGAAGCAGAGCGAATCATAACGATGGAGGACGGATGTATTGTAAATGATGAGAGGCGAGGGTGATTCGTATGTGGAGAGAATATTCATCAACTTATATAAAAAATAATCGAGCTTCCAGTATATCCATTATCACAGCAGCTCTTATTTCAGCTTTGCTTTTGTCTTTCCTATGCAGCTTATTTTATAATTTTTGGACAGGCGAGATAGAAAATATTATTTTGGAGGAGGGAGACTGGCAGGGGCGGATTACTGGCGAGTTGACAAAGGACGATCTTATTACGATACAAAATTTTGAAAATGTGGAGAAAGTGACAGTGAATGAAGCATTGAGTGAGGGGAAGGAAATAGTAGTTGACATTAATTTTTGGAATATGCGAAAGATTTTTTGTGATATGCCATTAGTTTTACAAAAGATAGGACTTCCAGAAAATGCGGCGTCTTATCATACGTTGCTCTTATCTCGCTATCTCATTCATGATCCGAAAGATGAGAAACCGCCGATGCTCATAACTTTTTACTTGGTTATTTTCATTGTTGTTTGTTTATCTCTAATTTTAATTATTCGAAACTCGTTTGCAATGTCTATGAATGCGAGGATTCATCAGTTTGGTATATTTTCCAGCATCGGGGCAACTCCGAGACAAATTAGAATATGTTTAATACAGGAAGCTGTTTTACTTTGTATTTTTCCGATTTTAATTGGAACTTTCATGGGAATTGTTTTAAGTATTGGAGTGATTCATGCAATGAATATATTGGCAGGAAATATAGCTGGAGCTTATGCATCGAAATGGACATATCATCCACTTGTATTTGCAGTTACTATTTCCTCGACAGTTTTGACTGTGCTATTTTCTGCGTGGCTTCCAGCTAGAAAACTAAGTAAAATGACACCGCTTGAGGCAATCCGTAATACAAACGAATTTGTACTAGAAAAGAAAAAGCATTCTCCTATTTTATCTTTGCTGTTTGGAATAGAAGGAGAGCTCGCAGGAAATAATTTAAAGGCACAAAAAAAGGCGATGCGAACCTCTACCTTGTCATTGACATTTTCTTTTTTAGCATTTACGTTGATTTTATGTTTTTTTACACTTTCAGGTATTAGTACAAGGCATACTTATTTTGAAAAGTATCAGAATGTATGGGACATAATGGCAACGATAGAAAATACAAAAATAGAAGATTTTAGACATATAAAAGAGCTTAGAAAACTTTCTAAGGCGCAGAATGTGCTTGTATATCAAAGAGCGAAAGCTCTAAGTTGTATTCCGTTTTATGATGTGAGTAAGGAACTGAATGCAGTTGGAGGTCTTGACATTGTCGCAGGAGAAGCTGCCTTACAAAAAGGGGACGTTTGGACTGTGAAAACCAATATTATTATAATGAATGATGAGGAATTTTTGGAATATTGTGAGAGACAAGGTTTCACACCTCGCCTTGACGGAACAATTATTTTAAACCAGATTTGGGATAGTATAAACAGTAATTTTCGATATAGAAGTTATATTCCATTTCTTACGGGAGAACAGAAAAAAATTGTTGTTCAAAATATGGAGCGCCCAGGAGAAAGTGAGGAATTATCTGTGCTTGGCTATACTAAGGAGGCACCTGCCTTGAGAGAGGAATACGATGATTACTCTCTAGTTCAGTTTATTCCAGTCTCGTTATGGAAAAATATATGTGGACAGATAGGAGGAGCAGAGGCAGATATGTATGTGCGCATATTGGCAAAAGAGAGAGAACAGATGGATGTACTTAATATGTTGGAAAATGAAGTTTTAACTTTACTTGCACCAAAATATGAGGTAGAAGTGGAAAACCGTATTCAGGAGAAAAGTTCAAACGATGATATGATTTTTGGTTATATGGTAGTTCTCGGTGGATTATGTGTCATACTTGCATTCATTGGAATTGCAAATATATTTTCTAATACATTAGGATTTTTGCGTCAGAGAAAAAGAGAGTTTGCTCGCTATATATCGGTTGGAATGACACCGTTTGGATTGCGAAAGATGTTTGGCATAGAGGCATTGGTTGTTGCTGGTCGTCCTCTTTTTATTACATTGCCGCTGACGGTGATTGCTGTAGGATTTATGATAAAGGCAAGTTATTTAAATCCTGTGGAATTTATTAAAGAAGCGCCAATGATACCGATTATCGTTTTTTGTTTTGCTATTTTTGCGTTTGTAGCATTGGCATATTATATTGGAGGAAGAAGGATTTTTCAGTGTAGTTTAGTGGACGCTTTGCGAGATGATACGATAATGTAACTTACGAGAACTTGTCTGTGGTTCTAGAGGTAAGAAAAGAACGGTTGCGGGGCAGACTTTTATAGAGAAAGTATAAAGCATATATAGCTTTGACGTAAAATTTTATGTCAAAGCTATATATGCTTATATTCATTTCTTATTCTGTTAAGAAGAATTTTTTCATTCCAAATAATATTGCACATAGCAGGATGAAAGAGATGATTAGAACAACCAACGCATTTTGCACAAAACCTGCGATGCAGTATCCAATAAAGGAAACGAAAGCGACGAGCAATACATAAGGAAGCTGCGTGGATACATGATTAATATGGTCGCATTGGGCTCCTGCCGACGCCATAATAGTAGTATCGGAAATAGGAGAGCAATGGTCTCCGCAGACTGCGCCTGCGAGACAAGCAGCAATCGTAATAATCAATAAATTGCCTGGAAGTTCGATTCCTACAACAATAGGAAGCAAGATTCCAAAAGTACCCCAAGAAGTACCAGTGGAAAATGCGAGAAAAATTGCTACGAGAAATACGATGGCAGGAAGCATACCAGTCAATTCGCTTGCGCTTCCCTGAAAAATACCGCTCACATATTCTGCGGCACCTAGCTTTCCAGTTAGGTTGGATAATGTCCATGCAAAGGTTAAAATTAGAATTGGGCTAATCATTGCCTTAAAGCCCTCTGGAAAACCATCCATGCAGCTTTTAAAAGAAAGTATCTTTCGGCTTACATAAAATATAATAGTAATGAGAAGTGCGGCCGTAGAACCCATGGCAAGTCCCAAAGAAGAATTGCAGTTGGCAAATGCATTGACAAAATTTTCACCGCTAAAAAAACCTCCTGTATAAATCATGCCGATGACGCAGCAGATAATTAGGGAGATGACTGGAAAAGCTAGGTCAATCACTTTACCTTTATCTGTAATTGCCTGGAATGCTCCATCGTCTACAATTTTCTTGCCAGAGGTAAAGATATCTCCTTTTTTTGCATTATCTTCATGTTTTTTCATCAAACCAAAGTCGATATCAAAAAATATAATAATTAAAATACTGGCGATTGTTAGTAAAGAATATAAATTATAAGGAATTGCGCTAATAAATAAAGTTAATCCATCAGTTCCCTTTACTACGCCAGCCACAGCTGCTGCCCAGGAAGAAATTGGAGCAATCATACAGACTGGAGCTGCAGTTGCATCAATCAGATATGCAAGCTTTGCCCGGGATACATTATGTTTGTCGGTAACTGGACGCATAACACTTCCCACTGTCAGGCAGTTAAAATAATCGTCCACAAAAATGAGAACACCCAGAACGAAGGTTGCCAGCAAAGTTCCTCGTCTTGTTTTGATTTTTTTCTGTGCCCATTTTCCATAGGCAGTTGAGCCTCCTGCCTTATTCATCAATACTACGATAGTGCCTAAGATTACTAAAAATATTAGGATTCCCACGTGAGAATTATCAGAAAGAGAGGTAATAAAGCCATCATTGAATATAGTTGTGTAGGCCGAGACGATGTTAAAGTTTGTACAAAAAAGTGCAGCGGTCACAATACCGATAAATAATGAGCTATACACTTCTTTCGTAATCAGCGCCAAAATAATAGCGATGAATGGCGGTACTAAGGACCAGATAGTTGCATACATAAATTTTTTCCATCCTCTTATAATATTTCTGTAGATAATAAAAGAATTTTGATAGAAGAATTTTTCCTTTCCTCTAAAAAGAGGAAAGAAAGTTCTTTATTATTTACAGATATTTAAAGCGTAATATGAATGTCGGAAAATGTCAAGAAATTTATTCTTTTTTACTATTTAGTAAGGAAATCTTTGCTAAGAATTTAGCAAATTTTGCTAAAATATTAGGTTTATTTTGGTTGCATAATTAGGGGGATTTATGTTATTCTAAAAAGGAATAATGGAATAGCGAATTGAGTGTCTGTCGGTGTGAGAATATTAGATTTTCTTGTGCTGACAGAAAAAGGGAATCAGGTGAAAGTCCTGAACGATCCGGTCACTGTGAAAGAGGAGTTCAGTTTTAAGATGCCATTGTAGCGTATGCTGTGAGAAGGAAAAACTGTAATAATGATTCTTAAGTCAGGAAACCTGCTCAATTTGGGATTAGATGAAGCTTCCGACGAAAGCAACATTCAAAGCACATTAGAATGAAGAATGTGCTTTTGGCGCCTGCTTATAGCAGGCGTTTTTGATTTAGGAAAATGAATATTTGTGGTACAAATGATAGCCGTCTGCCTTAATTAATATGGATACTAAAATTTCCCAAATTGTATTTTGTCTTAAACTTCTTCCATTATTAAAAATATGCGACGATTTTGAAAGATATTGTTTTAGAATTGTACGCCGAAAGAAAAGGAGAGAGAAGATGAGAAGGAAACGAATTACAAAAAAACTATTTGCTATTTTATTGGTAGCAGGAATGTCAGTGAGTGCAGTAGCTTGTGGAGGATCAGGAGCAAATAATAGTGGCGACTCTGATAGGAAGGATGCACAATCGATTAAGGAAGAAAATCAGGTTGTGCAACAAGATACAAAGGCAGATGATGCAAAGCTGGAAGAGAATAATGATAAAGATACTACCGTCAAGAAAACACAATATCCGTTGACAATTACAACTTATGATTATGATGGCAATGAAGTAGAGACAACTTATGAGAAAGCACCAGAAAAGGTTTTGGCCGTATATCAAGGAAGCATTGAGACAATGCTCGCACTAGGATTGGAGGATCATCTTGTGGCGACAGCAGGTTTAGATAACGAAGTGCCACAAGAGCAAAAGGCAGCATTTTCAAAGACAGAATATTTGGATGAGTTTACACCATCGCTCGAGACTGTGACTATGTTGGAGCCAGACATGATTTTTTCCTGGAGTTCTCTCTTTGGTGATAAAGAATTAGGAGATGTAAAAAATTGGATTGAAAAAGGCTGTAATACGTATTATAACAGCAATACTCGTCCAAGCAGTGAGAAAGAAATTCGCAATAGAACTTTGGAAAATGAGTATACGGATATTTTGAATATAGGTAAGATATTTGATGTACAGGATAAAGCGGAAGCTATCGTCGAGGAAATCAAGAATACGATTGAACAAACGACAGAAGCGACAAAAGATAGAAAGGAAAAGCCAACTGTCTTGATTTTAGAGCCTTTGGGAGATGATATTACCAACTATGGAGCAACAAGTTTGGGTGGCGATATGGTGACAAAGCTAGGCGGAGAACTTGCAAATCCAGACGCAAAGACTGTGGGAAAAGAAGATATTGTTGCTGCAAACCCAGATGTTATTTTTGTTGTATATATGCCATATGCAGGAGATGATCCAGAAACGGTAAAAGAAAGTCAGATTAATGTAATTACAGATGATGAGGCGCTGCAGAGTCTTGATGCAGTGAAGAATAAAAGAATTGTTCCAATTATGTTGAGTGAAATGTATGCAAGTGCGACACGTACTCAGGATGGAATTGAGACTTTTGCGGCAGGCTTGTATCCAGACTTAAAGTTTGAGAGATAGAAGGTGCAAGGACGTGAAGGAACAGAAAGCTTTAAGTAAAAAAACAGGGACGGTTCATACCTCCCTGTTTATCCTGGCGTTAATTGTTTTGGTGGCAGGTCTAGTATTTTCAGTTATGGCGGCCATCACATTTGGAAATGCAGATATTTCTCTAAAAGATGTGTACAGTGTAATTGGATGTGAATTATTTAAAATGCAGAAGTTTTCTGAATTTTCGGAGGGAGCGGTTCATGATGTCATCTGGCTGATTCGTTTCCCTAGAGTAGTATTAGCTCTCGCTGTGGGAATGGGACTTTCGGTTTGTGGCGTGGTGATGCAGGCTATTGTCAAAAATCCTTTGGCGGATCCGTATATTTTGGGTGTTTCTTCTGGAGCTTCTCTTGGAGCTACACTTGCAATTATGTTTGGAATTGGAAGTATCATTGGAGATAATTTTGTAGGTATTATGGCTTTTGTGGGAGCGATGTTCACTTCCTTTGCCGTTATGGCAATTGCTAATATGGGAGGAAGAGCGAACGCGGGGAAACTGATTCTTTCTGGTACTGCAGTTAGTTCTGTCTGTTCGGCTTTTTCTAGCTTTATTATTTATATTGTTAATGATAATAATGCTACAGCGGAAGTGATGCGCTGGACTATGGGAAGCTTAGCAGGAGCAAACTGGAGACGAGTTACCGTGATTTTTCCTGTAATTATGGTTTGTACATTGATTTTTTGGACTCAGTATAGGAGCTTGAATTTGATGTTACTTGGGGATGAGGTTTCCATTACTCTTGGAACTAATTTGCATAAAAGCAGAACGATATATTTGATTTTATCCTCTGTAATAGTAGGATTTGCGGTTTATGCTGCTGGTATGATAGGTTTCGTAGGTTTGGTCATTCCTCATGTGATTCGTATTTTGTTTGGGACAGATCATAAACGGTTGATTCCACTGAGTGCCCTGCTGGGAAGTATTTTCTTGATATGGGCGGATGTGGCGTGTAGAATTATTCTGAGAAATTCAGAGATGCCTATCGGTATTTTGGTTTCCATCATTGGAGCGCCTTGCTTTATTTATTTGTTAGTAAAGCGTTCTTATGGGTTTGGAGGTGGAAAGTCATGAATATAACAACAGAAAATATTCGCCTGTCTTATGATACAGCTGAAATTCTCAAAAATGTTTCTCTTCATGCAAAGAATAAGGAGTTCGTCGGGTTGATTGGTCCAAATGGAAGTGGGAAGTCTACGTTACTTAAGTGTATCTACAGAGTTTTAAGACCGAGTGGAGGATGTGTGTATCTGGATGGTGAGCCACTTCAGAAGTTAAGTTATAAAGTATCTGCTCAAAAAATGGCAGTTGTGGCTCAGCATAATTATTATAATTTTGACTTTTTAGTTAGAGAAGTGGTACTTATGGGGCGTTCTCCACATAAAAGAGCAATGGAGAGGGATAATGCCAAGGATTACGAGATTGTGGAGAATGCTTTGGAAAAAGTTGGAATGAGTCGATTTGCGGATCGTAGTTTTTCCACACTCTCTGGCGGTGAGCAGCAGAGAGTGATCCTTGCGAGAGCACTTGCTCAGCAGACACCGTGTCTCGTGTTGGATGAACCGACGAATCATCTAGATATTACGCATCAGCTACAGCTCCTTAGAATTGTGAAGAATTTGGATGTGACTGTAATATCTGCCATACATGATTTGAATATTGCAGCTATGTTTTGTGACAGGATTTATGTATTACAAAGCGGAAAGATTGTGGGTAATGGCAGTCCTAGGGAAGTTTTGACACGGGAAATGATAAAAGATATCTACAAAGTGGATAGTGAGATTGTAGAAGACAGTAACGGACATATGCATATTCTTTTTGTTTAAGAAATATAAAAAGAGGACGGGACATCAAAGATAAATGAGATGTCCTGTTTTTTTCGTGGTTGATTTTCGTGGGTTAATGCAGATACTGATATCATAATTTTTCGATTTATGATATAATTTATATAAAAATACGAGTTTTTAATATATGAAATAATAATTTTTGTTTCATGATTCTGGAAAGGAAAAAATTTTAAAGAAGCATCCAGTAGTAGAGAAAGAAAGTGGTATAATAAAATAATAGAAAGGGGAGAGTAATAAGAATGAAAAATTTATCAGGAGAGGTAGGCTTGCAGTATCACTTGCAGATAAAAAAGGGAGATGTGGGACGCTATGTAATTCTTCCGGGAGACCCTAAGCGCTGCAAAAAAATTGCGCAGTATTTTGATAATCCACGGATGATTGCCGATAGCAGGGAGTATATCACTTATACTGGTTATCTGGACGGAGAAAAAGTTACTGTGACATCTACTGGAATCGGTGGTCCATCCGCTTCTATTGCAATGGAGGAGCTAGTATTATGCGGAGCAGATACGTTTATTCGCGTGGGAACCTGCGGCGGCATAGATTTGGCTGTAAAAGGTGGAGATATCGTAATCGCCACGGGCGCAGTCCGCATGGAGGGAACAACGAAAGAATATGCTCCAATTGAATTTCCAGCAGTGGCAGATTTTGAGGTGACAAATGCGCTTGTGAATGCAGGAAAAAAATTAGGTTATACAAATCATATTGGCGTTGTAGAGTGTAAAGATTCTTTTTATGGGCAACATACACCAGAAAAAATGCCAGTGAGCTACGAGCTTTTGAATAAATGGGAGGCATGGAAGCGAATGGGATGTAAGGCATCAGAGATGGAGTCAGCGGCTTTGTTTATTGTGGCGAATTATTTGCGTGCGCGTTGTGGTTCAGTACTTTTGGCTATTCACAATCAGGAGCGAGAATTGGCAGGACTGGAAAATTTGGTTGTGCGTGACACGGAGAAGGCAATCAAACTTGCGGTGGAAGCATTGAGAATATTGATACGAGAAGATAAGGAGAGGGAAAATATTTTGTAGATTTTATGTGATATGATTTGACGGAACAGTTGAATTTGACGAAATTTATTTCAAAGATTTTGAGGAAAGAACAGATGAAAGCTTTAAAATTTTATACATAGTTTGCCAATTTGTGTTAAAATACTAAATAGGGCAGTGAGCCAAGAAATTTCTATTATGTTTTCATTATGGTTTTGACGAGTTGAGTGAATCTTCTGTGTAGCGTATATAGAGTATGAAATGGCGAGCAAGGAGTTTGCTTATTATAGTCTGCATAAGAGCAAGGGAAAAATAAAGGAGGGACAGCGTTATGGGACATTTGACAACAAGAGACGCCTACAAAAATTTAGAGGAACGTATTAACTGGTTTACACAGGGAGCACCGCCTTCGGAGACTCTATATAAAATTTTGCAGGTTTTGTACACAGAAAAGGAAGCAAAATGGGTGGCAAAGCTGCCAGTACGTCCATTTACCCTAAAGCGTGCAGCGCGCGTATGGGGAACAACCGAGGCAAAGGCGGAGAAGCTGCTAGATCATTTATGTGAAAAGGCGTTATTAGTGGACAGTGAATACCACGGTCAGCGACAATTTGTTATGCCGCCTCCAATGGCAGGCTTTATTGAGTTTGCGTTAATGCGAACGAGAGGCGATATTGATCAAAAATATTTAAGTGAATTATACTATCAGTATATGAATGTGGAGGAAGATTTTGTAAAAGACTTATTTTTTGCCACGGAGACAAGACTTGGCCGTGTCTATGTACAAGAGCCAGTTTTGACAAATGATAAGACGAATCATATTCTAGATTATGAGAGAGCGACGCATATTATAGAGGAGGCAAAGTATATCGGACTTGGAACTTGCTATTGTCGACATAAAGCGTATCATGCGGGACATCCATGTGAAATCGATGCACCGTGGGATGTCTGTCTGACATTTGACAATGTGGCTCGCTCCCTTGCGGAACACGGAGAGTATGCGAGGTTGATTTCCAAGGAGGAGGCGATGGATGCATTAGAACGGTCCTATGCAAGTAATTTAGTACAGATAGGAGAAAATGTGAGAGAACATCCAGCTTTTATTTGTAACTGCTGTGGATGTTGCTGTGAGGCGCTGCAGGCGGCGAGACGTTTTTCTCCGATGCAGCCAGTTGCGACGACGAACTATATTCCAGAAATTTCACTCGAGAAATGTATCAAATGTGGAAAATGCGCAAAGGTTTGTCCGATATTGGCAATTGCGATGGAGGAAGATGAAAAAAAGGAAGAGGGAAAAATTCTAAAGAAGCATCCAGTAGTAGATAAAGAAATCTGTCTGGGATGTGGTGTCTGTGCAAGAAATTGCCCGACTGGTGCCATTGAGTTAAAGCGTCGACCAGTACAGGTAATTACGCCAGTAAATAGCACACATCGTTTTGTATTGCAGGCGATTGAAAAGGGAACTTTGCAAAATTTGATATTTGATAATCAAGCGTTTGCAAATCACCGTGCAATGGCAGCTGTGTTTGGAACGATTCTTAAACTTCCACCTATGAAACAGGCATTGGCGAGCAAACAGTTTAAGTCTGTCTATTTGGACAAGCTATTGTCAATGCAGAAGAAAAAAACAGAATAAATCTTATTTATCCAAAGTGAATTTTATAGGAAAAATATGTAAAAAACATATAGAAAGGAAATTGCTCAAGGATAAAAGGACACTATGAAAATAGAGATATTTTATATAGAAGAAAAGCCGATTCTTACAAAACTGTTAGAATTGGCTTTTTTCTTGAAAGAATGTGGAAAGAATGATATGAGATAATATGATCATAAAAGCTCTAGAAAAAATAGAGTTATGATAAAGTGAAAGCACGAAAGAATTTATAGAAAGTTGTGGAGGGATGGATATGACTATTTTAAAGACAACAGATTTAAAAAAGATATATGGATCTGGAGAAAATGAAGTTCGCGCATTGGATGGCGTAAATTTGGAGGTGGAAAAAGGAGAGTTTGTCGCGGTTGTAGGAACGAGTGGCAGTGGAAAATCGACTCTGCTTCATATGTTAGGAGGTTTAGATCGTCCTACAAGTGGTAAGGTTATAGTAGATGGAAAGGATATTTTTTCATTGAAGGATGAAGCTCTCACTATTTTTCGCCGTCGAAAAATTGGATTTGTGTTTCAGGCGTACAATTTAGTTCCCGTTCTCAATGTATATGAAAATATTGTTCTTCCAATTGAGTTGGATGGTGAGAAAATTAATAAAGGATTTGTGGAAGAAATTGTGGAGATGTTGGGGTTAGATGAGCGTCTCGATGCCTTGCCTAGTCAACTTTCTGGAGGTCAGCAGCAGCGTGTGGCGATTGCCCGTGCTCTGGCATCTGCTCCAGCGATTATTTTGGCGGATGAGCCAACTGGAAATTTGGATTCTAAGACAAGTCAAGATGTACTGAGCTTATTAAAAGTCAGTAGTCAAAAGTTTTCTCAGACAATCGTGATGATTACACATAATGAGGAAATTGCACAGCTGGCAGACCGTATTATTCATATCGAAGATGGTCGTATTGTCACGAATCATGAGAGGGGGTGACTGGGATGAATGTGCAAAATAGAAAATGTATTCGTCGCCTAAGCTTTAAATCACTATGGGCATCTAGGAAGAGAAATATGATCGCTATTATTGCGATTATACTTACCACTTTACTTTTTACCTCTCTTTTTACAATCGCATTTTCTCTCAATTCCAGTTATGAGACTTATATGTTTCGACAGATAGGAGGATATTGTCATGGCACATTTAAGGAAGT
>Ga0129308_1001552_pt1 | contig 23404 bp, 22 predicted proteins | sample L827metagenome_FD_94440 | JGI IMG/M metagenome (GOLD analysis project Ga0129308, IMG submission 94440) | Ring-tailed lemur group fecal microbial communities from Wisconsin, USA - L827 metagenome | ecosystem: Host-associated > Mammals > Digestive system > Large intestine > Fecal | place: USA... | reverse complement strand
CCGCTTCTGCGATCATATTGTTGTGTTAGATCAGGGAGAAGTGGAAGAGTATGGAGATCATGAAACTTTAATGAAGCAAAAAGGTCTGTATTCAGAATTATGGAATGCACAGGCGCAGTATTATCAAAAAGAAGAGACATCCTAATTACAATGTCTCTTCATTGTTTCACGTGAAACATAGAAGTAACAAAAGGATGAGAGAATATACTTTATTTGAATTAGAAAAGATAACGGCATTTTTATAAGTATGATTTTACTTATAATATTATCTTAACCGTATTTATCAACAGTAATTCATTATTGCTTAGCACCAGATTTAGATAAAACGGATGAATTGATACACGACCAGTTGGCCACTGTAAGATTATAAATAAGATTGGCAATCACTTCAGCAGAACAAGGATAGTTATCGCTAATCCATTGATTAATTATAGAAATTGTACCCATTTGGTTAAAAATAAAAATATATCGGTTAGAGTCTAAGTCTATATCTTTATAAAATCGTTCACCATAATATTTTTGTGCACTTTGTACAAAAAGTTCTTTTTGAGAACCGGTTATAACAACACTTAAATCAGTATTTTGGTTTTTAATTGTATCCAGTAGTTGAATGAGTTTTTCTTTATTATCTAAAGGTTGAGTAACTTTATCAGGAAGAATCATTAATTTGTCTAATTCTTTTAAAATTTCAACATGAACATCATAAAGTAGTTCTTCGATATATTTATAGTGATAATAGAAAGTAGACCTATTTATATCTGCTAAGTCGCATAATTCGGTAACAGTAATCTTTTCAATATCTTGTTTTCTTAGTAAAATTAATAATGATTTTTTTAATGCATCCTTATTCTTTTTTATTCTGCGATCCGTCATATCAATCTCCTTATACAATTTTAGATATTTGTTGGAAAACCAACAAATGTTTATATTTGATGGTTGATAAAATATTAACATGATTTTATGATTAGTTCAAGGAAATAAAGAAAGGAGAATGTAAGATGAATAGACTAGAAAATAAGGTTGCAATTATTACAGGATGTGCCAGTGGTATGGGGCTTGCTGCTGTTAAGTTGTTTTTATCAGAAGGGGCAAAAGTAACAGCAACGGATGTAGCGTTTGAACAAATGCAGGATGCTCTTTCTGAATACAAAGATAATTCTCATTTAATACAGATTAAATTGGATATTACTAATGAGAAGGAATGGGAATACGTAGTTAATGAGACGGTAAAACAATTTAATACTATTGATATTCTTGTAAATAATGCCGGAGTTTCACTTCATGCTGATTTATTAAATCAGACTAAAGAAGGATTCAATAAGCAGATTGATTTAAATTTGACTGCAACATGGTTGGGAATGAATAAGGTCATTCCAACAATGATACAAAATGGCGGTGGATCGATTGTGAATTGCGGATCAATGTCTGCTTTTATGGGATCTGCCAGTAAAGGTTCAATTGCCTATGCAGCTGCTAAATCTGGCCTGATTGCTTTAGCCAGAGAGGCTGCATGGACATATGGAAAAGATCATATCCGCGTAAATACTGTTCATCCTGGAAATACTTATACTGGTGCTGCAAAAAGATATGGCTGTCCATCTGTAGAAGCGCTAGGCATGGCATTCAAAGATGAAACACCTTTGCCTCCACATGCTGCGGAAGATATTGATATTGCGAATGCATATTTGTTCTTTGCAAGTGATGAATCCAAGTTTGTTACTGGTCAATCATTATGTGTAGATGGTGGCTACAACTGTAGATAAATAATTTAGAGGCTGTAACAGAAAAGCACGAATGAAATAAACCAAAAAGAGCGAAAAGCAAGCCAAATAATGGTGTGCTCATCGCTCTTTTTTGGTATAATTAGATTATGGAAAACACGACTTTTACACAATCTAATTACAGACAAGATTATAACACGTTTCAGTTGTTTTTGCCACTAGATTTGTCTGTAAGTATACCGGAAGATGATATTGTATTCATTTATGTCGAAATATTAAAAGGAGTCGACCTCACAAAATACATCGTTAATCATGTTCCACATGGCAACCAGAAACTCAATCCAATCGATATGCTCTATACTGTTCTCTTTTCATTCGTCGATCTGGGACACCCCTCATTACGAGATATGGAAAAAGCATGTAAAACAGATATCCGTTATATGTATCTTTCCAAAGAAACAAGACCATCTCATGAAGCGTTTTATCGATTCATCAATACGCAATTAATAGGAAGCGTAAAAGATATTTTCTATGATATCAATAAGAAATTGATTGCAGAACAGGAAATCGATTTAGAGAAATTATATATAGATGGCACAAAATTAGAAGCTTATGCAAGGAAAACAAGCTTTGTGTGGAAAAAAGCCATATTAAAATTTCGTGAAAAATTATACAAAAAGATAAGCGTATGTATCAACGAAATGAATAATGAGATACTGCACTTAATGAATTTTGAAGTAAAAGAAAGCTACAAGCCAGAAGATGTACGAAAGATGATAAGCTATCTACAGTTATTAATTGAGAGAAATCATATACAATTTGTTCATGGCACAGGCAAAAGAAAAACAGCTTACCAAAAATATTATGAAAAATTCAATGAATATGAAGAAAAACTACTAGAATATGAAATTCATTTGAAGATATTAGGGAATCGAAACAGTTATTCCAAAACAGACCATGATGCAACTTTCATGAATATGAAGTATGATTATTATAACCGAACAGGAGTGTTCAAGCCAGGATATAATTTACAGATTGGCGTGAGTAATGAGTATATCGTACATTTGGGATTATATCCAAATCCAACAGACACCCTTACGTTCATACCATTTATGGAAAGCTTTCATCAAATGTATGACCGATATCCAAAATATCCGGTAACGGATGCAGGATATGGAAGTCTTGAGAACTATATTTACTGTAAGGAACATGACATGGCATTAAGTATGAAATATAGTTATTTTGATAAACTGAACTTTGATAAAAAATTCAAGAAGAAGATTTACGATAGCAGAAACTTTGAAATAAATGAAGAAGGATATAAGGTATGTCCACAAGGGCATGCATTTGATCAGCTGGTTAAAGAAACGGAATCAAAGACAAAAATCATGGGCTATGAGGTCAAACAAAGCTACTATATAACAGGGAAATGTGCGAATTGTCCAGTAAAAAGTCTATGCACAAAAGCTAAGGGAGATCGACAAGTTAGCAGAAATACGCAATTAGAAGAATACTACAAGGAAGCCGATGCATTACTGCTTAGCGAAGAAGGAAAAGAGTTGCGGAAGCAGCGGAGCATCCAAGCGGAAGGCACGTTTGGGATCATGAAAGAAGACCAAAAATTTACGAGAATGAACCGAAGAAGCCAAGAACGTGTAGAATTAGAGATGTACCTGTATGCGATAGGCGCCAACATACGAAAATACTACAATAAAAAACGAAGAATGCCAAAAGCAGAAATTTCCTAAAAAAACAAATAAAAAGGAAAGGATGTTTTTATAGTACACAAAAACATAAGATTTAAGCATTGAACATCGAAAAAAGCTAAATCTTACAACAGAATAAAAATTAACGAAAAAAGGCTTGTAACGCCTAAGTGTTTATCCACTTATTTGTTACAGCCTCTTTTTATTTATATTTTTATAATGGCCTGTACCGGACAGATTTCCTGACACTTGCCGCAATGTAAACAATGGCTTTGTAAGATTGCCACTGGCTGTTTAGAAAGATCAATGCAGTTTTGCGGACAAACCTGATAACATTTCTGGCAGCCAATGCATTTATCAGTCACAAAATAGCCATGGCTCTCTGTATTCTCACCAACAGAAAAGCTTTGTCTGAAAATGGGCCTTTGACTTAAATCAAAGTATTCACCGCTGCATTCTGTGATTTCAAATACTTCCAGAACTTCTCTTGCCATTTTGTTTGGATAAATGTTTTTCATATAGTCATTTTTTTCAAAAATTTCTTCTAATTTTTCATGTCCTATATTTCTAACTCTGCCGTTTAAGGAAATAGAGATAGAAGACAATGTATCTTCCCCTTTGATCCCGGTCAAAGCGATTTGGGGCTGATCCATTAATCTTTGATAGAACGCCTTCCCTCTGGCGGTTAAGAAATATAAATGCTCATCTTCTAATAACATCATATCAATCGCACATGTATAAGGTTTTCCCTGGCTGTCCACTGTAGCGATAATCGTCGTATGTATTTTCTCTTGTAAAATTTGTAATATCTCCTGGGTTGTCATTTAACCCGCCTCTTTACTAAATAGCTTAATTTTTTATAAGTCATCATCGTTAAAAAAGAGATAATTGAGTATTTTAGAACATTAAATGGCAATAATGAGAAAATAACCATCGTTGTGGTGTCTTTAACCAGTGGATTTGTCGCAATCACCATAGCCACAATATCTTCCATAGTCATCCCCAGCATCTTCGCATATAATGGGAAGATAAAATAAATATTAGAAATAATGGATAACAGACTTGTCAGAATCACACTGACAATTAGCCCTCTAACTGCATTTTTCTTTGTCTTTTCTCTTTGATAAATCAATGAAGCCGGTAAGACAAACGCCAGCGTTAGAATTAAATTAGAAAGTTCTCCAACAAACATAGTCGAAGTGCCATTTAACAGGAAATTTAACAAAATTTTCATGACACCAATCATGCCCCCTGCCATTGGCCCTAATAATAACCCGCCTAATATAATTGGTAAATCTGAAAAATCAAATTTAATAAAAGATGGTGAAAATGGCAGTTGAAACTCAAATACCATTAAAATGGCACTAATGGCAGACAACATCGCTATCATCGTTATCTGTTTTGTATTAAAAACTGTTTTCATATATATTCGCTCCCTAACAAGATAGTGAAGGCACCCATAAAACAGATGGTTACTTTCACTATCACTTCTCTCATCAAGACTACACTGTCGGTACATGGATTTCACATGTTCAGCGATATGCTTGCAGACTTTCACTGCCGGTAAAGTATTTCGCTTATCCTTGAAGTGTCATGCGCTCAATTATAAATGATAGGCTGTTGTAAACGCTGAGGCAACTGCTTGTTTGACTCTGGCGACAGTAGAACAATCACCATTAATAAAGACTCTTGGTGCTGTTCCATAAAAAGCAACAGCTTTTTCGTTATTGGCTTTTAATCCAGTCGCCAAAATGATCTTGTCACCTTTGATTAATTTCTCCTGACCGTCCATCATTACCATCACACCATCAGTCATAATTTTAGTACATACCGCTTTGGTATAGGCAGTAATATATTCCTTGTTTTCCTCCATATGAAGCTTTAAGGAAGTCGCATAAAACAAATTCGCCTGTGCATTTAATGTATCTGATAATTCAATAATGGTACTTTTTTTGCCTAATTCTGCTAAATCCAAAGCCAGTTCACAGCCAATCGTGCCGCCGCCAATGATGATATTGTTTTCTGGCAATGTCTCTAACTGATCTAAAACGGTTGTTGCCTGAACGGCATTTTCTGTGCCCTCAATAGGAGGTACGACAGGTGAAGCACCCACAGATACAAAAAGTGCATCCGCTTTTAAAGAAGAAACAAATTCCGGCGTAACTTCCTGATGATAAACAACATTGATTTTTTCCTGCTCCATTCGATGAATCAGATAATTTTTATATCTTCTTAAATCCTGCTTAGAAGCCACGTGATCTGTAAATTTGATGGCGCCACCTAACGCATTGGTTTTTTCATATAATGTCACCTCATGACCACGCATTTTTAAAGTCAATGCCGCCACCATTCCTGCTGGCCCGCCACCGATAACGACACATTTTTTCTTGTCTTTCGCCTCGATTAGCGGATATTCATCTTCTCTGTTCATTCGTGGATTGACAGAGCAGCCAACATCAAATTCGCCGGTTGCCACACGATGACAGTAGCAGCATCTTAAGCATGGTCTGATATCCTCACTACGGCCTTCAATCGCTTTTTTTGCCCATGATGGATCCGCACACATAGCTCTGCCTATATAAACTAAATCGCAATAACCATCTCTGATCAGTGCTTCTGCCTCTTCTGGTGTTTCAATGCCAGCTACAACAGATACAGGAAGGGATACTCGTTCTTTAATATACTTCGCAAAATCTTTATTGATACAATGTGGGTCTAAAGATGTGGTACATAATTTGGCACTTCCTTCCGGAATAATGTCATGCCCGGAAGAAATATTAACCATGTCAATCAATCTCTCATTAGCACATTCTTCAATAAAACGTGCCACCTCATCCAATGGCATTCCCGGAGCAATCCAGTCTGTCGCATTCATGCGCATATCAATTGGAAATTTTGGACCAACTGCCTGTCTAACGGCGCGCATGATTTCTTTAGGGAACCTCACTCTGTTTTCATAGCTCCCGCCATATTCATCGGTTCGATGATTAAAAGTAGGAGATAAGAATTCTGAAGCTAACCAACCATGAGCAAAGTGTAATAAAATCATATCAAAGCCAACTTTTTTAGCTAATGTTGCTATTTCCACAAATTGATTGATTGTTTCGTCCATCAGCTGACGATTCATACCGATAACCTTCATTCCATCAAAACGTGTTTCATCCTGAGGACCGTAAACATATCCGGTATTGCCATCCAAGGCACCAAACATCCCTGAATGTAATAATTCTAAAGAAACTTTAGAACCACCCTGAACTAAAAACTCCAATTCCTGCTTCGTTTTCTGAATCTGATCATAATCAAATTTATACCGATTCCAGCCAAAGAACTGAGATGATTTTTCTTTAAGAAAACCACAGCCTAAAACAATCAGACCATTGCCGGCAATCGCTTTTTCTCTGGAGTGATGAAAATCCAAAGGTGCCGCAATCATTCTGTTGGCAAGTGTCAATTGATTAATTTGAATCGGTGATAACAAGTGTGGGTACTTTGTATTCATATGTCTTAACGCCTCCTATTAAAACTTACCATTCTGATTCTGCCATGTATCTTCTTTGGCAATTGTTTCCATGACATCCCAGTGCTCCGCGATTTTCCCATTTTCAACTCTGAACAAATCATAATAGCTGGTTGGTACGCCACCAAAGCTTCCTTCACTCACCGCTAAGCCATAATTGCCATCCGCCAAAACCATATAAGTCTTATCATATACCATCTGGATGCCTTGCTTTGCCAATGCTTCTAAAGCTGCACCTAATCCAGAAAGGCCATCCGCAATACCAGTATTATGCTGGATGTAAGCATCTCCATCAAAGTAGTTAGTTAAATTGCCTGGATTTTCCCCTCTTAACACATCACCGACAAAGGCGCTCACAATTTTTCTTGTTTCCTCTGTTCCTTCTAATAAATTTTCCTTTGATCCATCAATCTGGCTGTGTCCAGATGGATTCGGTTTAGCTAAATCTGCTAAATTATCCCAGTGCTCCATGATTTTTCCATCTTCATTGAATCTGAAGATATCAAATGCAACCTGCTCTCCTGCACCAGCAAAATTATAGACTGTCTGTAAAAATACTTTATCTCCATCCTCAAAGGCGCGGATATTATTAACGGTTGTTTTTACTGGTGCTGATGCCAATGCATCTACTGAACCACAAAATGCTTCCCGGCCAGTACCGTAAGCCAAATTATGCTGGATATATCCCTCATCCAATAAATTTCTTGCGGCTGCACTGTCCCCTGTTGTAAAAGTACTGATTAACGCTAATGCTTTTTCTTTATTTGTCATTTTCTTTTCCTCCTCTTTTTTCCAGTCAGAAAAGCAAAGCTGAGCTCAAAATCTTTACTTCCCTTCTGCAGTCATAGTATAATCCAATCCCTGAATTTTAAAAATGGCCAAAAATTTGTATATGCTACAACTCAAATTTGTAGTAAAATAGATGTAGGAGGAATGCTTTATGGAATTTAAGCACATAGAATATTTCATCGAAACAGCACATCACCGATCAATTTCTCAAGCGGCACAGTCTTTATATCTGACACAACAGGCTTTAAGTAAAACCATCGCCAATATGGAACAGGAACTTGGCATCAAGCTTTTTGACAGGTCTGTCAAAGGCATTACCCTAACTAAGGAAGGAAAGCATGTCTATAATATTTTTTCAAAGCAAGTTCAAACCTTTCGTCAATCTGTGAATGATCTCATTGATCACTATCACAGTCAGCCTGTCAAATTATCGTTTTGCAGCTCACCTTTAATTTTCAGATGTATCGACCCAGACATTCTGTTCGACTTTCAGGAAGATTTTCCTAATATTATCTTAGAACAATTAGATCTCCCCGATGAAGACTGTGATCATTATGTTGAAGAAGATCCAACCCACTTTGGACTCATTGCCATTCCCGAAAATCGTCATGGAGAACGTCTGAATTATTCTTTAGTTAAAACCTTTCCGCTTTATCTGTTCGTTAATAAAAACAATCCCCTATCCAAGCTTAAAGTGGTGAATTTTTCACAGTTAAAGAATGAAAATTTTTTAATGTTGGATAAAAAATCATATTATCGGAAAGTGGTTCGTTATTATGCCCATAAGCATCATTTTGAACCACGTGTCGCTTATGAATCCTCAGACGCCAACCAACTTATTAGTTTCGTGAATAAAAACAGAGGGATTGCTTTAAGTTTGGAACCATTGTTGGAAAAATCTGTTTATGAAAATATTGTCATGGTTCCATTTGATGACAAAACAATTACCTGGAGCATTGCCTTTATTTATCAGGATTATGATAAACTCAATGCTAATGCCAAAAAATTTATTGAATATTTGATCGATAGCATCGAATAAACAATAAATTATGACAGACTAGTCGAAGGGACCTGCCCATTTTTCTGCCAGCCGTGAATAAATTACAAAAAACTGAAACAGAATAGATTGAAGATTCATTTATTCTGCTTCAGTCTTTTTATATTCCATATCATCTCATTTCATCAATGATGACTTTAACCTTCCAGTTTTCCGAATATATTGTAGTAAGTGACCAAAATCATTTCTATCACATTCTTTAAAAAGACATTACACATTCTCTTCAAAAAAATAAAATGATATCTGCGATAAGATGCTTAGAATTTTATCACGGATGGCTTGTGCGAGTTTCTGGTCATTTTCTTCATCTAAATGAATGCAGTCAATTGCTGAGGCCTTGGCACGGTCAGCCGCGTTTAGATAATGGATATGATATAGCTGACAGACTTTTTTCGATTTCTTCGCTTAAAAATAAGACTGAATTAAACTTTCCTAAATGCTGAAGTAATTGATTTTTACAACAAAAAAGATAACCAAGATTGATACTTTTGGTTATCTTTTTCCTTTTTTAATGTTTCAATTCTTCAAATAATTTTTCCATATCTTCATTATTTTATTTTAGTTACGGTCTGATAATTAGCTCCGTTAGTTAAAACAACAATTACGACATTTGAATATCCTGCTTCTTTAATTTTATCATTATCAAATGTCAGAATTTTTTGACCAGCTGTAATCTTATCCCCTTGTTTAACCAAACATTCAAAGCCATCGCCATTCATATTGACAGTATCAACACCGACATGGATCAAGACTTCCATACCATTATTGCCTAATAAGCCAATAGCGTGGAATGTTGGGAATGTCATGACAACTTCACCATCGAATGGTGCAAAAACATTGCCATCAGCTGGTTTAATTCCTACATCAGGACCCATGTTTTCAGCGGCAAACATTGGATCAGGAATTTCGCTTGAAGGAATCACTTCACCATTCACTGGCTGTTTCACTTCTCCTGCTTCTGTATGAATAATAACATCAGTTGGAGGTGTCACAGGTAACTCAAGTTTTTGTTCACGGGCAAGATCATCTGGATCTTCTTTCCAAACCATCATTGTCAAAACAAAACCAATACCACCGGAAATCGCTAATAAGATCGTGTACATTAATGGGTTATTGATTGTTAAATATCCTGGAATACCAGTGACACCATAGGCAGATGCGCCTAAACCAAACCAGGATCCAAATAAAGCACCGGCAGCACCACCAATTGCACCGCATACAAATGGTTTCGTGAATCGCATGTTTACACCAAAAATAGCTGGTTCTGTAATACCTAAAGCAGCAGATAAAGCAGATGGAATTGCAACAGCCTTTGTCTTACCGGATTTAGCTTTAATACCTACAGCTAAACAAGCACCGAATTGTGCAAAGTTTGCGGCAGAGGCAATTGGCATCCAAATATTTAAATTGCCGAAATCAGCACTGGATAATAAGCCTGCTTCAATGACATTATACATATGATGTAATCCACATACAACTGTGACAGGATAAATCGCACCCATAACTGCGGCACCAAAGCCATAACCAACAGTAATTAACTGTCTTGCTAATCCTAAAACAATCGTTTCAGCTGATGAGAAAATTGGACCAATCACTGTGAAAGTTAATAATAATGTAAGAAATACTGTACTGAGTGGAGTGACAAATAAATCCAGCATTTCTGGTACTTTTTTATGTAAAATATTTTCAATTTTACACATTACCCAAACAGCAATCATGACTGGAATAACATGTCCCTGATATCCAAGAGCATTGACTTGTCCAAGTGTATAACCGCCAATATTAATATGTCCAAATAAATACCATATATCATAGCCATCCGCTGCTGCCCAGCCATTAGTTAATGCTGAATGAATCATCGCTAATCCGACAACAGCGCCTAAGAAAATATTGCCGCCAAAAACTCTTGCTGCAGAGACTGCAACAATAACTGGCAAATAAGCAAAAGCTGTATTTGCTACCATATCTAAGAACAGATACCAGTCTGTTCCGGAAAATCCTGGGATTGCTTTACCTAAGGCTTCCACAACACCCATTAATAAACCAGAGGCAACGATGGCAGGCAAAATAGGAACAAAGACGTCGCCTAATGATTTAATCATTCTCTTTGGAAGCGACATATTTGCCGCCGCTGCTGCTTTCACATCTTCCTTAGTTGCAGCAGAGAGACCAGTGACCGCTAAAAATTCATCGAACACTTTATTGACAGTTCCAGTACCAATAATCAACTGTAACTGTCCATTAGAAGTGAATACCCCTTTTACTCCTTCGACATCCCCTAATGCCTTATCATCAACTTTTTTATTGTCAACGATAGCTAAACGTAAGCGTGTTGCGCAATGCGCTACAGAAGCAATATTTTCTTTACCGCCTAAGTGAGAATAAATTTCTTCTGCACATTTTCTGTAATTTAATGCCATACTTTTCTCTCCTTCTTCATTTTTCTTTCAATTGAGATTGATTTTCTCTGCAATGAAAGATCATTGCGACTCATAAAGAATGATCAAAATAAGGTTCAATTTATCGTGATTTTTCTCTTTGAGCTGTGATGCCTTTTTTAGCTCCGATCAATCTCATGATCTATGTTTTAATAAATTAAAACCTATATTAATTTAAGCAGTTCAAAAGCTTTATACAAACCATCATCTTCTACTTTAGGTGCAATCATATCACAAATGGCTTTTAGCTTTTCGCTGCCATTTTCCATACAAATACCTGTATGGACAACTTCAATCATTTCTAAATCATTCATTGAATCGCCAAAACCATATGTATCATCTAATGACACATTCAAGTATTCGCACACTCTTTTGATTGCCTGTCCTTTATCAAACCGGCGATTCACCAAATCACCATTCAAACAGTTATATGCGGCAACATCCTGAATTGCAAAATGAAACTGATCTTCATATTTGTCTCTGATCTCTGCCAGCTGTTCACTGTTTTCACACATAATAACAATTTTATAGATGGGTCTGCCATCATATTCATTCATAGGACGTATGCCTAACTGTGTACTCAATGCCTTGCGCCATCTTTCAATTTCACTGTTATGTCCCTTTGTCTCCTTTAAAAACTCACCCAAATCATTGTCACCATAAGCAATGTCTTTAGATTCTATCGTGATGAAGACGCCATTTCTCTTTAAGATTTCCATCATATCTTCTGTTTGTTCATGTGTCATAGGGCAATCATAAATCAGTTCATCTTTAACCTTGATGATTCCGCCGCCGCATCCTATAACACCATCAAACCCATACTTCAGCAAGGGCTCAAGCATCCCCAAGTTTCTGCCAGTACATAAGAACACCATATTACCCATATCCTGAGTTTTTTTAATGGCTTCTATCGCACTTTTCGGGGGAATATTTTCTCCTGCAACTGTCAATGTCCCATCTATGTCCAAAAATATCAGTTTTTTATTCATCTGCTTCTTCCTTTTGCTTAAAATCATAATATAACCAAGCAAAACTTTGGGCAGGAATACCAACAGCTTTTGCTTCTCTATGCTCACCTGATAATAAATCTATATAATCTTCTTCCTCATTAATCCACGCCGTCTGGTCATATTCTGAGAAATTAAATAAGCCAATTAACTTTTCACCTTTATAATAGCGGCCAATTCCTAAAATATGTTTGTTATATGTTTCTACGATCCAAGTATCCGCATTAGCATCAAAGACTGAATATTTTTTTCTTAACTCAGTTAATTGATGAATTTTTGTGTACACTTTTCCAGCTTTCGTCTCTGTGTTATGTCTGTTTTGAGCATCTTCCCACTGAAAACGGCCGCGATGCAAATAACGACTGTCATCTGCTTTTAATGGGTCCTGATGATAATTCCAATCATTGACCTGACCAATTTCATCACCGGAATATAAAACCGGTATTCCGCTTTGGGTATATAAGAATGCATGCAGCATTTCATCAAAATCTATGGCTTTATCTAATTTTGCTGCATCGGTTGTTAATACTGGTTCCATACCAACTAAGGAAGCCGTCATTCCGACAAGTCTGGCATCTCCCAGTCTTGGATCATCATTATATAATTCTGCTCTGCTGTCGGATCCTAACCACTTGCCAGTAAAATAATCGTTTAAATATTTTTTATGAGCTACTTCTTCAATACCAAATTGTTCTAAGAACTTATATTCTAATCCCCAGCCAATATCATCATGACAGCGCAAATAATTTAAGAATGTGTATTCTTTTGGTAATTTGAAAACTGTTTCTAATTGATGTTTTAATAAACTAACATCTCTTGTCGCCACAGTATGCCAGGTTGATGCCATTGTCGTCACATTATATAACATGTGGCATTCCGGTTTTTCAACTGTGCCGAAATATGGAACAACTTCCTTTGGCTCCATAACGACTTCACCTAACAATAATGTCCCTGGACATACGATTTCGCTTGCCATGCGCATGAGTCTTACTAATGTATGGACTTGCGGCAAATTTCGACATGTTGTCCCAATTTGTTTCCAAATATATGGAACAGCATCTAAACGGATGATATCAATCCCATGATTGCAAAGATTTAACATATTCGCAGTCATATCATTAAATACCGTCGGATTAGCATAATTTAAATCCCATTGATATGGATAAAATGTTGTCATAACAACTTTTTGCGTCTGTTCATTCCAGGAAAAATTTCCCGGTGCTGTTTGTGGAAATACCTGAAGACATGTCTTCTCATATTCATTCGGGATATCCCAGTTGTCAAAGAAGAAATAACGATCCTGATATTCTTTTTCACCATTTCTGGCTCTTTTTGCCCACTCATGATCCTCACTTGTATGATTCATAACAAAGTCTAAACAGATACTCAATCCGTTTTTATGACACTCCATAGATAAATCAAACAAATCTTTCATAGTGCCCAGTTCACTCTGTACTTTTCTAAAATCACTCACTGCATAACCACCATCATTTCGCCCTTCAGGACTTTCCAATAAAGGCATTAAATGCAAATAGTTGACACCACACTCTTTGATATAGTCCAGGTGTTTTTGAACACCTTTTAAATTATCTGCAAAACAATTGGTATACATCAACATGCCCAGCATATTATTTCCCTTATACCAATCAGGACTTGATTCTCTTGCCTGATCCCAGTTTTTTAGCATTGCTGGTCTTTCATCGTAATATTGATACAGCATCTCAATAAAGTAATCAAAGGCATGTTCATCATGATATAATGCCATATATAACCATCTCAATTCATCATAATGAACTTTTAAACGATCTTTAAATTCTTGTTTCCACGCTTTTTCAATCATTGTTTCTTCCCCTCTCTGCTTTCTAAAAATAATGCTATTTCCTCTTTAGAAGGCATTACCCTAAGTGCCCCTTTTTTCTTAGAGACAAGAGATGCTGCACCATTTGCAAACATCAGCATTTCTTCCAAACTTTTCTTATCCAAATGATTCAACCCTTTTTCAAGCACGGTATGAATCATATTGCCGCAGAAAGTATCACCGCAGCCCGTTGTTTCTACCGGTCCTTCCTGTAAGTAGGCAGGTTTTTCAACCCTTAATCCTTTGTAATAAGCTCTAGAACCATTTGTTCCCATAGATAAACAAATTAAGGTTATATTAGGATATAATGTCTGCAGCAACTTAACCCCATCATCATAATCTTCTTTTCCGGTAAACCATTGAATCTCATTATCGGAAATTTTCAGGACTTGACACTGCTTCATTCCATAGTCAATTTGCACTTTGGCTTCATCAAGACTATGCCATAACGGTTCTCTAAGATTTGGGTCAAAAGTAATCATCAGGCCATTCTCTTTGGCAATATTTAATGCCTTGATTGTCGCACTTCTGGCAGGTTCATCTGTCAAAGACAACGATCCAAAATGAAAGATTTTAGCGTTCTTTATCATTTCTTCATGAATATCTTCTGGTTTTAGATAAACATCTGCCCCAGGTTTACGATAAAACATGAAATCACGATCACCATTCGCCAGCTTCAATACAATAGCCAAAGTTGTATGAACCTCATCATCAAACATTAAATAATCGGTTGAGATATTTTGTTCCGCTATTGCTCTTTGTAATTGTTTACCAAATCCATCATTTCCAACTTTCCCAATAAACGCTACTTTATGTCCGAGCTTACTCAGCATTGCCAAAACATTACAAGGTGCTCCGCCAGGATTTGCTTCCATTAATGGGTTTCCCTGATCCGATATACCATTTTCAGTAAAATCTATTAATAACTCTCCCAATGCAACAACATCATATTCTTTACGATTCATTTTATCCCTCCAGGCATCAAATTTACTATTAACTCATTTAAATCAATTTCATTATTCTTTCTTCGTTCGTAAAACATCTGGGAATTTTAACAGACGCTAATTTAAGCTGCTTGATTTCATGCTCTGTTTCATCTGCTACTCGAATTAATCCAGTGATTTCAAAGAAACGCGTACTTATTTTAGCCTCTTTGATGTTTTGGACCATATAGGTCAATGTATGGACTTCACTTTTTCTAAATGACCACCATTTTCTTTTTTCCACGCGATAAAACACCTTATTTTGATCAATCCATTGCTGCTGCTTTTGAGCTTCACGCTTGCAATCATAATACATAAAGCCTGACACAGGCACAACAACTATCAGCATGACACTCATTAATGCGATCGCTATGTTTTCTATCACACGCGGTACATTCCAATTAAAAAGAGAAGCATAGATAATTAATTGAAAAAGCAATAAGGCAAAAGCAAAACCATAATACATCCATCGAAAATATAATCGTCCATAATGACTGCGAAATATTTTTGAATCAAATCTCATCGGCATCCCCCTTTCCATTGTAATTTTTATATCTGGCAGCTTTATCATATGGCTAAATACAATAGATATTGATGAAGCCGCATCGGTATTATGGCACCGTTCCCACATATATATTAGCACCCGTCAATAATGTTGTCAATACAAAAATGGTATCGATTCCACATTTTTTTATTTTTACAAATTTTATATACTTGAAAGCAAAAAAAAAACATGGTAGCATTAAAGAGAAACCCGATACTACCAAGGAGGCATAACTATGAAACAATGGACTTTAGAAGAACGTTATAAGGTGCTTCACAGCCCGGAGGAAATTAAAGAACTTTACCAGAAAAACAAAGCATCCGTATATCGACAGACATATCATGTTCAGCCGATGACCGGATTATCAAGTGATCCAAACGGTTTTGCATACCACAATGGTGTCTGGCATTTATTCTATCAGTGGTGTCCTTGGGGAGCAGTACACGGCCTTAAATATTGGTATCACGTTTCTTCAAATGATTTGGTATTTTGGAAAAACGAGGGAATTGGTTTACGTCCTGATCATGATTTTGACAACAAAGGCGTACATTCCGGATCAGCTATTTCTATTCATAATGAGCTTTATCTATTTTACACGGGAAATCATCGAGATGAAAACTGGGTACGTATTCCCTATACTTGTTTAGCAAAATTAAATGATCATGGAAAACCAGTCAAACAAGATCAGCCTCTATTCGGCCCCAGAAGCGATTATAGTGAACATCAAAGAGATCCAAAAGTATTTTATGTAGAAAGAAAAAAACTTTTTTATATTTTTCTGGGAGCACAGACATTGGATAAAAAAGGATGTATATTAGTATATACATCTAAAGACTTATTAAGCGGATGGTCTTTTGCTGGTCAATTAAAAGTACCAGGATATGAAGATTTTGGCGGGATGTGGGAATGTCCATGTATCCAAAGCATATGTAGAAAAGATGTATTATTATTTTCTCCGCAGTATATTAAATTACCGAACAGAAAAGAAAATACGAATCATAATGTATATTTGATTGGGCATATGGATTATGATTCACTGACCTTTACCCCTGAAGGAAATTATCATTTTTTAGATTATGGTTTTGATTTTTATGCCGCTCAGCTTGCCAGCAATCATCAAAAGACGAATAAATCAATCATGATTGCATGGATGGGCTTACCTGATAATCATTATCCCAGTCAGGAAGATGAATGGGAAGGCAGTATGACATTACCCAGAGAATTAAAAATAGAAAATGGCAGACTTATTCAGTCACCTTTAAAAGAAATGGAAAAACTAAGAGACGGTGTTATAGAAAATAAAGGGATACTTCCAGATACATGTGAGATTCTTTTAGAAGTCAGTGCATCATTTGATTTAAATTTATTGACAAAAGAAGACCGTACAGGCGGCATTAAAATCCACTATGATTGTGCCTCAAGAACCTTCACGATAGATAAGACCGGGATGGATATCCGGTTCAATGAAAATCTTGGGGAAGCATTATCAATGACCATTGATGAAGATTTAAATAATTTACAAATTTTTATCGATAAATGTTCAATGGAAATATTTATAAATGGAGGAATAGCAACGTTTACAGCGCATTGTTTTCCTACAGTCTATGAGCATTATTACACAGTTACTAAAAACAGCAAACTTACTATCTATAAATTAAGGGCTTCAGTAACTGATGATTTTGTGATTTAAGATTTATGATGATAAAATAAAAGCGTGGTGAAAAGATATGAATGATAAAAAAATAACAATGGCAGATATAGCAAGATTAGCAGGTGTGGGAAAGAGTACTGTTTCACGCTATTTCAACGGAGGCTACGTAAAGGATGAGACAAGAGCAAAAATCAAAAAAGTAATTCAGCAATATGATTATGAGCCAAATGTCTTGGCAGCTATGATGAAAGCTAAAAAAACAAATGTAATTGGCATTATCGCTCCAACATTAGACTCTGTAACTTCATCAAGAACAATGATGACAATGGATGAATATTTAAGAATGAAAGGCTATACTACAATTTTTACTTCAACAAATCATAATAAATTGAGAGAATTAAAATCAATAGAAAATTTTTGGCGAATGAAAGTTGATGGTATCATTTTAATGGCGACAAGTATAACAATGGCTCATTATGAATTATCAGACAGATTAGATATCCCTATTGTTTTTATGGGTCAGGAAGTTAAAAACAAAACATCCGTTATCTATGATGATTATCATGCTGGGTATGAAATCGGTGAAATCGTAGCTAAAAACGGACATAAAAAGGTTGCCTATGTTGGTGTATCTGCAGAAGATATCGCGGTTGGTAAAGTGCGCAAATCCGGAATCTATGATGCGCTGCATGATAATGATATCAAAGATATAAAATTTATTGAGACTTCTTTCTCTTTTGATCATACATCTAAGGTAATGATTAGATATTTGCAAACCCATAAAGATATTCCAACTGTTTTCATATGTGCAACAGATAATATAGCATTAGCAGTATATAAAGAGTTAATATCTAAAGGATATAAAGTACCTGAAGATATTTCGCTGGCAAGTTTTGGCGGATACGAATCCTCAATGTTAATCACCCCGGCACTGGATACCATACGTTTTGAAAATGAAGAAGCTGGATGTGTTACTGCTCAAACAATGATAGATTTAATAGAAGGAAAAGAAGTCCCTGATAAGCAAGTAATCAATTATGTATTTATCCCAGGCGGAAGTATTAAGAAAATATCTTAATACTTTTTTTATTTGCTCCGCTGAAAAGACTTCTGTATATTAATATAAATACTGCCAGAAACTGATTTAAAGCGTTTAAGCATTATTGATTTGTCACCATAATTTTTCAATAGTTATATAATCAGAGCACTAAATAAAATTTATTTTTCAAATGTTCTGTCATATCCAAGACATTCCCTAAATAATTTTCTGCCAACATATCTATGAAAATTAACTTCTCTATTTCTATAAAACTCATTCCAATAACTAATCATTCTCGAATAACTTTTATTGATAACAGATTTATTCTCCAAGCAAAAAATTTGAATATCATGATTGTCCCGGTCTTTTATGTTCTCATATATAACTTCTAAAATTTCTATTACATATTCATCACAAAGTTTAACGATGAATGGTATAGCCCAATAATCAAAATTAAGTTTTAATAACTCTTTTAAGTATTTTTCTCTGATATATCCGTTACTGCTCCTGGTATAAATACAATATAAAATTTCTTTTTGTATCTCTGTTAAGTTTTCTGTTCCTGTTTCATCAATATCCACAAAATACATTCTGTAAGGTATTTTTATAATCGTATTTTGAGAACTATATTCAATAACATTTTCAGAGCAGCCAATACTCACATTATTATAAGTTTCTTTTGGTATTATCTTTAGGACCGTTTGTAAATCTTTATTCAGTTCTTCTGGAAATGATTCATAAAACATAATTATCCCCCACACTTACAATATTTATTCAAAAAATATTTCATCACTTAAGTTAATATAAACAGCAGTCTTTCTTATTTTAAACGCTCCAACAGCGTCTCAAAGGCACCTATAAAAAAGAAAAAGCCTCGATAAAATCAAGGCTTTTAAGTATCAATCATTCACCAACGTATGATAACCTTTATTTTATAAGTATTATTTTCTTTGATTTTTAGCCTATTTATTACACTTTTTATTAACTATTATTTTTTTACAACATTTTTTGATGTCAAAATGATGTCATAACAATAATAATTTTCTTATAATCTCGACTAAATCTCGACTAAATCTCGACTAAATCTCGACTAAATTAATCTTTCAAAACCCAAGAGGTTCTATCTTTGGAATCTGTCTTTATATCGCCATTTTTTCTTAAAGAGGCTAATAAATTTCCAATTTTTCTTTCTTTTTGATTATCATTTAATACATCTGGTAATTTATCCCAAAGCAATATTCTTAAATCTTTTTTCTTTGCTTTTTGATATTCTTTTAAATAATTGATAATCAAATCTTTATAATACTGATCATCAAACGCTTTATTCTTTATATACTCAGCTTCATGATCTATACTCTTTGATATTGAAGCGGATAAATATAAATTCGATACTCTTCCCTCAACTAATTTTAGTTTTCTAAGATACGATATACTTTCTTTTGAAATTTCTAATCCTTTTTGAACTCTGTCTAATAAAAATACTGTTTCTAAATCTAATTCAGGATGTGCATATAATATATGCATATATTCATCATTTAAGATTTTTCCATATACCGTTACAGATACTTGATTATAAGTATTGAAATCATAATCAGGTAAGGGAAAATATTTATCTTTTTGTATTTTAAATACTTTTCTTATTCCCATAGTTGCAGTATCTATCATATGAAATTTAACCATAGTTTCTGCTAATAATTGATTCCTATAGAATGGTGGATTATAACTAATCTGTAAAACTGTTTCTATATTTTGAGGTATAAAATCTCCTGGATTTGTTATTTTGATTTGATCTTCAAATTCATTAATATATATTCTTCCACCTAATTGAAAATTAGAATGTGCTAAGCAGTTATTAAGTAGCTCTCTTAAAAGCCAAGTATCATACTGTTGTGTTTCTATTGGAAATAATGTAAGTTGATTTGGTATATAGCGATATGTTAAATTCCTTATCTTTAAAAAGATTTTATCAATAACATTTATAAAGGGAATTGTAAAAATTTCGTAATCTTTTACTTCTCCCTGACTTCCATATAGTCGCCACATAAGTGTAGGAGGTCTAGATATCAAATAATCATAATCTGAATGGCCTAATAATAACATAGCAGCATTCGTAACTTTTCCATCATATAATAATTTCATTTTTGTTAAAAATTCTAAATCATCCATATTGTCTATTTCTTCAACAATATGTTTTTTATCCATTTTTTCTTTATATTTTGTTCTTGCAATTTGAATAGCATCTTTATCTAAATGATTAATAGAAGCACCTTTAACAATTTGTTTCGACCAATCTAATCGTTCTTGTGAACGAATTTCATCGATTTTGTATTGTTGCAAAGGTATAAGACTTTCACCAGACCTTGCATAATACTGGTTTTTCCAACTTGTAGGAAAGCCTGTTACTGCAGCAGGAATTTTAAACATGAGAACTCTATATTCTTTTTCATTAACAATAGGTTTCAATTCAAGGATTTCAATAAAACTAATATTATCATTAGTACTTTTAGATATTTCATACTTAAATTTGTCTAGTAAACCTGATCCATTTTTAAAATTTGTACCAACTATTCTTTTGTTATGATTTTCACTAATTCCAAAAATCAACCAGCCATATTGTTGTCTTTTTAAATTAGCTTCATTACTTATTGCTGAAAAATATTGTCCAATTTTATTAGTATCATATTGTCCTTTTGCTTCTTTAAATTCTACAATTTCATTTTCCCAATGAATCATTAATTCCATAAGAATCTCATAATACTGTGCTAATAAACCAGATTTATCATAATTAAAAGTTTTCACGATTTTACCTCCTTTCCTAGATTAATATATTATACCAAATAAAAAAATAAGTTAAAACTGCTTTATCAATTTTACAATAAATTCTTTATTTCCCTGTATTGTAAAATGAAACTGGAATTAAGGAAATGAGAAGAAAGGCTAGCCTTCCTTCTCATTTCGCCCGCGTTTGTCCCTATCTCTTTTTTATCTTTTCACATGAAAAAAGTTCATAGATGTCGCATTATTTTAGTCGACCAAAACCAAATAAAGGAGACTATCTATGAACACTTATACTATATCACAAAAACAAAAAATAAACACCTTAATTTTTCTCAATATGAATTTATTATCAATAGCCTCATTCAATTCAATGCCCAGCATAAGGGTTGTAAACGTAATATTGGCAAAACTCAATTCATTAAGTCCCTGGCTTCTTCTGTTGGTACTTCTGTTTCTAATGTTTATTCTATTATCAAGGATGCCACTATTACCGTTAAAGATACTTATCTCAAAGAACATACTGAACTTTCTGCTATGGCTGCTTTTCTTTATTTCTCATAAATTATCAAAATGATGTCAATGACATTCAAAAAAAAGAAAAAGCCTTGATAAAATCAAGACTTTTAAGTATCAATTATTCACCAACATTAGTAATAAGACTTTTTTAACATTTCATTTTGTATCATGAATTAAAATTTATTTGATAATATCAACTTTTTTTTCTTTTCTTTGATTTATTGTTTGTAGTATTTATTTAACAACTTTACTTTTTGTGCGCCAAATAAACGCTAAATTAGCGCTCAAAACGATGTATTTTATGTTATAGAAACTGGCTCCTTCCATGTAATATCAGCAATAGGATTATTCATTAGAAACTCCATAGTTTTAGGATAATTAATATAATATCTACTGCCTATTTTCATATAATAAACTCTCTCTTCTCTAAGCAGTTTTCTGACACAGCATTCACTTAACCCACTATGTCTTGCAAATTCTCTAACTGTCATTATTTCTTTTGTTTCTCTTTTTTCCATTTTATAACTTCTCCTTTTTTGTACATATATATTCTATTCAAATTTCGTCTTGATGAATACTGTACAATTTAATGTATATACTTATACATTTTCCTGCGTAAATAACTGATGCTTTGCTTAATAGATTTACGAATAGCTCCTTCACTTACATTTTCTATTTTAGCAATATCAACATTTTTCATATTCATGTAATATTTCATATAGATTCGTCTTTTTTGAATAGATGTCAGTTCTTTCATATGATTTATCATTACTGACTGTGCTTCTTTTAGATATGAAAAGTGTGTTGTTGATAAGGGATCTGCAACTGATTCCATATCAATATGTATAAAATCATAATCCATTATTCATCACTTATTTCCTTTTATATAGTTCATGTTATATTTTCAATATCAGTTACGACATATCCCATTATTAGTCGTCATTTGATGGATATCAAGTAGGGATCTTAGTTATCCTACACAATCCTTTGACTTGCGACGGTCATTATCACGCTCGAGTTAAAGCTAATTGTATGTATCATTATATTTGATTTGCGAAAATGCAAAACTATGGTATGGACTGATATCGCCTTTATTCTTTTTTCAATGTACTAGCAAAGGATTAAAAAACACCCTTTATTATATAAGATAAAATGAAAGATGGTTTTAAGTTGTTTTTAAATTTTTTCGCTCTTTTTAAGAAAAATGTGGCTAATCATAAATAAACACCTTTTTATGCACTTTAAACTCTAGATAATCAAGTTAATGAATTTATAAATAGTTTAAACTATTTATAAAGGAAGGTGCTTATCATGATTAGTGAAAAACAAGTAATTCAATATTTAAAAAATAAAGACCAGGAATATATCAATAATCTCATGAATAAGATTACAAATTCTCATCAAAATTCAGATCCCTTAAATGGTACTTGCCCAATATGCGGATCAGTAAATATCAAGAAAAATGGTAAGGATGCTTATAATCAACAACGCTATCTATGCAAGGATTGCCATAGATCCTTCAGTGAAAATACAGGAACATTATTTTTCTGTTCACATTTTACTAAAGAACAATGGCTTCAATTCATTGATTGTGAAATAAGTGGATTAAAGCTAGAAGACGAAGCTTATTATATGAATACTTCCATAACAACTTGTTTTTATATGAGACATAAACTATGCATATATCGGAGAAAATGGTGCGCCTCTAGCGATTTGATCGGTGCGTACTGACGCTAAATCCGGTGCGTTTTAGCGGTTAACCGGTGCGCCTTCAAACAATGTTATAAAATATCTATTCCT